>Ga0105044_10000963_pt1 | contig 37286 bp, 60 predicted proteins | sample MAT01_FD_78092 | JGI IMG/M metagenome (GOLD analysis project Ga0105044, IMG submission 78092) | Freshwater microbial communities from Lake Fryxell liftoff mats and glacier meltwater in Antarctica - MAT-01 | ecosystem: Environmental > Aquatic > Freshwater > Ice > Liftoff microbial mat | place...
GAAGGTGACGGTCAACGCCAACACCGGCCACGTGGTCGTCACCGATCGCAACGGCACCTTCAGCGATTACTACGTGGGTAAGGGGCGCATGGCGCACTTCATTCGCGAGCTGCTGAAAGGTCCGGCGCAGCGCCTGAACAACTACGACTTCCAGGGCGAGATCCTGAAGGATGAAGGCTCGTACCAGATCAGCATGAACCCGAAGCGCAGCGGACGGAAGAGCCGCAGCAAAAACAAGAAACGGCAAGCAAAGCGCACAGAGCTTCACTGGAGGGGTTGGGACAAACCGTCTGGTGAGCGATGGATTCGGAGTGCACCCCGCGCACGAGGACATGGTCGCCGTGCTCGCACCAGCTCGCCCGACCGCCGCGCGTACGGTACCACCCCCGCTCGCCGCAACCCCAAGATCCGCCGCAGCGAAGCCAAGGCCATGAAACGCGTCTTGAAGCGCCACGGGTACAACCCGCGCCGCGGTCGCAAGAGCAGCAGCCGGTCGCGCTGCTGAGATTGTCGTGAGCCGTGGCCAGCACCCTCCCCCTGCGCAGCGCCATCCGCATTCCAAAAGGAATGGTGGAGGTGCACGTGCGTGGCGGGTTGCCGCAGGCGGACGACACCACGCCGTTGATGGGGACTCCCATGGGTGATGTTCGTCGCAGTGGTGAATACAAACTCTCGCCCGAGACCGAGGCCCTGATCAAGACGGTCAAGGAAACTGCTGAGCGCGACACGCGTCGTGACGTGGCTGTTGAGAACCTGACCAGGGAAGTGGCCGAGAACACGGTCGAGGTCAAGGTCTTGGCTGGTCAGGTGACAGAATCGAACAAGGTCTTGGCCGTGTACTGCACCACACAGGAAGAACACGGCGAGCAACTCAAGATCATCTGGGAAGACAAGCGTTCAAAGAGCACGGCCTGGCACGCCATGTGGCCCACCGTCGTGGGCTCGATCATCAGCGCGGCTCTGCTCGCCATCATGGCCATGTCTGGTGTCTTCACGCCAAAGGCGCCACCGACCACACCCGCACCACCAACCGCACCGGTACCATAATCATGGCACGCACCAGCCGACGTCACTCGTACCGCAAGAGTAAGCGGTGGAATCCAGTGCTGACGAACCCACGTGGTCGCCGCCGTGGTGGTAAGGTGTTCACGTCGAGCCGTCGTGGCAAGAAATGGGAAAGCACCGTGGCAGGATCACTGCCGTGGTTCGCGAACCCACGTGGTCGCCGCAACCCAATCAAAGAGTCCTGGCACGTCCAGCAGCTCATCAAGCAAGCCCGTGCAGCAAAGCGCCGCGGTGCCGGCACCCGTGCGCGTCGCTCGCTGTCGAAGCGCGGAGCTCATCGTGGCATGATGTGCGCCCTGGGCTCGATGAACCCGAAGCGGTCGCCGGTGAGCTATCGCGCCGGAAAAGCAGCTCGTAGCATGTACCAGCACAAGGCCAGGCACGGCACCGCCGGCATGTCCATGCGCCAGCTCCGTGCTCTGCGCAGAGAGATGGACATCGGGGTAAATCCGCGACGCGGCCGGCGCAACCCGAAGCGTGCTCGCTACTACCAAAACAGGAAGAGCACGCGCTTGGCTTGGAATCCGTCGCGCAGCAAATCTCGTGGTCACCGGGGGCACAAACGCAAGGCGCGCGGCACCCAGGGCCGCATGCGCCGCTACACGGCCGCGAAGATGCGCAACCCGAAGCGCGACGGCAGCATGACCAAGGGCGAGGTCCGTCTGCAAAAGCACGCAGAGTGGTTGCGCACCATCGCCGACCGCGGCCGCAAGGCTATGGAGATGCTCAAGGCGATGCGCACCGTGCCAGTGGCCAGTCACGTGGCGATTCAGGAACATGCGGCGAACAAGCTGTCGGAGGCCGTCATCGACAAGGCCATGGATGGTGACCCCAAGGCAGAGGCGAAGGTCGCCGCGGTGGTTGAACACGCGGAGGCCAAATTCCTGCACCAGCAGATCGCCAACCTGACCATGCTGATCAACTCGACCAAGGACGAGGCCGACAGCCTAGGTGTGGCAGATGAAGCGATGGCCGAGGAGCTCATGGAGCAGGTCACGAAAATGTCCAAGCAGCGTAAGGCGCTGAAGGACAAGGCGACCGGTCTCGGCATTCAGACCAATCCTCGCCGAGCACGCCGCACGGTCTTGATCGGCACCCGTCGGTACGCCAGCGCCCTGGCTGAGTTGAAGGCCGCCCTTCGCTCTGGGCATCGGTGAGATGGTATGTCGAAGATGTCCATGCCATCAGCACCAGCCGGTGCAGATCCGACCACGGCCACATCAGCTCCCGGCGGTCAACGGTGGTTGAAGGGATTCGTGCGTGGCAATCGCACCAGCGGTAGCTCGTACTCGTGGCAGTGGGTGGACCAATACGGCACGACTGTTGAGCCGCACACTCTGACTGGGTATGCTACGCAGGAACTGGCTCGTCAGGCCATGTCTGCTTACCTGAACGGAACACCAATGGCCACTCAAAGTCAGCAGATCGCAGTCGGCGGCGCCGTTCAGGCACTCAACACGATCACCACCCAGCTCAACTCACCGGCGATCACCGCGCTGGCGACGTCTGCCGCGCAGGTCCTGCCTCTGACCCCGTGGGGTGCGCTGCCCGCTCAGGGCCAGCAGCCGCTCGCAGTGATGAACCCCAACGCGTATGGCGCCCCGGTCATATACTCGAAGCCGTTCTACAAGAACATTGGCCTGATGGTCGGCGCCGGCGCCGGATTGCTGGTCGTCGGTCTCCTGCTGTTCAAATTCCGCCCCCGCTGACACTCAAGGACCACCATGAGCCGCTACAATCGTTCCCGCAGCACCGGCCGCTTCTCCCGCAAATCGGGCAGTCGCCGCAGCTACACCAGCACCACTCGTCGCACCAAGCGCCCGTCTCGCCGGTACTCCGCCACGAGCGGTAAATTCAAGCGCGTCAGCACTGGTCGTTCGAGCTCGTCCAAGCAGAGCTCGTCCAAGTCGAGCGGCTTCAAGATGAGCACATCCACCATGCTCATCGGCGGAGTGGCCATCGGCGGATTGGTACTGTGGATGGCACAGAAGCGCGCATCAACCAATGCACAGGCGCAGGCGCAGGCGATCGCCATGGCGGCAGCGGCGCGCACCAACTCAGGTGCCCCGTTCCCGACCGCCACCACCGCCATGGCCCCCGCGCCGGCCCCGGCTGGTCAGAATTACTTCTCCCCGCTATTGGACCTGCTCAAACCAGCCACCCCGAAGTACCTGCCGACGTAAGGCAGGAACAGGTATCAGGCACCCATGAGCCAGCACTACCCGCGTCCCTTTTTGCGCCCACGTGATGGCGTAGCCGGCATGGGCGCTCTGATGAGCGTCAAGCGGGTGGGGGGGCATCCGTGGTTGCCCATCAACACATTGCCAGCACAGGGCCTGGCTGACTTGGCGGATCTCGGCGATACCCAGGCGGGCGTCACCGCCCACGGCGAGTTCATCAACGCCCTCAAGACCCACATTTTTGCCAAGGCAGGCACCAGCATCTTGGCCACGGCGAACGCCACCAGCGGTCTCGGTAACCTGATCAACCTGGCTGGCATCATCTACGACCAAGGCGCCAGCGGCACACTGCAACCGGACGCTCAGGCATCATGGAATGCGTGGACGGCCATCGCTTCGCCCATCAACAGCGACTCGAACCTCGGCTGGATGTTCGGCCGCATGATTTCAATGAACCGCGGGGTGCTGGCGCAGGCGGCGGCGGCTGCAGAAGCGTCCGGCCTGTTCAACGACTTAGGGTCAACCGTCGGGTACACCCTGATGGACACCACGCAGTCCGGCACCACCTGGTACGGCGGCTCGACTACCACCAGCAAGCTGACGAACCAGCAGTGGTCAACCTTGTTCGTCAATGGGTGGACGGTCATACAGCGCGCCGTGATCAATGGGGTGCTGCCATTCACGTACCTGAACCTGCTGGTGAAGGGGTTCGTCTCGAACGCCCCGACCCTGCGCCGTTTCCCGGTGTGGTCGGCACCGAAGGGCTACAAGGAAAACGATCCAGGCGCGATCGCTTTCCGTGCCATGATCAAGCAGATTGGTTGGTCGGCCATCACCCAGCAATGGTTCAGCTACACGCAGCAGGCGTGGGTGCAGACCACCGCGGCGTTCGAGGCGCAGGACGCAGCATTCAGCGGTGTGATCACGGGGCTCAGTTACATCAGCGGAGCCAAAATTCTGGACCAGATTCGGTCGAAGGCTGGCGAGTACTTGGCTCAGCGTGATTACGCCATCAAGATGTTCGCGTCCTTCGATGCTCTGGCCAATGGTCCGCTGGGATCAAGCGTTCCTTTCGAGAACAAGATTGGGATGGACAAGATCAAGCGCGAGTTCAACGCCACTGACGTGAAGGCCTTCGAGACCATAAATGCGCTGGGTATGTGGCCGACTGGTGTGTCCGCCGGTGGCGTAAGCGGGCTAGGCGCCGCGACGCTCATCGTCTCGGGTGTGATTGCGGTTACCACGCTCGGCATCATCGGATACATCGTGGCGACGCTCACAGCCACGTCCCGCAAGGGCGCGGATTTGGCTGGGCGCACCACGGAGACAGTGCTGGCATCGATCGACACACTCAAGGCCGGCTGTGCCCGCACGTACGCTGCATCTGACAAGCGGCCGTCGGACGAGGTGGCCTACGCCGCGTGCATTCAAAAGGCGACCGACTTGGTGGGCAAAGTGCCCAAGCCACCATCAGCGCCGGACGACCTGTTCGGTTTCAAGGGCATGGCCATGGCCGTCGGCGCGCTCGCGCTCGGTGGCATGGTGCTCATGATGATGAAGGGCAAGAAAGCTCCCACCTCGTTCAAGGTGGTAGCGGACGACTGACCAGAAAGGACGCGAGGATGATCGCCGGTAGACGCATCACCCGTACTCGATGGAAATACCCGACACCAGGTACGTGCATTGCCATGCACGACCTGGACTGGATCAAGCACCAGGCTGAATTCGCCCCGCAGCATCTCCAAGATAGTGCAGGTAATTGGGAACCCGCTTGGATGGGGTCGCTCCAGACAATCGACAGGCCCAACATCAAGAGCGACGTCGACGTGCAGGAGATGTGGCGAGCACCGGACCTTGAGGGCCTGCGTGGGTTCAAGAGCCTGCCGCAGACCACGCAGTACACCTGCGGTGCTGCGGTGGTGGCGTCAACGCTTAGGTACTTCGGCGAGATGGCGGACGAAAAAATGTGCGCTCAGTGCATGGGCACCAACGCAGTGATCGGCACGAAGCCGGAGGACATGATCAGATACTTCAAGCACCGCGGCCTGAAGGCGTGGGGCAACACGAAGGTGCCATTTGACATCATCCTCGGTCGGCTCCGCGCAGGCAAGGTCACCTTGGTCGACTGGAACGATTACGGAGGGCACTGGTGTGCAGTGGTGGCGTACTCCGCCATCAAGAATGCAATCGTCCTGGCGGACCCGGCTCGGCCGCGATCGCTCTTTGCCGCTCACTCGGTCAAGCAGTTCCAAAGCCACTGGCACTGCGACGGCTTTGACGGGTCCCCAGAAGAACGAGCCCGCGATCGGTTGCGCGGCCTGGCCATATTCGTGGACCGGTTCGCACACAAGAGCCCATTACTCATGGCAGGCTCCACCGGTAAGGGTGGTCGCTTCAACAAGGCCAAGCCAGGTGGTGAAGTGCGCATTCGGGCCTGGGGCGAGAATGGTTGGAAGCGGCAAGGGGTCACGAACCCGAGGCGCGAGCGCCCGGACCTACCCAGTGTCCAGAACCGGCTCGACGCCTACGAGGCGCGGAAGCGGGAATGAGGCGGCAGGACACCCCCAATGAGTTGAAGAAGGCTCGCCGGCGGTGTCTGAGGGGCCTCAAGCAGCTCCTGACGCTGGCAAGGCGACGCAGGCGGGCCCCCTAGCCAGGCAAGGTGGGAAGGGGTACCATGGGCGACATGCGCCTTTGCACCCCCCTGATGCTTGCGCTGATGGTGTTCGCCCTCAGCGCCTGTTCCATTCGCACTGACAAGGAAGAGCAAGCGGAGGAAGCGGTTCGCCAGGCGACCGCCAACTTGGCTGCTGACATCTTCGAAGCGCTCAGGGCGATCGAGGCGGGTGTTCCCCTGCCCATGCCGGTTGCCGCCATGAAGGTCTCAGCATCCACCATCATCCAGGTGAATGGTCGGTCGTACCCGCCGGCGGAGGCCTACATGAAGGGCTTCCAGGCCAAACCCTTGTTGGAGTCCACGCCATGATGCCGCTGCTCGACGCCCCTACGATGCGTGCCCGCATCACCGACGCAGCCTGGTGGAGCTGGTGCATCATCGCACCGGTCATCCTACTGTGCTTGCCGCGGTCGCTGTTCGCCGGTGGCCCAGATCCGGTAGCCACTCCGTCGGTGTTGGCGGCGGACTGGCAGGCCAACCCACAGGCTGCACTGCAAGCGGTGCTGGCAGATAACCATCGGCTGATCGAGTCATTCAATGCACTGGTGGCAGCCAGGCAGACTGATTGGGTTGGTTGGGCGGTGGGTGCGGTCGGCCTGGGTGTGGGCTTCCTGAAGGTGTTCAACGGCCCTGCTGGTGCTCTCGCTGAAATGCTGTGGGCCGGGATCGCCCCGAGGTTCGTCAAGGACGCAGAGAAGAAGCGAGACGTCATGGCTGATGGATTTCTGAAGGTCGCCGCGGTCATGCGCTCGTTCCCGCCCAACACTCCTCTCGGTGATGTGATCGACAAGCTCGACCGTCGCTTACCAGAGGGTGTGAAGACAGCGTACCGTGAATGGGAGGCGCATGAAGCCAGCGATCGACCAACTTCTGTCCCTGTTGCTCCTCTGGTGACAGGTACCTGATTCATGCCGTCGTACACTGAGCACGCGCACACACAGGCTCCCGTTCGAATCCCGACCGGGCGGCAGCTACTCGATCCGGTGCAGATGGACGAGTGGTTTCACAACCTGCCTCCGGCTGCGCAGGCGGGTTTGCGTGCTCGCATGACCATGATCGTTCGTGGCCTACCCCCCAGCATTCAGATGCAGCTCGCTCGCTACCTCGCAGGCATTGGGCACGCCAACCCGGTCCCGTCTGGTGTGGATGGGATGGGCTTCTACCACGAAGTCACTGTCGGTGGGCGTCAGTACCCGGGCTCGCAGGTCGTGGCGGGGTTGGGCATTTGGGGTGCGCTGATTGGTGCAGTAGCGCAGACCGGCACGCAGGTTTACCTGGCGCGAGAGGACAAGCACCTGCAGCAGGGCCTGCAGGCGAACGCGCTGGCGACGGACAAGGCCATTCAAGAGGCGTCGATCAACGCGGCCAAGGAAACGCAGCTCGCCATGATCAAAGCTCAGGCCGAAGCGGCGCAGATTGCCGGCGGCGCCAGTGTGGCCCGCGCATCTGTCTACGCACCAGCCATCGCATCATCCATAAAGTGGGTTGGACTGGCTGTGGTCGCTGTTGCCTTTGTCGGCGGCGGCGCCTGGTTCGTCACCCGCAAGAAAAAGTAGGAGCACCCCATGGCGCACTTCAAACCTGGTTGCATCGTCCCGTTGGCCCTGATCGCTGGCGGCTTCCTGCTGTGGAAGAAATCCACGCAGGTGGTGCAGGTGCCGACGTCAGGTGCATTGCCTGGGATGGGTGATCTCGACGGCTTCAAGAAGCGCTTCAAAAAGGCGACCAAGATCGCCAGGAAGGTCAGCCCATCCGCGTGGGTCGCGGACAAGACCAAGGGCATCGTCAGCACGGTGATCAAGGATCCAGGCAACATCAAGGAAATCGTCAGCAAGGTGAGCCGAATCGACCCAATGGCGGCAGCGTTCCACAAGGTGGCGCAGAAGTCACCATTGCTGCGCCGGTCGAAGCTGGTGAAGGCCATCAACCGGACCGGGCAAAAAGACACGCAGCAACCAGAGCCTGGTCAGGCGGTCGAGTACACCGACATCAACGGGGCGTCCATCACTGAGGCCCAGTACAACGCGATCATGGCCGCTGTGAACAGCGGTCAGCCGATTCAGATGGGCGACATGTGGGCGATGCCCGATGGGTACATGCTCACGGCGGCGCAGTACGCGGCACGGTACCCAGGTACGTCCAGCCCACCGCTGATCAGCGACCCACCCGGCCGCGGCGATGGTACCAGTTACACGAACATTTATGAGCCATCTGGCCAGGCACCGCTGATCAGCGACCCACCCGGCCGCGGCGATGGACGAAGTGCTCGTGCGGCGAGGAACGACCCAGCGTCTGGTGGTGGGTCCAGCTATTCGCTGCCTCCAGAGGCGCCCCAGGGTAGTCAGCAGTACGTCGCCTCGCCGGCGGATCTCGCCCCCGCCGCCGTTGCGGCCAAGAAGTTCAACCCGTTGCTGGCCATCGGCGCCCTGATCGCCGTCCCGGTGGTCATGGGCTTGACCGGCGGCAAGTAACCACCCAGTACCTGACTCGGAGCCATCATGAGCTATTCAACACTCGGCGCAGCGGACAGCCGTGGAGGCTATCGCGGCAGGCGCACGCCCAAGCTGGCGGTGGTAAGTACGCAGCAGACGCCGCCGATCATCTCCCGGCCGATCAATACGCTCTCCCGGCCGATCAAGACGCACCAGTCGCCACCGCCCATCTTTCAGCCGATCAAGTCGTACCCGAATCCGTACCAGTCCCCGCCGATCATGCAGCAGAAGTGTGCATGCCCGGTGAACGGGCTCGGTAGCCTCAATCCACAGATCAACCAGCTCGCCAAGTTCTTGGAAAACTACAAGTCCTACGTGCTGGCATTCAGCCCGGCGACCAACTCGATTGCTGCATATCAGCAGGGCATGGGGAAGGTCGCGTTCTCGATCAAGCTCAGCAAGAATGAGCCGACGGACGCAGGCTTGTCAAAAGCACGCGCCATGATCGACGCCCAGAGCAGCGATGGCATGGGGAACATGTTCAACGACAAGGCCCAGCGCAAGATCAGCAGCGTGCGGGGTGGGCCGGTTCGCTCAGGTCAGCAGTTCGATTTCAACCCGAACACCGCCTGGGGCAGTCGGTACGCTCCTGCACCAAGCCACGCCTCGCGGTCAGGAAACGGGCTCCGTCGTTCGATCCCATTCTATGCCGCCGGCATGATGGGTGTCGATGGCGTCACCCCCATCGTTCTGGACCCTCCCATCGAGCAGCAGGAGCTGCGCTGGGACACCCCCTCGCTGACCCTGTACATGGGATCGAACAAGATCGCCATCATCCCGGCCCTGCTCAGTGCACTGGCCGTGAAGCTGCTCATGTTTAGCGGCAGCTCGGTCACTTCGGGTGCCAAGTCGTTCTGGGGTGGTGCGGACAAAGCGGCCAAGCGAGTGGCACGCGCGTGACCTACATCACTCCGGACGACTGGGGCCTCAACAACGACATCGCTCCAGGCGATGCTCGGGGTCCTCAGCCATTTCCAGAGCCCATGCCAACCATCTTCAGCGGCAACGCATCAAGAGGGCTGGCACCTGCGCCACCCTTCCGAGGGTACTTCGGTCGTCAGCCAGCACCGCCCGTTTACGACACACGCACGCACTCGCCATTCGCTGTGCCGGATGGTCTGTGGACGCAGGGCGTCGTGCCTTTGAACAAGCTGCAGGGCGAGGGTGTGATCGGCCCGGTGCTGCCAAGCTACACCGGCGTCCAGGGACTTGGTTGGGTGCCGACGCCTCGCGGCCTCGCATTCTTCCCCATCGTCCGGCAACGGAGGTTGGTTCAAACGCTTTCTGGCCTAGGTGAGGTGACGGCGCAGGAAGCCCTGGAGGGAGCGCAGAAGGAAATGAAGCGCGCGGCCATGGAGAGTGCAGCAGCGCAACTGGCACTGACGATCGCTCTCAACTACATACCAGTCGTAGGGACCGCGGTATCGATTGTGTTGGGTGTCATGATGGCCATGGGAAACCACCATTATAAACAGAAGGTGCAATGGGTGATGGCTGGGTTGGAAAATGACCTGAATAAATTGGGCGCCAGCTACCAGGCTCGGTTGCACTCGGTAAAGATGGCAGTTTTTGAGCAGGAAAAGAATGCAGGCATCCAGCTCGCCCTGAGCGGTGCGACGCTGGAAAATGAATCGTTGGGGGGTGGGCTGGGAAGTTGGGGCGGCGACAAGTGGCGCAAGACGTGGAAGCGCGTCGTCAATCCGGTCCACCACGTGTCGGTCTTGGTGAAGGCGATCCAAAAGCCTGCGCAAGGCATGCTCCGGCAGGTCCAGAGGATTACGCCAGATAGCGTTGATCGAATCATTCAAAAACCCATCAACCAGATGGACAAGGACCAGCGCGAGTTGGACCGCATTCAGGGTCAGATGGAAGAGAAGCTCGCCACCTTGTCTGGCGAGCAACAGTGGGTCATTGCCCAAGAAAGAGCAGCGCAGGCACATGCAGCAGCATCAAAGGACATGGAAGCCCAGTACCAGGCTGCCGTGCTCAACATCCAGTCCCCGCAGTACCGGCAGGCTCTGCAGGTTGAGCTCGCCAAGAGGATCCGCAGTGATCCGAGCATGGCCGCTCTTCTTAGCACTATCAGTGGTTCGGCGGCCCAGTCGCTCGTGGCGAGATTGACTGGCGAGTTGCCGAACGCCTACGCCAGTGCGGGGCAACCAGGTGCTGGCATTCCAATCTTTCAGCAAACCAGCACAGGGGAAAAAGCCGCAATCGGCGTGTTGCCCATCCTGGGCGCGGTCGTCGCATTTATCGCCCTTGGCGGTCGTGGATAATTGTGGCCTCGATCGTCTACCCTTCCGGATCTCCAACGGGACCAGCTCGCCCCATCATCGCATCACCACATGCAAACATGGCGACGAACCAGGACGTGTTCGGGGAAGCGCTCACCATCGTACCTCTGATCCATGTGCCGGTGCAACCATTGCAGCAGGTGTTGGCGATAGGGCCAGGAGCAGCCACGACGGTGGCCTACGCTTTGCGCTACCCGACGTTCGCCGAGGTGGTGATAGTCGGCGAGCAGCCCCCTCATGCGCAACGCCAAGACAAGCGCATCAAGGTGGTCGCTCGCTTGGAAGACCTGGCACCGGAATGGAAAGCGGACCTGGTGACAGTGTCGCTGATGGGCATCAGTGAGGGCGTGGTGCAGCAGCTCCGCAAGCACATGAGTCCGGGAGCGGTCGCATCGATCGCTGTTGACCGGGCTTCAGTCCTCCGATCGACCAAAGATTTGCTGAAAAAGCACTGGCCGAACGTCGCCCCGTACCGGGAGCACTGTCCCGAGGTGAGTTGGTTCTTCATGGTGAGTGATCGGTCGTGGATAAAGCACCGGCCAGTGCCGGCGGTGGCGAAGCGCATGACGGACCGGTACCTACCGGCGCTGTTCACCTTGGCCAAAGACGAGTACAATGCGCTCTTCGGAGCAGCATCGTGAGAGTGCTGGGTCGGTTGTTGATGATCGCCGGTGTCTCGTTGGCGGTGGCGGGGATGATCATGCTGGCGCGGTCGTGTGTCACGGGAACAGGGGTTGTGCCATGAGATTCCAGATGGGCGTACCAGGCATGATCCGCGGCGGGCTCTACGACCAACCCCATCACGAACGGGGCCTTGCTGGTGGGTGGGATGCGCTGACGAACGCAGCCCTTCAGCAGGCGGCCAACAGCGCGGTGGCGGTGCCGGCGGTGGCAGTGAACCGAGCTCGTGCCGCGGCCGCGGTCGACGCGGGCTACCACGCCATGGCCACCTACATGGCATGGCGACCAGCGTTGTTCGCCGCCAGCCTTACAGGGGCGGTCATCTCTGGGTCGGCGCTAATTCGCCGGATCAAGAACCCGGAGGCCATCGCCCTGTACGGCATTATCGGGGCACTGTCAGCGATCACTGCGTGGCTGACCCGTCCCGAGGCCATGCGCCCCACCTCGATCCAGGCCATTCCGACCGACCCCAACGCACCCAGCGGCATGGCCGGCGCCGTTGGTTGGTTGGACCAGCGGGTGGTCCAGAACAGCGCCGAACGGCCCGGCTGGGAGGCAGCCACTTTCACCCGCTTGGCGAGTGATCTTGGAATGGGTACACTGAACCCTGCCGTCAACGCCCTACTGACCCAGAACAGCCGCTGAGCTCGCCGTGATCACCATCCTCATCGTCTCAGTCTGCGCCACCGTGGCGGAACTCCTGCTGAAAAGGCACCTCTATGCTCGGTAACGCCGCTGACCACTTCATGCTGTCGCAAATGCGCGAACGCGTGCAAGCCATCACGCCGAACGCAGGCGGCCGCAGCTTCTCGCCCCCCGACCAGGAACGTGCTGGCACCGCTCATGTGCGCGCCAAACGCGGCCTACAGATGCCTGGACCCCAGCGCTATGTCAGCAGCAGCTACTCCCCAGGAATGCAGCCGTCGGGTGCTCTACCTGGCATGGGCGGCTTCAGCTCGTCCGGTGCGCTCCCTGGCATGGGAGGCTTCAGCACGTCCGGTGCGTTGCCCGGCATGGGCAACGATGGCGCAGCCCCAACAGTTTCCGTCAGCATCCCACCCGCGGTCATGATCGGATGGGCAGCGGTCGTCGCTGGCCTGTTCTACTTCCTCAACCGCCCCGGTGGCAAAGCCGAGACCGCTGAAAAAGCGATCCTGTCTCCCTGAACCCTAAATTCCCGACAAGGAACATCACATGACCCGTCTACGCCGCAGCCGTAAGTCCAAGAACGTCTCTCGCGCCCGTCGCGGCCGCAAGACTGCTCGCCGTACGCAGAGCCGCCTCGGCCTGCGCATGAGCCGTAGCGGCTTTCGCAAAGGTCGCCGCAAGGGCCGCGTCAACGCCAAGTGGTCGACCGTGAAAAAGTATCGTCGCCTGGCGAACAACCCCGCCCAGTTCCCGATGCCCTTCGCCAGCGCACTGAACCCGGGCCGCAAGTCGCGTCCTGGGGAGTTGGAGCTAATCGCGTGGCTGGAACAGCACTCCATCCCACGCGCCATCGCCACGTCGAGCCGCAAGTCCAAGAAACTCAGCCGCAAGCAGAAGCGCGCCACCAACCGCGCCAAGTTCGCGAAGCGCCGTGGCAAGAAGTCGCGTGGTCGCAAGACCGCTCGTCGCGGCGGCAACAGCAAGAGAGCGCTGAACCGCGCCCTGTACCACGCTCGTGGTGGTCGGATGTCCCGGAACAACGGTCACTAATCATGGCCGGGTCGCACCTCGATCAGGCGTACCTGGGTGAAGCAGCACCCAACTCGCTCATCGCCACGGCCACCGCCGGCGCCCAAACGCCAGGCGGTGTCGACGTGTCATCCCTTGTGCCGGCGCCGCTGCCAGCCAAGTCCAATGCGATCGCCATCGGCCTCGCCGGGGGCCTGGTCGCGTACATCATCTGTCGTGCCCTGAGCGGCTCGACTAAATCCAGGTCGTAAGACCACAACGATCGCAAGATCACTACGGCCCCAGGGCCACTCGGAGGATTCAATGGCAACTCGCCGTGCCCGCCGCAGCCGATCAAGCGGCCGCAAGTCCAAGAAACTCAGCCGCAAGCAGAAGCGCGCCATCAACCGCGCCAAGTTCGCGAAGCGCCGTGGCAAGAAGTCGCGTGGTCGCAAGACCGCTCGCCGTTCGAGCCGTGGTCGCAAGACCGCTCGCCGTTCGAGCCGTGGTCGCAAGACCGCTCGCCGTTCGAGCCGTGGTCGCAAGACCGCTCGTCGCAGCACGAAATCGCGTGGTCGCAAGACCGCTCGTCGCAGCACGAAATCGCGTGGTCGCAAGACCGCTCGTCGCAGCACGAGCCGCGATCGCCGCTTCGCACGGTGGGATCGAGAGCAAGCACAGTGGGATCGAAAGCAAAAGCAAGCTGGGTGGGATCGAGAGCAAGCGCCGACGGGGCGAGATGGCCGCCAAGACCGCACGTAAGGCTCGATCGATCGCAAGATCATCACGGCCCCAGGGCCACTCGGAGTGTTCAATGGCAACTCGCCGCGGCTACCGCAACCCAGGTGCACTGACTAGGCTACTCGGCGATGGCGCGACGGTGAAGGTCACCGCCGCCACCGGCCGCGTGGTCGTCAGCACTCGCAAAGGCCGCTTCAGCGACCACCAAGTGAGCGAGAGGCGCCTGGTGCGCTTCATTCGCGACCTGGAGTATCAGCCGCACCGCATGGACAGGCACATGGTGGCAAGATGGCTATTTTGGGCCAGCACCGGCAGCAGCGCTCAATACGGGGCTGCGAAGCGCCGGTACGAGATCGAGTTGGAGCGGAGTGAGCTGGGTGGGATCGAGAGCAAGCGCCGCAACCCCATCGTGAAGTTCAAGGCCAGAGGGAAGCGCGTTCGGTTTTACGCCAAGCCCAAACGACGGGGCAAGAAGTCGCGTGGTCGCAAGACCGCACGTAAGCTCTCGATAGACTGGGGCTGCGGATACTGGTGTTAGCACGTCGCTAAGGCTCGATCGATCACCTGATCAATTTCCGCCGTGACATGAACCACCGCCGGCTCTGGACCACACATCCTGGGCCGGCGGTATTCTTTTGAGGGCACCATGAAACTCACCCGCAAACAGAAGCGCGCTGAAAACAAGCGCCGTGCCCGGATGTACCGGCGCATGAAGGTGACCACGTACGATGACCTGATTGCTCGCGACAGGAACCCTAAGCGCCGCTACACAGCGACTGCCGTCATCGGTGGCAAGATGGACATATTGGGCCAGCTCCAGAACGCGTGGCGGTTCGGCAGCAGCGCTGAGTACGAGGCCGCGAAGCGCCTGTACGAGCGCGAGGTCGGCTCGGTGCCGTGGTCATATCAGAGCAAGCGCCGCAACCCCATCGTGAAGTTCAAGGCCAGAGGGAAGCGCGTTCGGTTTTACGCCAAGCCCAAACGACGAGGCAAAGTGCCGAAGCAGTTGCGCAAGCACGTCTACAAACGCCGGCGCTGACCCGCAATTGTGCGCCCCTGTTACGACTCAGTCAAATCGGGTATCATCGGCATTCCGATGACCTCGTTACTGTGGCGGTCTCATGCCGTGGCCTCTCAACTTCATCCAACAAGAGCTGTGGGGCATAGGGCCATACGGTCGCGTGCCCGGTGATTGGACGTACGCGCTCTGGGTCCTCAGCGAGTGCCCCGAGGCGCTGGGTAGGCGATACCTGACCCTGGAGTGCCGGATAGATAAGCCGAAGCGACTGCCCATCATCATTCGCTTGCCGGATGGTTGCGAGTGGTGCCCCGATCGCATGGCCTGGAATCAGTCGCAGGGATTTCACGGCGATGGGTGGGATGTCGACCTGGGCTGCGGCGCGGACATGATGACGATCACGCCATCGATCAACGTGATGGGCCACTACCACGGGTGGGTTCGAGCTGGCTACATCACAGACGACTGCGAAGGCCGATCGTTTCCGAAGGCACCAAGGCGTGTGCCAGCAACGCCACCACAAGGCCGCACCGACACACCACCACCAGGTGACCTGACTCCGGGTAAATCGTTCCGGACCATGACCGATGCGGAGGCGTGGCGCTTGGCCGGTAAACCGCCGTTCGATCCACCAAGTGCCTAACCCCTTTTGACTCCTGCCGCTGACCACCTAGCGTCGGGCCATGCCTAAGCGCGGTGAAAACGGTCGCACCCTCCGGTCAGCTCACTTGGGCTACGACCTCTACGTCACCGGTGCCCTCAATGGATCGGTCGGGCGGGTGCGCATCATCCAGCGCCCGACCCGCATGCCGCCAAACATAACGCTCGAACTCAAGTCGATGCTGCCGGTGGAAATGTGGTGGCCGCAGCGCGACCTGCAGCAGGCCATGGCCTGCGTGGATGCCTGCCTGACCATGGACATCGCTCAGCTCCAGCGATGGAAGGAGCAGTTCCCTGATAACGTGTTCGGGTACGAGCAGTACATCGATCGCCTCAAGCGACTGCGCGCAGCGCAGGGCACGAACACACCCAATGCGCACGGCCGCGGCGGGCCCGGCAAACTGACCCCGCTCCAGCTCTCGCACTTCCCCTCGCAGGTTGAGGAGATCCTGCCCTACTACGAATTGGCCGAGCACGCCTACGTGGTGAAGATCGCCGTGGTGAAGTTTCAGGACCACACCAGCGCCCTGCGCTTCACCATCTACGGTCGCCTCGCCCCAGGCAGCGACAGCACCAGGACCAAGCACCTGACCAAGCTGTCGCGCGCCTACGTCGACCCAGTCAGCGGGGAGTTTGACATCATTGAGCACTTCCCTGGTCGTTACCAGGCGCTCGAACTTCCGCAGAACATCCTCCAAACCACCCTCGGGGTCAGAAACTTCAAGCTGCACCGCCGCGAAGGCTCGATGAAGGCCAGGCCGGTGATCCCCAGCGACCTGCGCGGCACAGGCAAGGGGAACAACGGGGCGAACCTGCACGGTAGCCCCGCCTACGCCGCTCAGATGAACCACGCCACCCAGACCATGGGCGACAGCGTACGGGTTCAAAGCGCGCTGATGGGCAACGGCGGCAAGGCGGGCAGGGATGGTCTCGGCGACCACGGCATGCGATCACCGAGACCACGCCAGAGGAAGAAAACCACCGTGGAAGGCACCGGCCCGGCACCAGAGCGCGTCTTCGAAGAAGGCGTGGTGCCCTAGACCCACCCCCTCGGACGGGTATCATGGGGCATGCTCCAGCACTTTGGTCAGATCGGCGCCGTCGTCAGCGGCATGAGCGCGGTGGTGGACAACCAGCGCCCCTTCGTGCGCTTCCTGGTCAAGAACTGGCCCCTGACCATCCTGGCGGCCGCTGCCATGGCAGCTCGTCTGCACGAGCGCTACAAGGCCAAGGAATTGAACACGTACACCATCATGGCCGACGCCGGCCTGATGCTCAGCCCGTTGGTCGGTATTGCGCTCTTGAACCAGCTCGCGCAGCAAGACCACGACCGAGCTAAGGCGATCGCCGCCGAGCTGATTGCCCAGGGCGCGTACCAGCAAGCACCGGCGCCCTGATGCCCTACAACGCCCAGTTCCCCCCAGCCGAATGGGACCAGATGACCCGGATCCAGCGCCAGAAGTGGCGCAAGGTCCACTGGCGTCCGCACGGCTGGATGGTCGAAGCACCACTCAAGCGCGAGGCGACCCGCCAGGAGCGCAGGGAAGGCCGTCGCGGCGGTGGGTTGGACCTCGGTGGTCTGGCGAAGGCCATGGGCTTCTAAACGAAGGACCCCCAGCAGGTACCTGCCAGGGGTCGGTTCGCGCCTTTGCTGCGGCTCCGGAGAGCGGGCACCAGGTTGCTGCGATCCTGGAAAACGCCGACTGTTTGATTGCGTCGGCCCTCGAAGTGCACGCTGGTGTGTCGATCACCCAGTCCTTCGGGGTCGCCATGACGATGCAGCTCGTTGGACGGTGTAGGCCTACCCTGGCCGTGGGGAAGGGGTAGGATGAACGCCTACTGCCACGAGGTTCACATGTCCCACAGCTCCCACCTCGATGCCGTCAACGATAGCCCAATGGCCACCGGCCCGTCTCGCGACTGGAAGGCGATCACGAAGGACGAACCGCGTTGGCGCGAGGAGTCGTTCCAGATCCAGCCCAAGCGCCTGCCGGTATCGATCAAGATGAAGCCGTCGGTGATCGCGCACATGCCGCGGCAGCCCGACATGGCCATCTCCCGTGTCCCTGTTTTGGTCCGCAGCTCAAACCAGCGCCCGGTCGAAGCTGGTAATGGCCCGCAGGGCAGCGCCTGGCAGTTGAGCGATCCAGATGTGCAACCATCTGGCGCAATGCCCGGCATGGGTGGGCTGCAACCAGCCGGCATGGGCACCGGCCCCAGCCTCGGCCTTACACCGGGTGTGGTGCTTGGCCTGGGTGCCCTTGCGGGATGCCTGCTGTTCTACGTCACCAACCGTCGCTGATCACCCAAAATACGGGATCACCAGCGGCGAGCTCCTACGCTTTTCATTGTCGGGGTCGTACTCGTAATCAGCCCCCACTTCCTCGGCCGCGCGCAGGTTCGGGATCTCGATCGACGCGTCAGCCAGCAATTCATCCATGCTCATGAACGACGGCTCATGCTCCGCCGGCTCGACAATTATGCTGACACCAGGCTGTGCATGTTTGAGCATGAGCAGCCCCGTTCTCACTGCATCCCGCAGGGATGGGAATTCAGCGAAAACACGTTCTTGGGTGGAAGTGCATACGAGAGCGAAGCGCATGGTGAAATCTCCGGGGTGGGGTTCCCCGGCTTTGCACATGCCGTGCCTATTTCCTGGCGCGAATCCATCGTACGGCCCCGACCAAGGCAAGAGCACCAGCGACGATGTAGAGCGATTTCTTGTGCTTGTTCTGCTTGATGGGCAACAGCATGCCGACGGCACCAATGCCGGCAGCGATCCACCACAACGGCAGGATGCGCGGCGGCTCATACGACGCCAAGTACCCCATCTCTGGAATCACCAGGCTCAACTCTGAATTCGGCGACGGGTTGGCGACGTTCGCCAGCATCTGAGCGACCGAGCGGCCGGGGTTTCTGATTCTACGCATCAACTTGCTGGCTGCCTCTTTCACCTCCGCGGCCGCGAGCTGCTGCTTGAGTGCCCCAATGTCGGCCTGGAGCTTGGCGATGAGAATGGCCTGGGTAGATCCCGTGCCTCCACGACGCGCCGCGCGAGCTTCGGCGTCTGCTAGAGCCTTTTCCTGCTTCTGCACGGTCTGGCGCAGGTACTGGGTGTGGCGTGCGTAACGCTCTTGCAGGTTCCTGAACTGCTCCTGGAGGCGTTGGTGAGCGGCTTGGTCGACAGGAGCGCCGATGTCCACCAGGTCAGGCACCAGGCCCACCGGCGACGACGATGGCCGGGAGGTGGTCGGACCACGTGGGCGCACGACACGCGTTCGCGTTGGGCCAGTCGGGTACCAACCACCAGCAGCCCCTCCTCCACCACCACCACCTGTGACAGGGCGCACCACGTTCGCGGACTGTTCGTCGCCGGCGGATACTGATTCGACGATGGTGCTGGCGCTGAGTACAGTCGCCGATTGCTCGTCGCCGGCGGATACGCTCTCCACCACCACGTTCGCATCGGGGTTTGTTGGATCTCCAAGCCACGCGCCGAGCCAATCTCCAGACCAGTCTCCATACCAGCTCATGTGTCGTTCGTGCTTGTGATGATGCGGTTGCCGTTGCTGTCGATTGTGCCGGTGATCCTGTTGATGGTGTCGGCCTGATCGCGGAAGGCAAAGTTGACAGGCGGATCACTGGGCCCTGGAGCACGGGGCACGGTCGCGTCGCCGCTGTGGGTGGCGAGCAGTCGGCGCAACACTGCCCGGACGTCCACCCCACCCTCGACCAGCGCCGTCAGGAGTGCTTCTGCTGTGGCGTCATTGAGCAGCTCGCCCATCGTGCCTGGATTGTCATTGGCGGTGGCGATGGCGTTCCACACAGCGGGTCCAACGTTGGCGGTGGTGAGCCCGGTGCCTGTGACGACGATGTCGATCGGCATGTTGCCGTAGGCGGCCACCACGGCATCCAAGTCGCCAACACCGGCTAAGGCCAGTGTCATGTTCCCGCGGGCGGCCAAATTCGCTGCCACGGATCCTGAACCAGTCATGGCCGCTGCCATGTTCAGACGTCGCTCGATGGCGGCCACCAGCGAACCTGATCCACCGAAGGCAGCAGCCAAGGTCGCGAGAGCCCCTATCGTTGCGTCCAGGTCGCCAGAACCGGTCAGTGAGGCGGACATGCTCAGGCTGCCTTGAATTGATGCGGTCAGGGCGCCACTACCGGTCAAAGCCACCAACATGATGGCGACCAAGTCCAGGGTCGCATCCAGGTCCCCCGAGCCAGACAAGCCCGCCGAAATGGTGCCGATGCCGGCTATGGTGGCATCCAAATCGCCGGAGCCTGTCAGGGCCACTACCATGGCCACCAACAGCACTGCCGATGCGTCCAGGTCGCCGGCACCGGTCAGATTCAGGGACATGGTCCTGGTCGGGATCAGGGCCGCGGTCAGGTTGCCGTCACCAACGCCGCGCAAGCACATCTCACCACCAATCTGTGGCGGGATGAATGCGCTGCCTGGCGTAAGGCCGACTGGAAACGACAAGCTCGCCAGCACCGTGCTGAACATGTCACGACTACGGGTGTTGCAAAAGCTGCTGTAACGAGCTCTCGCGCCGACTGAGTTGGCGGGTAGGTCCCCGATCGGTCGATGTACTCCGGTCGACAGCACGAACATGTTGCCCAACAAGCCCACGGCTCAAGTGCTCCAACCCGTAATGATCTTCCCATCGAACGCTGAGTTCGTTGGGGTTGCCACGCCGGATTTGCTCAAGAAATAAAGCGCCGCACCATCCTGGACGCGCGGGTAGGATGGAAACATGTTGCTGGTAAAATCCATGATCACTGCCTGTCCGAGCACCTGCACCGGAAAGGTGCCCAGCGAACGAACCAGAGCCACTGTGTACATGCCAGAGGTGTAGGTTGCGTTGTTCCGGATGGTCTGGATCGATTGAACGCCAGCGTCAGCCGCCTGCCGGGGCATGAACGGCCCCATCTTGCCTGCTCCTGTTGCGCCGGAGTACAAGATGTGGCTGTTCGAGGATGCGGTTTTTCCGATCGGTAGGCTGGGGGTAGGTGGTGTCGCCCTGGCAGCAACGCCAGCGCTGTTGGTGTAACCGAGCGACAGACCGGGAGTACCTGCGCCCAGTGCAGTGGCTTGTGGGTTGAAGAATATCGCATCGATACCCGCACCATCCGAGAACCGCGGCAGTCGCGTGGTCAACGTCTGGGTACCGACTCCCGCATCGGTGAATGGGATGACGATGCCGGCGATGGCGTTAGCGAATGATGTGGCAACACGTGCCGTGGTGGCGCCGACCCGAACCAACCAGTAGTCGGTGCCTGCGACCAAGCCGGTAGGCAATGAGGTGGTGGTGGTGAAGCGAACCTTGGTGAAACTTTGCCAGTCTTGTCCATAAGTCAGGAGCAACCCAGCAGACGATGAGGCCGTGAAGGTCTCGCCATTGATTGTGTTCTGTGCCGTGGTGGTGGTGACCGGTGTCACGCGATACCAGCCCAGCACGTCGACCAATTCGAGGGTGTTCGGCACCGTCGTGGCCGCCGCAGTCACTGCGTAGCCGGAGGTCAGGACCTTGTAGTCATCGCCAGCGGGTCCTACGTTTCCTCCGTGGTAGAGGCACCCAGCGTTCGGGGTCAGGTCGCAGAGCGATTGAAAGACCAGGTTGGCACCGGTGTCGAAGATGGCGTCAGCCTGGGGGTTACCGCCGCCACGGAACAGCGTGTGCCACTCGTTCGCCACCGCCGCTGCTGTCGGGTTGAATAGCTTGCTGAACGGTTGCTCCCAGCGCTGACCGAGCCGCGACATGCAGTCGATTTCGTTGTCCTTCGAGGTGAATCCGCCCATGGCTAGTTCGCTTTCCAGAGAGTGATGATGTTGCCCCAGAAGGTGGCACCGGATGCACTGCCCGCGGGTTTGAGGAGCAGGTTGAGGTACGCATCGTCCTTGATCTCGGGCAGATAGCCAAGGGCTTGCCACAGGTCCCAGTCGGCAGGTGCTGTGGTCTCGTAAATGGCCGCGGTAGCCAGTGGCTTGACCAGCACGATGCAGAGAACGCCGACATCCCCGGTCAGGATCTCGATCGACTCGGGGTAGGCTACTCCCCAATCGCCTTGCTGGAGCGCCACGTAATCACCACAGGTACCCAATGTGTTCCGGGCAGATGTGGCGATCGTGCCTGTGTTGGTCACGGAGTTGAGGGTGATCACGGGGGTGACCCGACCAGCAACCCCGTCCTGGTTCGTGTACGTGATCCTGATCGTGGCCGCCCCGACGTACGAGTTCTGCTCGACGATCATCATCTGGATGCCATCACTCGGGAGGTATCGAGGGATGGTGATGTTGGTGATCAGGGCCTGCTCGCCAGCGTCCATGCCCAAGAATGGGTAGAAGGCGAGGTAATCATGCACCTCCAGGGTGCAGGGCACAGCACCAGGAGTGACTGTTTGCAGGTTTTCCAGCTTGTGCAGGAACTTAGTGTGGCCTGGCATGTTTGGGCCGTGGTCGAGTCCGCCATTCGCGCTGCGCGTGAGCGCGGTGGCGGTGGCGATCGCCCCGACATAAAACTGGGCCGGGGGGTTTCCTGGTTGGCCAGACAGGTCCTGTGCCGTGCCTACGACTGTAACCAAGTTGCAGTTTTTGTTGAACGACCGGCGGAGTGATCGTCCATCCAGGTAGGCCTTAGAAATGTCCGCCACGGTACGCACGTCAGATGCTTCTGCCGGTCAACCACGACAGTACCTGGCGCACGGTCAGGGTTATTTTCACCACGGTGCGTTTGATTGGGCGACCATCGAGTGCTCCTTTGCCTCGGAGGGTGACCTTGCGGTTGGCCCAGATGGGTGCTGTGGTGTGCTCGCAACTGAAAACCTTCAGCGGCTCGACGCCTTCGCCTTGTGGCGTGACTTTGACAGCTCGCGCACACACGGAGCACTCGTAAAGCGGGGGAAACTTGGTGGCGAGGCTCATTGTGTGGGGTCTCCTGCGCGCACTGTGTGCGAGTCAAAAGGCAAGCAAGATCAGGTTTCAGTGATGGTGACTGCGCCAATTGGGAAGCGTGGCTGGATCTGGTTACTGACCGCAATCGACGCGTTCAGGTCACCATTGTGGAAGATGTCAGACGCGCCTGCGGCTTTGCCGGTGGCTGCGCTGGTGATCGTGTTTCCCGTTACGCCGCATTGTGGGAACTCGATCGCGGCGGCGTTGCTGATCGCACCACCCGCAGGAGCAGTCCAACCAACCACGCTCCGTGTCGTGTCCTGCCGGACGTAGTTAGTGTAGGTGGCCTCATTGGAGGCCATGGTCGAGGCGGCTGAGTAGCTCGCTGTGGCCAGTGCGATCTTGACCGTAGTGATGGGGGCCGCGGCGGCGTTGTCTGCTATGTTCGCGATGGCGACGGCCAGGTAATACAGGCCCAGGAAATTGTTGCAGGTGGCAGTGGATTTTGGCACGGGTGATCCTTGGAATGCCTCAGCACGAGGCGGTGTACGATGCCTGAAGGGTGTCGCCGTTGTCGACGGAGCGGGGGCCATTGGTGAAGTCGCCCACTGAGTAGAGCACCCCTGTGGTGTCGTCCTTGGTGGCAGACCCGCCATTGTTCATGAACGCGCCCGCCACGACACCAGAACTGGTGATGGCGAAACTTTGCAGTGGTGCGGAAGCGGATCCACCGGACGCAGCGGCCAGTAGCACGTCCTTGCGGTTTCCGGTGTAGATTGGTGCGTTGGCCAGACCCACTTCGAGCCAACCTGCGTGCGACGCCTGAGTATCCCCCACAGCGATCGCACCGGCGCCTTTCAGTCCCATTCGAATGGTCTGGGAGTAGATCGCCGCCCGAAAGTAGGTGTTCAGGAGGTCGTTTTTACCGAGCGTGGTGACCAGATTGTCGAAAGACTCCCGCCACTTCTCCACACCATCGGGGCCAGTGCAGATGACCAGGTAGCTCCCACAGAGCTCAACCTGCTCTACATCATCACCCCGCCTGATGAGTGAGGCATTGGAGTGATCCAAAATTGGTGTGTGGTCGGCGGGCATGTGTGGGGCCTGTGGGCGGTCCCAGTGTACCCCTTCCTGGAGCCCGTTCTAGGTACCCCGGGCTGCTGACTTCCACTGCCCGCACCGGCGCCCGCACCGAAACCCATCCGCTTCAACGCACCAGGCACCTGGTGGCCTGTGTGGCGCATGCACGGCCCACACCGTGGTCGACGCCGTGGTCCCTTCGCAGCGCCAGAACACGACCCAGAGCTTCCTTCCATCGTCCTCAGCGCGGTGGATGAGCGGTCCGCCGCAGTAAGGGCACGGTGGAACGGGCATCATGTCACGCACGAGCATCAACCAGTGACAGATCAATCTGTGCCGGCCGGAACGTCCAATTGAGTTTGGGTTCGTCCGGGTTCAGGCACACGGACCCGGTTCGGAGCAAGATGTAGGCGTACCGCCCGCCGGCTTTCTCCACGTAGTTACCCAGGGTCGACCCCGACGTCTTCATCAGAAGCAGCACCAACTCCAGGCCACTAATCGCATCCTCCGTCCACGGCACGCCGATCAGATCGATGTCCCGGTAGCTGGTGCGGGAGTACGGCGAGCTGAGGGACGTGCCGTGCACGCCGAGCGCCCAATTGTTCGCGAGGGCGACCGTGCGCAGGCCTTGGACGAAGGTGTGATCGATGGCGGTGAGTATGATCATGCTAGGGCTTCGGAGGGTGCTCAGCGCTGGTGGGTGTTGACCTCGCGATCGTGATCCCGTGCTTGGGGTAGTCGATGCGCTGGAGGAAGAGGCGGACCCGCCATCGGCACATGGCGTACGCTATGGTCATACCGACCAAAGCGCCGGTGAAGAAAGTGAGTCCGAACCAGAAGCCGGTCATGTGCATCTCTCCAAGTACGCGATGAACAGGGGCAGAACGTCGGCGAACGGGAGGTCGATCGTCACCACACCACCGCCGCGAATGTTCAAGACCGTCACCGGGCGGAGCATGGACCGCATCACCATTGGTTGATCCTTGTTCCGCAACAGGATCGTGAACAGCTTCACCTCATCCAAGTGCGTCACATCTTTCCATGCGATGGCAGCTTGTTTGAGCGTGTGCGGATGTCGCCCAACCAGGTCGGAGGTGTGAATGCGTACCCCCCGAAACAGCACATTGTTGTCACCGATGGTAGGCAGAGCGCGGGTTTCATCGTCGTCGTTCATTTCATCAACCCAGTCATGTGCTTCTGAGGGGTCTGCACACAGAGCCGGAACATGCCCTTGGTTGCCTTGCAGCATGGGATGCAGCGGATCTCCGGGTACAGGAACGTGCTCGCCGTCATGGGAGCACGTGGGCGCACGACTCGTAGGCCGTCGGTTCCGCCACAGGTGAGGCAGGAGGGTGTTGGCAAGTCTGTCATGTCAGGTCCTCGTGCAGGCGAATCTTGTCGCGACCTCTCCCCTCGATCAGGCCCTTGGTCCGGAGCGAGCTGATGTAATTGCGGAAGCCGCCGCTGTATTCGTAGCCAGACGCCGCCGCCACCTCTGGCCCGTCGAGTCCAGAGCTGCGTGACAACACGTCCAGGATCTTTGCTTCTGGTCCACTGACGCGCGCTTTCCACCAGATGAGTAGATCATTTCCGGTGGGCAAACTCTCGAACGAGCCGAGCGCGGTGATGCCCTCCTTGGTGATGGTGAACCCGCCCGTAACACTCTCGATCAGGCCCTTTCCCCGCAGTGCACTGAGGTAGTTCCGGAACCCACCACTGTACGAATAACCGGCCCGGATCGCGACGCATTTGTTCGGTATGGTCAGACATCGATCATGTACCGCTTGCTGATGGCCACTGTGCTGCGCCAGAACGGTCAGGATCTTGCGCTCGGGTCCGGAAATGTCCTTGCCCGTCCCGTTGGTGGTTGGCCTCGTATCCCTGCGATCGATCGCTGTGTTACGGGGGAGCTCTTGCGCTTGTTCGCCGGCGGCGCGTGGACCCTTCCGCAATTTGCTGAGGGCCACTGTCAGGTCACTCTGCGCCTGTCGCATCCCCGTGCTGAACATTGACGCCATGCTGGTCACTGGTGTGCCGCCGAAGTATTTGCTACCGACATCGATCATGGTCGCGATCGCCTCGCGCGCTTCGTTGACGCGCTTCTCCCCATTCGCGTGTGCGGTCACCAGTGCCTTCTGCAGGATCTCGTCCAGCTCGGCGTCTGTGTGCGTGCCTGTGGGCTTGGTGGTCAGCTTCTCCAGCTCCCTGATCCGGGCCTCGTTCCTGCGGATGATGGCTTTGAGCTCCTTCGGGTCGTTCGCCCTCGCCTCTTCGATTGCCGTGGCCATGTGCGCCTTCAGCTTCGTCAGGTCGATCGTGGCGACGCTCCTGGGCTCGGTGCGCTTCTCGCCCGCCTTGGGGGTGGCACCGCTGTCGAACGTGGTGATGGGGGCCGTGTGGATGCGGGTGAAGATGCCCTTTTCCGTTGGCCAGCCCGGTGACCACACCCATGAGTCACCCACCGGCAGCGACGGCAGGGTCGCCATCAATTGCTCCCGCTGCTTGGGCTCGCCGTGCACGTCGACCCAGGCATTCATCGCCTTGAGATCCTGCGGGCTGATGGTGCGGAGAGCGATCAGGATCTGGCACTGCGTCAGGACGTTCTTGTTGAGCACGGCGGTGCGTTGGGTGATCATCGTGCAGCCGATGCCACGCTGGCCACCGCGGCGCACGATGTCTTCCATCGCCCCCAGCATGCGTGCCTCGTTCGGTTGTGGTTGCTGTGGAGCGATGGCGTCGGCCTCATCCACGATCAGCATCAGGGGTGTGCGCAGCGCTTCCTTCGCCTTCAAGCGGTAGAGCGTCTCCAGGAACGATGCCATGAACGTGGCTACCTCGTGCTTCCGGAGCAGGCTCAGGTCCAGGATGACTGGCACCGGTTCCTCCGCCACGAGCTGCGCCACTACCTCCCCTGACGATGGCTCCAGCGGGATGTCGCCACGCTCGCCGCCAATGATGAGCACCGGGTAGCCCTTGTTCTTGCCGTCGGCGGCGGAGCGCAGGCCCCACCAGTCGCCCTTCGGATCCACCACGCACACCTGCTGCTGCATCTGGAGCAGGCCCTCGGTCAATTTCCGGGCCAGGTACGACTTGCCTGTGCGCTTCTTTGCGACGATGCCGATCGTCTGCGTGACGATGTCGATCGGGAGTTGGAGCTGTCCGTCAGGGCCGGTGCCGAGGCAGAATGATTTCATTTTTGTTTCCCATGGACATGAAAGCGACCATCCATGCCGACGTAGCCACCAAAGCTGGCGACATAGTCGGCATGGATGGTGCCGCTGTGATTCAGCTCAAGTGGGGTGCGCCACTTGTAGGCCACGGCGTGGGTTCTGTTGATCCGCTCAACCAGGTGCCTGCGCTGCCGTCTCGCGATGTTCCTGCGGCGCTTGATGTGCCCGAGCTGGTGGCTCATGTTGGGCCCTCTGGCCACTTCCCTGTGGTTGTCCAAGTTATGACTGGGAGCAGGAAGTGGTCCCACACAGCGTTCACAAGCAACAAGAACGTGGCGATGATGACCAAAAACACCAAGAAGATCGTGGCGATGATGGCCAAAAACACCACCCACACCGGAGCAGTGATGAGTATGATCGCGCGCTTCCATGGGGTGTTGGATGCCGATCGCCAACAGGTGTTGAGGTAGTCTGCGTTCATGGCAACGCCCCGAGCTTGGCGAGGCGATTTCGTTGGAGGTGAGTGGCGCAGACGATGGCTTGCTTGTGTGCGGCGAGGTACCTCACCCGCTTCGCTCTTTCGAGCGCGGAGTCGACATAGAATGGATCATCCTCCAGGATCACGTGCGCGTTGAATTGTCTGCGCGAGGCTTCCTGGCGGAGGCGGAAGAAGCGCAGGCGCTCGGTTGTGAGGTACAATGCTTTCATGACAACGCTCCGATGGTGGCTGCGCCCGTTGGCAAGTGTGGTTGGATTTGGCCACTGACCGCAATGGGCGCGTCTGCGACTTTGCTGGCGGCTACCCCCAAGCCCTTGTGCGCGATCGACTCCAGGAGAAGCAACAACTGCTTGTACTCCACCACCAGTGGCACCAGTGCAGCTACTTTGTCACCACCGAGACCCACGTGGTGCGGGAACAATGGCTCGGACCCTTTTCCATCCCAACCAGGCTGGAAGACCTGGTCGGTCGCGGCCATGCACTGGGCCAGAACGCGCTCATGAGTCTGGAGGCGGTACATAGTGATCTTGGCCAATTCGGCGTGGGTATTGGTGTTGTAGCTGCCATTGGGATCCAAGATCGCGCGCACCTCTTGGTGGGCCTTGAGTTGGTCGCTGGGGCTCCACTTGAGTTGGTGCATGACCGCCCTGGCCACATCGGCGTGGGTATTGGCGTTGTAGCTGCCCTCGGGATCCAAGATCGCGCGCACCTCTTGGTGGGCCTTGAGTTGGTGCATGACCGTCGTGGCCAAATCGGCGATGGCCCCGTAGTAGTGCTTGCCCTCGGGATCTAAGATCGCGCGCACCTCTTTGTAGACCTTGAGTCGGTTCATGACCGCCGTGGCCAACTGGGCGATGGTCTCGCAGTTGTACTTGCCACGGGGATCCAAGATCGCGCGCACCTCTTTGTAGACCTTGAGTTGGTCGCTGGGGCTCGACGTGGTCGCTTCGGCCGCCACCTGCGCCGCGGGGAGCGGTGGCAGCTCGCTGACTACGACCCAATGCCGCGAGTCGCTCTGGGGCGTCACCCATTGCCCCCATTGGTTGGGGGATTGATTGATCAGTAGGCGCACGTGATGACCGAGGGGGGACCACTCCAAGATGGTGATGTCGGTCGGGTCGTCGTTGTGTCGACGCTGGTCCCTGACCAGCAACCGGGCACCGGGCTGGCACCAGGGTGCCTTGTGGTTCAACGGTCCGCCGTGGATGTTAGTGTCTGCATCGATGATGCCGGCACGCTTCTTTTTCAGTCCCACGAGCTCGTCATTGAGGGAAACAAAAAAGCTGCCTGGCTCGTCGTCCAAGACAGCTTGATCTCTACGCGCCTCGTTGTGGGCGATCAATGCGTCTATTTGTTCGATCGGGGTCACGGTATTTCCTTCTTCGTGGGTTTGGTTGGGGGTTTTGATCATGGCCCGAATCTCCTGCGATTGTTCGCAGCAATTTGTTTTCGCACCGAGCGCTGAATCGGTCCAGGCGCGGCCAACACTTCCGCTATTTCCCGGGCCATTGCCTGCCCTGCCTGGCACAGTCGCTCGTGACTCGGGGGCGGACCAGTAAGCATCCGCCCTTCGCGGGCAGCCACCGACTCGATGTAGCTCAGCGGCACCCATATCCCCCACCCGAGAAGGGCCGCGTCATACTCTGCGTGGATGTCGGAGGCGAGGTCCGATCGGCTCATCTTCGCCCCTTACGCTGTTGCGGCACGCCGCCTGGTTGCTGCCAGCCATAAGAACGTGTCGCCGGCACGAGCTTAACTTGGTGTGACCCCTCGCATGTCCCCACGGTCACGATCAAGATGCGTGCGGTTGTGGCTGCCGTGGTTGTGTCTCGGTGCGAGTGCGTGGCTGTGTCTTGGTGCTGGTACTCGGCCTCGTGCTTGCTGTCGTTGCTGGTGGCGATGATGGGGATCATCTCCGGATCCCTTGGACTAGCTTGCGTGCGGTGTCGATCACGGACAATTGCGGTGGCATGGTTTGGCGAATGGTGTTGAACAGGCTGTGTACACCCGCCTCATGGTTCTTCAGGTACGATGTTCCAAAATGCTGATAAAACTTCTTGATGAAATCCTCGGTGCCGTAGCCGCAGATGGCGTCGAGAGCGCGGGCTTCGACCTCGCTCAGGATGATGGTCGCCTGGTACGTGATGGTTACGCTGGGAGTGATCATAGTGGTTTCTGCTGGAACGATGGTTATGGGCACGGCGGATTATCCTGCGGGGATGTGCCCAGCTCCTGCGCCAGCATCTTTTCGAGCGCCTCCTTTCGAATCTTCCTGGGTAATCGGTTCACGTAGGCGATGAGTTTGCGCCGGCGACGCTCTTCCCGAATGGGTGCTGCCTTTGACTCGTACTCATCCTTAGCCCGCTGCGCGGCTTCCTTAGCCCGCTGCGCGGCTTCGCCGCGGTCGCGTTCGCATGCGTCGCGGCGCTCGTCTCGCGCCACTATGCGGGCGGCGCGCTGCTCTGGTGTCTCTGGTGAATTGTCTCCGGAACGGTGGTACAACCAGCCGCCTGCCATCGCCGCCATTAGAGCGCCCAGGTTATGCCCAAGTATTCGGCGGGTCATGAAATGATCCCTTCGAGCCGGAGCCACGCCTGCCCTCTGTTCCAGCGGTAAAAGTCGTCCTGCGGTTTGCCGTTGCCGTGCGGCCAGAGTGGGAACAAGCCACTGGCCTGTTTGAGTAGCGATTCGTGCAAGCCCGAGAAGGCATCACCGGCCTCCTCGTTACCCGTGGCGTCGACCAGTAGCCTCGCCTCATGTGCCACGCTGCTGAGGTGAGCCAGCGCCAGTGCCTGGAAGTAATCAAGGCGGGAGAACTCCACCTTGATGTGCGCTTTCTTAGCGAGTTTCTGTAGTCGTGCCCCGCGGGCGGTGCGTGTCGGAGTGGCCTGCAGTGGTCCGCGGGCGGTGTGGAGGCTGTACGTGGAGAGCACTGTGCCGTCGCTCGCGAGCAAGGTCACGGTCTTCTGCTCGGCCTTTGCTCGCTCCATGCAGATGGATCGCACGGCGCGCTTGAACAAGCCCTTGGTGAGCGGGCTCCCCCACTCGCCCATTTGCTCGCTTGAGAGGGTGTACGCGGCGGTCGCCCTGTTGTAGTGACCGAGGGTGACGTGGTTGCGTGGGCTACCGATGTTACGGGCGAACGCTTTGGGGGTGCTGATCAGCAGTTTGTCCATGATGTTCCTTGTTTGAGCGTCCGCTTGGGGTGTGTGCTGGCCGGAAGAGTGTGGTGCCCTACAAGTCCACGTGCTTTTTTAGATCGTCCCGCACAGAATCCATCACCGGCTCGATCACGTCCGCGCTCCTGCGCATGAGCTGCCCGAGCAGGATGAAGAGGTCCGAGGCGTTGCGCTGGGCGGCGACGAACTCACTGATCGCTAGGTAGCGGGTGCGCGCTTGCTCCGGGGTGTGGGATAGCACGTCGGCCTCAACCTCGACCAGGCGCTCCTCGGCCGCCCGCAGACGTGCGCTCAGCTCACCCAGGTTGGTTTTCACCACCTGCTGTTCATCGCAGAGCTTCTTGAAGCGTGCCATGCGGATCATCGCCTCGGTGGGGTGCATTTTCATGTTGTTCCGTATTGCTGCGCTCGCTCGGAGCATGTGCTGGTCGGGATGGTGTCAAGTAGCTTTTGACTCTCACCTGTAGTGCTTGGCCAGGCTCGCCGGCGCACGTCCCGGCACCTTTCATAAACCACACGCCGATCGGCAAGCAAGAGCACTGAGATGATGGCCTCGCCGACGGTGTCCCGAGCGCCAACGCCAATCACTATACCGTAGTCGCCATCATCATCGAACACCGTGTCGTCGGGTCGCGGGCAGTAAGTCATGCAATTCCGTTTTCTGGAATATGGAATGCTAAAGCATCCCCGGCAGGTCCGCGGTCTCGCCTGCCTGTATGAGCTGGTTCAGGCGCGTGGCGATGTCCTCCGTGCGCGCAGTGGCGTTGGGGGTCGACACGACTGCGAACTCGAACGTGCCGTAGGTGGTGCGCACGGTCAGGTAGTCGCCGGCGGCATCGACCTGAATAAGGCGATGCCCGTAGGACGCGTTACATGGGCTCATGTTGATCTGCCTCTCCGGCGCAGCTCGTCCTCGTCCTTCAAGTACACGGTGGCGAACGCATTGTACGTCGGGGCGTCGCGCTCTTTCACCCAGTGGGCACGGATGAATGGGCAACACATCACCTCGATCTTGTCCGGGAGCTGGTCGCTCATGTCGAGCGGGACCAGGCCCCTCTCTTCTCGCGGGCCGTCGCTGTAGATGAGTAGTGCGACGCGGGTGATCATGTCGTTTCCTTATTGCTGGTCCGGCGCATCAGTGCTCGCCGATCACGACGGACCACCCTGGCTTTGTAGGGTGCTGCCGAACCACGCGACGCTCGCCCTGCATCCTCGGGAGCAGCTTGTCCGGTAAGTGATTGGTATCGAAACACGGCGGGATCTCCGCCACGTAGTCCGTGTCCTTGATCCAGAGGGCGCGCAGCGTCGGTGGGCAGTTGTCTGCGTCCCAGATCCGAATGGGGCACGACGCTGCGCCCTCTTCGTGGATGTGGGCCATGTCTTGCAGCGGTGTGATGTGTGGGTGGCCTACCTTCGATGCCAGCAGCATACGCACATGCTCCTGGCAGTAGGTGTGATGTTCCTTCGCGGGGCGAGTGCACTCCACGTACTCGCACCGGCGCGTGTCCATCATGGCAGCCTCGCCATGAACTCATTGAAAAAGTCGACCTCGATCTTGCTCGCGATTAGGACCGACCGACCCCCTGATATGAGTTGCTCGGTCATCCCGTGCGGCGCATGTGTGTTCGACGACACCTTCCTGGTTTTGCCGTGCACGTTATCGTCCTCAATGCGGACGATGACGTGGCGCTTCCCTATGCGTGCCTCAACGATCGCGCCCTTGGGCAGGTTCCCGATCAGGTGCCAGCCGATGGTGATGTCAGTCATGGCAGCACCATCCCGCACCCGACGCAGTTCATGTTCCGGCTCTTGCCGGCGGTGCGGTCAGCCATTTTGCACCGGGTGCAGTCTCGGCACGGGCCTGTGTATGGTCCCAGGATCCGTTCGATGTGCTGGTGCTTGGCGTTTACCCAGGCGGCGCGGTCGAGTTGATCCGTGGTTGGTGGGCTGATTGGCACCAACCACGCGACCAGCGTGCCGCCCGACTCACGTGGCTCTGGCGTCTGCACCCAGTGCAGGTTGAACCTGGTCCAGTCGTACCGGAACCCGCCCAGCCCGCTGTGGATGTTGTGCCCAGTGGAGGACCAGACCTTTCGCGCGCCTGGTGTGTCGCCAGGGCTGGCGTGCTTTGGTGCCTCCGGCGACACGCCGCACTTCTCCAGGTACTTGTCCCCTTGAAGCGTCTCACCGCACTCATTGCAAACGGCGGTATCTGCGAGCGGCACCGGGTGCCTGCTCACGTGCCGACACGTTGGCACCAGGCATACGTACTGCGCGGTGACAAGGAGCGAGGCAGGATCAGCTTTCGCGCCCTCTTCCATCAGGTGGTGGGCCAGCGTCTCTGGATTGAACCGCACATCGACGTGTGCGCACAGGTACCCGCGCAACACTTCCACCAGGTCCTCTGGTAGATGTGGCCTGGCCGCCACCACCTTCTGGATCGCGGCTTTCAAAAAGGGCCATCTTTCCATCCCGCAGCCTGATGCCGCCATTTTGAGCTGGATCCAGTCTTGGTCGGTCAATGGCCCCGTGGCGCGCTGCGTCATGCCGTACCCCGTGACGCAGATCCGCCCTTCGCGCCAATCGCTGCCATGTGCTTCTTGTCCTTGCTGATGGCGCGACCGCCTTTCTTGCCGGCGCTACGAGCCTGCGCCGAGGTGAACTGGTTGCCCTTGCCCATGGCCTGCGCCGTGCGACCACCCATCGCGGCGATCTCCCGTCGACGTGTCGGGGACAATGCGGCCAGACCCCTGGGCTTTTTCTGGGGCAGGGGCTTTTTCATGAGGGTGGGTTTTTTCACAGGAGTCCCTGCTGACGGAAGTGGTTCAGTTCCCCGTCGGTCGGGGAGCGCATCGACATGATGCACCAACCCCTGGCAAGGCCTGGTATGTCGTTCATGTCCACCCACTGCTCGGGCGTCCACGACCCACGAAGACAGATGCCTCGCTTGCACATGATGTATGGTCGCGTGTGCATGGTGAACGCTGTTGGCAGCTCCCCACACTTCTTGCACGGCACCTGCGCAGCCTGTGACGGTGCTGCCACCGGCCACGGTCCGAGGATGACGTAGGTCACGAGCCGGGACACTGGCTCCCCCGTGGTTGCGCCCCGGACAGGATCAAATTCATAAAGCTGAAGCATGTCCCCGACCTGGAAGTCCCGATCCGCCCTGCGCAGCTCGTGGACCTTACGTTGCTCGACCACCTGGGTGAAGTAGGGTTCGATGCACTTGAGGTGGTGCACCCGCACCCGTGGTGGACTGAGTGTTGGTGCGGCCGCCGTACTGGGTGTTGGTGCAGCCGCCGTACTGAGTGTTGGTGCGGCCGCCGTACTGGGTGTTGGTGCAGCCGCCGGCAAGCCCTGCTTGGGTCGCTGCAAGATCGCCTCGAACACGCGTCGTTCGGCATCGAATTGGTTCATGGCGAACTCGCGGGCTTCTCGACCGGCGCATGAACCGGTGCCTGCTTGTCGGGCGTGAACAGCTCGCGCAGCAGTAGGATGGCCCCCGCCGATGTCAGGATAATGAGCATGAGCAATGACCACATGACGATCAAAGCCGTGAGCACCTTCATCCACCTCGCGAGGCAGTTGTTGGGTGTGGTGTCGATCAAGCGCTCCGGCTTCGTCGGCGTTGGTGCAGGTGGCTCAGTGGGCTCTGTGGGCTCTGTTGTGAGCTCTGTGGGCTCTGTTGTGAGCTCATCGAGCACTCCATTCAAGGCCGTTGAGCACGCGGCTCGCATGTCGAGCAGGGCCTCGATTGGGGCCAAGCGCATGTGGTCAAATACCCTCTTGGCATCAAGCGGATTCTCATCCGGCCAGTCGATCAACCAAATGTTGCGACCCTGGCACCCGAGTCCCTCGTGGTGGTGGCTGCCCGTGTCGGGGCGCGTCACGCCCTCCAACCCGCTGAGCTGCTTGATGCCGGTGGCCTGACCGAGCATGCCCGTGACGAGGCGCGTCACGCCCTCCACCCCGCTGAGCTGCTTGATGCCGGTGATCTCACCGAGCAGGATCGTCACAGCATCTCGGGCACTATCTTGTGGCCTGATCTGAATCCATGGCACCTCATCGTACTCCACCCGCAAGCCATCCGTCGACGTGCGGGTGACGAGTATCTTGTTCGACGGTGTGCGGATCACGAGCAAGGCAACAAGGGGCCACGCCGTGATGGGATCCAATCGGCTGACGAAGCTCGGTACGTGTGGGCGGATGTACATGGGATTCTCCTGTGGTGGTTTCATCTTGTCGTAATACTCGGCGTCTAATCGCAGGCTGCGTTGGAGTGGGGTCTCGGTCATCACAGTCCCTGCTTACCGCAGATGAAATTGGTCGCGTGCCGCACGCATTGGAACGGGGTAAAATCGGCTGCGGTGGTATCGTAGGTATTTTCGTAGGCGCCCATGTGACTTCGGCGCTCGCTGTTGAGCTTGATCATGGTCAGGCAATCGAACAGCACCCGCGGGTCATCGATCAAGCGCTTCAGCGAGAGCTCCAGCTTCGCCGGATCATCCTTGTCCCGGTTCCGGGCCCTGGCCTCACGCACCTCCGGCGGCGCCCACAGGTGCAGGAACAGTTTCGGGTTCGGCAGGGCGAGCGCCCACTTGGTTTGCTCCTGATTGCGTGGTTGACCGTCGACGAAGATCACCTCGCGACGCACCTCGTCTCGGTCGATGATGATGCGCGCACCCGCGTGGTCTGCGATCCCGTCCGTGAGCATCTTCCATGCCTCGACCTGGGTGTGTGCGGGGGCGCCTTGGCCCTGGAAATGCTCCGGTGGGTATTTGGCACGCATCAACTTGCCCACCTCGATCGTACCGAGCGCGGGGTAGCTGCGGACCGTGTCCATGATCGTGGACTTGCCCACGTTCGTGGCACCCATGACGAAGATGAGCGGGATGGTGTCGACGGTGTGATTGGGCACTGCATGTTCCAGTTCGTTGGTGAGGCAAGGGATGCGCGGGTGGCGCTTGATTGGTATTGGTGCGTGGTTCATAGCCGATTCACCTCCGTGGCGATCACGACGCACGTGATCTCGTAGACAGGCTCACCACGCTCACCGAGCGCAATGATCTTACGCGGGTCGTCGGCGTAGTGCTGACTGCGCGGGCGTGGCGAATGCTGGCGGTGCAGGGCCGCCATTTGAGCGATAAAGTCGTTGGTCCGCTGCTGGTGGGCTGCGCGTTGATTCGTTCCCCGGTACACTTGGTGCAGCGCCTTCAGGATGTCCTCACCCAGGTTCATCGAGCGACTCGCCGGCGGTGCATCCGCGCTATCCATCGTGGTAGGTTCTGCCACTCCCGCGCAGTCATGTGCTTGAGTTGCACCACCACGCACGAGGCGCAGCAGTAGGTGGCGCTCAAATTGGCAGTGATGGACATCAGAACACTATGCCGAGGGTGCCGTAGCTGCGATCACTGGCGACGGTCATGCCGATGTGCACATAGCCGGCGTACACCTCGCCGCGGACACCGACGTTCAATGGGCGGTCGGTCTCTACGCTGCGAGACGCACCTTCACCAAGCACCAGCTCCACAAGTGGCTCAAGAGCGACCAAAGCGTCCCCCACCCTACCGTAGATGATGGCCGCGGACACCTGCGCCCTCAGTTCGTGCTGGTGGATCAGGAAGCCACCCCGCACCACCACCTGAGCGAACTGCTGACCCAACGGACCGATCGGGGCCACATCCTCGAACAGCAGGCGCTTTGTAGTGCCAACCATCGCCGGCAACCAGCGAGCCTCCTCATATGCCAGGTCGTACTGCTGGTCGCCAAAGGCGTGATGCACCGCGTGCTGAGCCCGCGCACCACCCAGGTCATCACTGATCAACAGGCCCACGCCGGCGGCGCATTGCCAGGCCCCTAGATCGAACCTGCGCTGGATCGTGGCCAGACCCTCGTCCACCCTGCGGCCGTGGTCCCTGTCCGTGTAGATGGCCCACGATGCGGTCACTCGCCACTCACCACGATCGAGCCCCAAACGCAGACCGGCTGTGTACCCATCGTCCCTACCCAGGGCGAAGTTGTCCTGGTCGTAATCGAACCACCCCGTGGTCCGCTCCCGAAGTGGTGGCATGACATCAATCATGGTAGCGCCAGACGCGCACGTCACGAGCCCCACGCACAAGAGCATGCCAGCCCCGAACCCAAGGATCAGGTCCTTGAGCAGGCTCGGACGCATCACGTACATGCCGTAGAACCAGTACAGGAGTAGGCCCATGTACACGAGTGAGGCGATGGGTGTGGTGGTGGTGATGGTGAGTGCGCTCATTCTGCACCCAGGATTCGCCGGATCTCTTTAGCCTGCTCCGCGTGATCCGACCAGAGCTGCGCGTACCGGGCATTGGCTACATCCACGTCCTTACGCAGTGAGGCAACCAACACCAACGTATCGTCCTGCGACTTTCTTACGCTGACCAAAACATCCCTCATGGTCATCAACGCATCGTAGCGAGCCCTGGATACATCCCGCTCCCTTTTCAGTGCGTCCACCACCTTCACTAACTCCTTTTCGTTCTTGGTCACGTTGGTCTGCTCGTGGTTGTTGGCCGCATTGAGTCTGTTGTGACACTCGTTCTGCGCCTCCTCAGCGGTGCGACGCTTGTGCGTCTCCTCCTGCAAGAGGGTGAGCGCTTCGTCGAGGCGGGCCCGGGCATTGTCCCGCTCCCCTCGATACTGGTCTCGATCCTTTCGCTGCTGTTCGGCGAGTTGCCTCTCCTCAGTGCGCTTATCCGTGTGCTCCGAGAGAAGCCCACCAACCAAATTCTTCGCAGCATCGAGATCCATTCGCACAGTCGCTAAATACTTTTGGGTCTTGGCGAGGTTTTCCTCCGCGACGTGCCGCTGGCTCATCTCATACCGCAGGCGATCGAACGCCCCGACACACTGCGCCACCAGGCTTTCGCGGTGCGCGGTCACGTTTGCGAGAGCCTGCTTTACGTTGTCCAACTGCTGTTCGGCCAGAGGGGCCGCTTGTTTCGCTTGCACACCAGCCTC
>Ga0105044_10000964_pt1 | contig 37215 bp, 34 predicted proteins | sample MAT01_FD_78092 | JGI IMG/M metagenome (GOLD analysis project Ga0105044, IMG submission 78092) | Freshwater microbial communities from Lake Fryxell liftoff mats and glacier meltwater in Antarctica - MAT-01 | ecosystem: Environmental > Aquatic > Freshwater > Ice > Liftoff microbial mat | place...
AATTGCACAAAAGCGCCATGTGCGGCGGCGTCCACCAGCATCCCAATGAGCGCCAGGCCGAGCCAGCGCCGCTCTGGGCGAACATAGCTCAGCAAGCGCCGATAGGTGGTCCAAGCGGAGGTCGCCACGGGCGTTAGCGGTCGCGCTTAAGTCGCATCATTTGCCTTCCGTGGTCGCAATGGTGAGATTGACGAAGCCGAGCTGCCCCGCCGCATCCATCGCGCGCACCACCAAACGATGCTGGGCGCGGGCGTCTGCGCGAATGGTTAGGCTTTGCGCAAAATCATTGTTCGCCGCGCGGGCGAGCGCATCTTTAAGCGTGCTGATTTGCGCGTTCACAACCTCGTTAGGCCCAATAAAATAACGGCCTTGCCTGGAGATGACCAACTCGAGTTGCTCCGGTTGCGGCGTGGTCTGCTCGGCGTCGGCTTCGGGCAGCTTCACCTTCAAACCACGCTGGCGCTCAAACGTTGTTGTGACCATGAAAAACAGCAGTAAAACGAGCATCACATCGATCAGTGCGGTCAAATTGAGATTGGCCTCAACCGGCCGTCGCGTGCTGAATTTCATCGCGGACGCTGCACCGTAGCGGTCGGTTCAGGGATCGGTTGGTCGAGCAGATTGACCAACGCAATGGCCTCTTTTTCGATCACGAAGACCAAGCCTTCTGCGCGCCCGCGCAACCAGTGAAAAGCCACTGCTGCGGGGATCGCCACGATCAAGCCTCCCGCTGTGGCGATCAGCGCTTGTGAAATCCCCGCCGCCATCAAACCCGCTTCGCCAAGGCCTTTGGAGCCAACTACGGTGAAGGTATCGATCATGCCAAACACGGTGCCTAACAGCCCGATAAACGGCGCGATGTTGCTGATCATTGCGAGCGTATCGATGTAGCGATTTAAGCGCGTCGCGACGTGGCGGCCTGCATCTTCAACCGCTTCTTTGATCACATCGCGCGAGCGGTGGCGGTTGGCGACAGCTGCCGCAAGCACCTCGCCAAGCGGCGAATTACTGCGCAATGCGGCAATGTGGTCGGGCTCAATTTTGCGCGAACGCGCCCAACTCATGACCTGCGCGCCAAGTTCTGGCGGCGCAACCTTGTTGCGCCTCAGCGTCCACAGCCGCTCAAAAATAATTCCGAGCACCAAAATTGAGCACAACATGATCGGAATCATGGTCATGCCGCCAGCGCGAACGATCTCTAGCACGTCTTCTCAAACCTCTCAGGTTGCGGCACGGGCGAATAGTCCCAGATTTTGCTGGAACCCGTCGAGCGGCCGCCACCGATGGGGCGTAATCGCGATAAGTCAAGGTCTTTTCGGTCGCGCGATGGATTGCTAGGATGCACCGATGAGTGCTGCCCAACCCGTAAAAACTCCGGCGCCAAGCTACGCCCCAATGGTGCAAACCCGCATGATGCAAGCGCGTCCGTTTGCGATGTTGATGGGCGTCTATGGTGAAAATTACCGACGCTTTCGCAAACTGCTGGGCGATCCACGCAAAACCCCGCCAAGTGCGCTATCGACTGGACTCGACGGCGTGCGCTTGCATTTGGTTAAGCTGGAAACCCACCGCTACACCGACGTGTTCGGCTTGAGCTACCGATTTTCCGAGCTCGAGCCCGGTTCGCAGGATCCGTTTGCTTTTGTACGGCTGTATCACGACGCCAAACTAGCCGAGGCAACTCACTGCGAACCCGGTGATCGTCTGCAACAGCTGTACGCGGCCAAATCCCCGTACTTCGAGTTGATCGAGCACCGCTGGCGGATGAATTTATTTATCAACCGCTGGCTTGAATATCTGCTCGATCAAGGCCACGGACCGCTGACCTTCAAGCGTGCGAATAGTGAGCCGTGGCGCGGACCCACCTATGAGCCCGCTGAGGTCGAAGATTAAAATTTCCCGGGTCTTGACGTCGCAAAGATTCCACACTTAACACTTGACTTGAAGACAGCCCCACCTTTAGCATTCGCGGTCTTGTTTGGGGCCATAGCTCAGCTGGGAGAGCGCAACACTGGCAGTGTTGAGGTCTGCGGTTCGATCCCGCATGGCTCCACCAGATTTGTGTTGTTCAGCCCAATTTTGGTTCACTTTCAAGCGCTGGTCGGGGCCGATCAGTGGTAACAAATGTTCTATCCGTCCCCATCGTCTAGAGGCCCAGGACACCACCCTTTCACGGTAGTAACCGGGGTTCGAATCCCCGTGGGGACGCCATCTTGCAAGCCCACTTGGCAACGAGTGGGCTTTTTTTTGAGAAAAATTCGCGAAAATCCAAGCCCTTGAACATGCAATCCGCGACCAGCGCAATTTCCTTTAGCGAGTTAAGCGTGCGCACGCGGCACCCCGCTTTCAGATCATTGAGTGATTGCATCGCACGCTTTGTTGGCGATGAGTGGCCCACGTTGAGCGAACTCAATCAGCGCTCGGGTTTAAGTGATTTTCTTTTTGTGCCCAGCGTGGCTGCGGGCTTGAGCTACGAGCAACAGATTTTCACGCGGCGCGAAATTCCCACGCGAACCGGGAACTGGCACGATTTCTTCAATGCGTTGATCTGGATGGCCTATCCGCACGCAAAGCGCACGCTAAGCGCGCGGCACGCGGCCATTCTTGCAGCCGGTGGCGAAGCTGAGCGCCGTCGCCGTTCGCCGATCCGCGATTCGCTGACCTTGCTTGATGAAGGCGGCGTGGTGGTTGCCTACAGCGATTCGCGCGTCCCACAGCTGCTGCGCGGCTTTGAGTGGAGAGCGCTGTTTTGGGATTTGCGTGTTGAGTTGCGCGAGCGATGGCAGGTATTTGTTTTCGGCCATGCGTCTTTGGAGCGCTTGCTTGAGCCGCTCATTGGCTTGACCAATAAGTGTTTGCTGATGCCGGTGGACGCGAACTTCTTTGCACAAAGTGCGCTTGAGCAACGCATGCAAGTTGACCAATGGGTTGCCACCAGCCTGCTCGACGACGCGCTTTTATCGGTGACGCGCAACCTGCCGCCGCTGCCCTTGCTCGGAATAGAGGGCTACCACCCGCGAACCCAACACGCTGAATTTTATAATGATTCTTCTTATTTTCGCTTGAGTTACCAAAAACCTTAAAGTTTTTTCTGGAGGCGATTAACCCACACGCCGCTTAAGCCGAAAGCCGCCGCCAGCACAATCCCCAGACCGGCGAATTGCCCGATCGAGATGCCCGCCTCAATCAGAAAACGTGATGCCCAGCCCAAGCTCACGTCACCGGCGCGGTAAATCGCGGTATCAATGAAATTCTTGGCCTTGTAGCGGCTTTCGCGATCGGTGCGCGTAAATAAACTTTCTTTGGCCGGCTGCACCAAAGCGAAGTTCATCGCGCGGGTGGCCGTTTGCACCATCGCCAATACCCAAATGCTCGGCACCAGCAATAGTGCGAAGAAGCCCACTCCAATCACCGCAGCTGGAATGAGCAGCAGCGCCAAAACGCCAAATCGCGTTAACAAGATGCGCGCGAGAAACACTTGCAGAATCAACGTCAGCACGTTGGTCGCTTGATCAATATGCGCAAAAAACTGCGTGCGCTGCGCTTGATCGGCATAGGCGGCCACCGCGAGCGGGATCCGTTGGTAATAAATCAGCGTCCCAATCGTCACGCCAATAAAGGTCAACACCACCACCGAGAACAAAAACTTCGACTGAAACACCAGCCGCGCACCGGCGAGGAAACTGCCACCGATCGGTTCCTCGCCATCTTTACCTCGCAAAAGTTCCTGTTCTCGTGCCCAAGGGATGAGTTTGAAAATGCACAGCATGCACAGCGCAAACAAGCCGACCGACACCAACAGCAGATTTGCCTGCCCGATTGGAATCACCAACAGCGACGTGAGAAGCGGGCCGAGAATGGCACCGATCGTGCCGCCTGCGGCGATCACCCCGAAAAAGCGTTTTGCTTGGTCGGAGGTGAAAATATCCGCCATGAAGCTCCAGAATACGCTGACGATAAACAGGTTAAATACCGTCACAAACACGCTAAAGGCAAAGGCGTGCGTGCGGCTTTGCGCACCGTCCGTCCAGCCCACATAAAAAACCAGAAATGCGGCAATGATCAGGGCGAAGCTGAGCAATAAAAACTGCCGTCGCGGCATCCGCGCAACAATCGCGCCGTAAGCGGGCAGCAGCGCCAGCATCAGAACAAAGGCCACGCTAAATACTTTCGGGGCGTCCTCAATGCCGAGCGAACTCAACACCGCATCGCGCAGCGGGCGCACAACGTAGTAGCCACACAGCAAAAATTTGAAAAACAGAAATGACCAAATCAGCGCCGCGCGCTCGGACCGTTCCACTTCAAAAAGGCGCCAAAGAGAGACCACAGACAAACTCGACTTCTGGCAGCGATGTTTAACGGCCCGCGAGCCTAGCAAAACCCAGCTTTTTTCGGTGTCGCACGGCAGCCGCGCAATTTCCGCATAATGCGCGCCCCCCTGCCGTTAAGCCGAGAGCCATCCTTGCCAGCTGTTGTTGAGACCGGTCGCCAGCGCGGCATCATCATGCCAATCGGCGGCGCCGAGGACAAAATTCGCGAACCGCGGGTCTTAAAGCGCTTTGTCGGACTGTGTGGGCAAAATCCAAGAATTGTGGTGATCCCAACCGCGTCGAGCCGCAAAGATATTGGCTCGGAATACACCAAACTGTTCTCAGAGCTAGGCGCCGCGAACGTCGACGTGCTTAACCTAATCGAACGCGAGCAGTGTTTTGACGAGCGCGTTATCGACCTGCTCAACGCGGCCGACGGGGTCTTTATGACCGGCGGCAAACAGATGCGCTTGTCCACTACCCTAGGCGGCACGCCGGTTGCGAAAGTGTTGCGCCGCTTGAATGCCGACGGCAAGCCGGTCGCGGGAACCTCAGCGGGTGCAGCGATCATTCCTGAACACATGATTGCCTCGGGCGATGAAGGCGCCACGCCACACGAAGGCATGGTCACTTTGGCGCCGGGTCTCGGCTTCACCAACAAGGTGATGGTCGATCAGCATTTTCGGCAGCGCGACCGCATCGGTCGGCTGATTACCGCGCTGGCTTACAACCCGTTCGCGGTGGGACTCGGTATCGATGAGGACACCGCCGCAATCATTCACAGCGACAACGTGATCGAGGTGATCGGCTCGGGCGCGGTAACGATCGTTGATCCCTCGCAGCTGACCCATACCTCGATCGATGAAGCCGAGCGCGGAGCGCCGGTGTCGATGATCAATCTGCGCGTGCATATTTTGGTCGAGGGCGGTCGCTTCGATTTAGAGCGCCGGGCGGCACGGCTTTAGCGGAACAAACTGGCTGCGCCTCGTTAAACCCGCCTTTCTGGGGTTCACCAAAGCGGCCTGCGCCGGGTATTCTTGACCGATGCCAGTCCAGCAACCCCTCACAATCATGTTTGCCGATGTGGCCGGCTCAACCAAGCTCTTCGAACGGCTTGGCGACCTGGCTGCGCGCGACCTGCTGGCGCATGCGTTGAAGCTGATGGAACAGGCCGTTTTGGCCCACGGCGGGCGGGTGATCAAAACCATCGGCGATGAGCTAATGTGCACTTTTCCGAGCAACGTACAAGGTTTGCACTCGGCATGCGATATGCAGCAGCGCGTCAAGGACGATTTGCGTTTGCGCAAAGAGTTGGTTGCGCTGCGCATTGGCCTGCACCACGGTGAAACGCTGATCGAAGAAAACGATGTGTTTGGCGATTCCGTCAACGTCGCCGCGCGCATGGTCGGTTTGGCCAAGCGCGAGCAGATTGTCGTTACCGATGCGATGTTGCGCGGTCTAACCAACTACGGCCAGTTTCGTACGCGCGCACTCGGTGCCACCCATGTCGCCGGAAAAAGCCAGCCGATTGAGATTATCGACGTGCTCTGGCAGCACGACACTGCCAATGTCACCACCCTTACCCGCGCGGTGCGCGTTGAGGACCCGACGCGCGCGGCCAAACTGGACATTCGCTTTCGCGGCCGGGTGCTTGAGATGCACGATCTATCACCGCCGTTTTTGATGGGCCGCGACCCGGCGAGCAATCTTGTGATTGAGGGCGAGTGGGTCTCGCGCAACCATGCAATGCTCGAATTCCGGCGCGGGAATTTTGTCGTCACTGATCGATCGACCAATGGCACTTTCGTGCGTTTTAATGGTGAGGAAGAACTGCGTATCCATCGCGACGAACTGCATTTGCGCAAAGACGGCGTGATTTCACTCGGCCAGTCGACTTCACGCACCTCCGAGCTGTTTATCCAGTTCAAAGTGGTTTAGATCGTGATTCAAGTGGTGTTGGCTGAGGATCAAGCGATGGTGCGCGGCGCGTTGAGCGCGCTGCTGACGCTTGAGGGCGATATTGAGATCGTCAGCGAAGTGGGCGATGGCGAAGAGGCTTTAGCCGCGGTGCAAGCGCTGCAACCGACCATTTTGTTGACCGATATTGAGATGCCGAACATGACCGGCTTGGCATTGGCTAGCAAAGTGCGCGAATTGGGGCTCGCAACGCGCGTGGTGATTTTGACCACCTTTGCGCGCTCAGGCTATTTAAAGCGCGCGCTGCAAGCCGGTGTGCGCGGCTATTTGTTGAAAGAAGCGCCCGCCAGCAAGCTGGCGCAGGCCATTCGGCTGGTCGCAGCCGGTGGACGCGCGGTGGATCCGGAGCTGGCGCTGGAGGCCGCTTACGATGACGATCCGCTCACCGATCGGGAGCGCCAGGTGCTCAAGCTCGCAGGCGAAGGCATGGCCGCCAATGACATCGCTCTGAAGCTGCATCTGTCACACGGCACGGTGCGCAACTATCTGTCGGAAGCTATCTCAAAACTAGGTGTTAATAATCGCATTGAGGCGCATCGTCACGCGCGCAACAAAGGCTGGCTATGAAGCTCGATCAATTCAGCTACGAGTTGCCGCCCGAATTAATCGCCAAAGCGCCGTTGCCGAATCGCCGGGACAGCCGCCTGTTGCACCTAAACGGCGATAACGGCAGCTTTCGCGACGGCGTTTTTAGTGACCTCATCAAGCTGATCGAACCCGGCGATCTGCTGGTGTTTAACAACACCCAGGTGATTCCCGCGCGCATGTTCGCGAGCAAGCCGAGCGGTGGCCGGGTAGAGCTGCTGATCGAGCGGATAACTTCGGAATTTGAAGCACACGCGCATGTTCGCGCGAGCAAAGGGCTCAAAACCGGCGGGCTTTTAAAAATTGACGGGGTATCAAATAGCAACGGCGCTACTTGCTTGGGTCGCGCGGGTGATCTCTTTGTGTTGCGCTTTGAGATGCCCGTTACGGAGCTGATGGCGCTTGCTGGGCATATGCCGCTGCCGCCGTACATCGACCGTGCCGACACACTAGACGATCGCTCGCGCTACCAAACGGTTTACGCCGAGCGTCCAGGTGCGGTGGCAGCACCGACCGCGGGACTGCATTTTGATCAGCAGCTGCTCACCCAGCTCACAGATCTGGGCGTGCGTTTCAGCTTTGTGACTTTGCACGTGGGTGCGGGGACCTTTCAACCGGTGCGCGCAACGGAAATCAACGAGCACCAAATGCATGCGGAATGGCTAGAAGTTACCGAACAGGTGGTGCGCCAGATCGAAGCAACCCGCGCTGCTGGCAAACGTGTGATCGCCGTGGGAACCACCTCGATGCGCGCGCTTGAAACCGCCGCTGTTGGGCCAGGTAAAATTGCACCGTTCGTTGGTGACAGCCGGATTTTTATTTACCCCGGCTACATTTTCCGTGTAGTCGATGCGCTAATCACCAATTTTCACGTGCCGGAATCAACGCTGTTGATGTTGGTTTCGGCGTTTTGTGGGCGTGAAAATGTGCTGCGCGCTTATGCGCACGCCGTAGCTGAACGCTACCGCTTCTTTTCCTACGGAGATGCCATGTTTTTGGAACCCAACGCGGGTGTGCTGTGGCGCTGACGTTTAGCCTTTCAGGACAAGATGGGTTGGCCCGCCGTGGCCAGCTGCAATTCGCCCGCGGTACGGTTCAGACGCCTGCATTTATGCCCGTTGGCACTTGCGGCACGGTCAAGGCCATGACGCCCGAGGAGCTGCGCGCCACGGGTGCTGAGATCATTCTGGGGAACACCTTTCACCTCATGCTGCGCCCCGGCACCGAGGTGATCCAGGCGCACGGCGATTTGCACGATTTTATGCACTGGTCCGGTCCGATCCTCACCGATTCGGGTGGTTTTCAAGTGTTTTCCCTAGCCAACCTGCGCAAGCTCACCGAGGAAGGCTGCGAATTCGCGTCGCCAATTGATGGCGCAAAAGTATTTTTAAGCCCCGAGCGCTCGATGGAAGTCCAGCGCGCGCTGGGTGCCGATATCGTGATGATTTTCGATGAGTGCCCACCAGGGGATTCAATTTGGCACGAAGCCAAACGCGCGATGGAGCTGAGCTTGCGCTGGGGCGCGCGCTCGAAAATTGCGCACGGCGACAACCCAGCCGCACTGTTTGGCATCGTCCAGGGCGGCGTGTATCCGGACCTGCGCGAAGCCTCAGCGCGCGGGCTGGTCGAGATTGGTTTTGACGGATACGCGGTGGGCGGCCTGGCGGTCGGGGAGTCAAAGCAGGACCGCGAATTAACGCTTGATTCCACGGTGAAGTTTCTGCCGCACGACCGCCCACGCTATCTGATGGGCGTGGGCAAGCCTGAGGATATTGTCGAGGCCGTGCGCCGTGGTATCGATATGTTTGACTGCGTGATGCCGACCCGCAACGCGCGCAACGCGCATTTGTTCGCGCGTTTTGGCGTGCTCAATTTGCGCAACGCGCGCTTCAAAAGCGACATCGGTCCGGTCGATCCAAAGTGCGCCTGCTACACCTGCCAAAATTACTCGCGCGCTTATCTGCACCATTTAGATAAGAGCAACGAGATCCTCGGCGCACGCTTGAACACCATCCATAACCTGCACTACTACCAAGACCTGATGCGTGGGCTTCGCGAGGCTATTGCGAGCCAGCGCCTAAATGAATTTGTCGCTGATTTTTATGCGCAGTTAAGCGCCGGAGAAGTTGAATGTTGACCTCGATCTACGCTGCGCTGTGCGCCATTCTGGTAGTGGTACTGGCTGCACGCGTGGTGTTTTTTCGACGCGCCCACAAGATTGGCATTGGCCTTGCCGAGAATCGCGACCTTGAACGACGCGTGCGCGTTCACGCCAATGCCGTTGAATACGTGCCGCTTGCCCTGGTGCTGTTGGGCCTGCTCGAACTGGGCCAAACCCCCGGCTGGGTTATCCATCTCTTCGGCGCGAGCTTCTTTATTTGCCGCGTGCTGCACGCTTACGGCCTTAACAAAACCGTACGCACAAGCCTCGGGCGCCTGATCGGCACCCTTGGCTCGTGGATCATCATCGTGCTGATGTCGCTGATGCTGCTAGTGCACACGTTAATGGGAATGCAGTAGCCGCAATCTACTCTAACGGTCACTTAAACCCGACTCACCTCAATACGCCTCTAGTACGGCATTGGTGCCTCGATCAAGCCAAACTGCTGCGCTAGGCGCGCGAGTTCCACTTCGCCTTCGATATTGAGCTTGTCCATCACGCGGTATTTGTAGGTGGCGACGGTCTTTTTACTCAAGTGCATGAGCTCGGCGATCTCCGCTAAGCGTTTGCCTCTGATCAGCATCATCGACACTTCGATCTCGCGCGCCGACAGCGACTCAAACGGCGATTGCTTGGCACCCGACAGCATCGATTGCGCCATTTGTTGGGCGATATCGGCGCCAATAAAGGTGCGTCCAGCGACCGTGGCGCGCACACACTCGAGCAATTCATGCGCCGGACAGCCTTTCGATAAATAGCCCACAGCCCCCGTCGCCAACAGCCGTCTAGGCAAGCTGCCGCTGCCTTGCATCGTCAAAATAATAATGCGCACTTCGGGACACGCTTGATGCAGGCGCTCAGTTGCCTCAATGCCGCTGACGCGCTGCATGTGGATGTCCATCACCACCACCTGCGGCTTGACGCGGCGCACCAGTTCCAACACCTGATCGCCATCGGCCGCTTCGCCCAGCACGCGCATATTGGGATCGCTATCGAGGATCAAACGAATCCCCGTGCGCACAATATCGTGGTCGTCCACCAACACAATTCCGATCATGTTTAAGCCTCGCACGCTCGCCGCGGTGATGTTAGCCCGAGAATAGCAACCCTCAGCGCAGATAGCGCGCGCTCAAAAGTCCAAAAGTAGCCGAGCTTTAATTCTCCTTTTGACGACTATCAGCGTGCGCCTCGTTATACTTTGGATCTGATTCCTTTTGGCATTAACTCCTGTATGAACGCTAAACGAAAACAGCGCTTGATGTTAATTGCGCTCGGCCTTCTAGGCGTGGGCACCGCGTCCGCCCTAGCCGTGACTGCGCTCAGTGAAAACATTCACTATTTTCATTCGACCTCTGAGGTCCGCGCGGGCGCGGCACCCGTCGCGCGAGCCTTTAAAACCGGTGGCCTGGTGGTGAATGGCAGCGTCAAGCGCTCAACCAAATCTCTCGACACGCGTTTTTGCCTGAGCGATGGTGAGCGCCAGCTGCCTGTCGATTTCTCTGGCATTTTGCCGGACCTTTTCACTGAAGGGCAAGGCATTATCGCTACGGGAAAACTGGTGGGCGGGGTGTTCAAGGCGTCTGAGGTACTTGCCAAGCATGACGAGGAGTACATGCCGGCTGAAGTGGCGGCCACGATGAAACATCGGGGCAGCGAAGGCCAGGCACACCCGTCCAACATGGTTTTAAGTCCAACTGCTGAGTGCACCCAGACATGATCCCTGAACTCGGTCATTTTGCGCTGATCCTAGCCGTGCTGATTGCGTTTGTGCAGGTCGTCATACCACTTAGCGGCAGCTACAACGGTCGCACACGTTGGTTAGCAGTGGCGCGCCCAGCGGCAGTCGGACAATTCGTGTTTTTAAGCATCTCCCTTGCCGCGCTGGCCCACGCGTTTATCGTGCAAGATTTCTCAGTCGCCTACGTCGCGCAAAATTCGCACTCCGAACTGCCGATGCAGTATCGATTCTCAGCGGTGTGGGGCGCGCACGAAGGCTCGCTGCTGCTGTGGGTATGGATGATCAGCCTGTGGACGGTAGCGGTTGCACTCTTTAGCCGCTCATTGCCGACGGTGTTTGCGGCACGCGTGCTGAGCGTAATGGGCATCATCTCCATTGGGTTTCTGCTGTTTACGCTGTTCACGTCAAACCCTTTTCTGCGCCACATTCCGGCGTTGGCGGAAGGTCAAGACCTTAACCCGCTGCTGCAAGATCCCGGCCGGATCATCCACCCGCCGATGCTGTACATGGGCTATGTAGGATTTTCGGTGGCCTTCGCGTTCGCGATTGCCGCGCTACTGGGTGGCCAGCTCGACAACGCTTGGGCGCGCTGGTCGCGACCGTGGACCAACGTCGCGTGGTCTTTTCTAACGCTGGGCATTGCGCTCGGTTCGTGGTGGGCTTATTACGAACTCGGCTGGGGCGGCTGGTGGTTTTGGGATCCGGTTGAAAACGCGTCCTTCATGCCGTGGCTCGTCGGCACCGCGTTGATTCATTCGCAAGCCGCCACCGAAAAGCGCGGGGCATTTAAAAGCTGGACGGTGCTGCTAGCGATCAGTGCCTTTTCGTTGAGCCTCCTCGGAGCATTTTTAGTGCGTTCTGGTGTGCTGACTTCCGTGCACGCGTTCGCCAGCGATCCAGCGCGCGGGCTGTTTATCTTGATCTTCTTGGGCATAGTCACCGGTGGCGCGCTGATTCTGTATGCGCTGCGCGCTCCGCGCGTGGCCTCCGGCGGCACGCTTGACCCGGTCTCACGCGAAGGCGCGCTGCTGATGAACAACGTGCTGTTTACCAGTGCGGCGCTGATGGTTCTCGGCGGCACTTTGGCGCCGTTGATCGCTGATGTGTTCAGTGGAGACAAGCTCTCCGTTGGCGCGCCGTGGTTCTCGCTGATGTTTGTAGCCATGATGTTGCCGGTGATTTTGCTGATGCCGTTTGGGCCGTATCTGCGCTGGCAATCCGACAGCGCCTCCCGCGCGTGGGGATGGCTGAAGTGGGTCGCGGTTTTGGCGATCGTGCTGACCTTAATTGCGTTCGTGGTCAGCGGTTTTGACCTACCCGTTTACGCGCTATTTGGGCTGGCGGGTGCGTTTTGGGTGTTCTTCGCCACGCTTAAATACGTGCGCGACCGTGCCGTCAAGGCGCGCGGCTTTAGCAAGCTGCCGCGCGGAATGTGGGGCATGGCGGCGGCGCACATGGGCGTTGGGGTGTTTCTGATTGGCGTGTCCTTGGTTGAAAACACCATGTTGATGAAGGACCTGCGCATGGCGCCTGGCGATGAACACACGATGGGAAACTATCGCTTTCAGTTTCAAGGCACCGAGCACTATGTCGGTGCGAATTTTGAATCCGATCGCGGCACAATTTTGGTGTATCAAGGTGATGAGAAAATCGCCACTCTCCGTCCGGAAAAGCGCGCGTACTCATCGCAACGCGGCAACGTGATGACCGAAGCGGCCATTGATCGCGGGTTCACGCGCGACGTCTATGTCGCGCTCGGCGAACCACTGGATGACAAGGGCGTGGCGTGGGGAGTGCGGCTTTACGTCAAACCGTATATCCGCTGGATTTGGGCCGGCGCGCTGATGATGATGTTTGGCGGTTTGCTCGCAGCCAGCGATCGGCGCTACGTGCTTAGCGCGCGCCAGCAGCGGGCCGCAGCCACAGAGCCTGAGCCGGCGTTACCTATTCCAATGCCGAGCGTTTAAGCATGTGGAAACTATTGGTACCGCTAGCGCTGTTTTTCGGCTTGGGTCTGCTGCTGTTTATGGGTCTAGGCAAGGACCCTGGTGTGGTGCCGTCGGTACTGATCGATAAAGCGGCCCCGAGTTTTAGCCTGCCTAAATTGAATGCCAGCGAGCAAACGCTCAGCCGCGAGTCCTTACTCGGCAAGCCATACCTGCTGAATGTGTGGGCTAGCTGGTGTTTTGCGTGTCGGGTTGAGCATCCGGTAGTCACGGATCTGGCCAGGTCGGGGCTGATAGCTGTCTATGGCCTGAACTACAAAGACGAGCCCGCCGACGCCAACCGTTGGCTAGCAGAATATGGCGATCCGTACGCAGGCATCGCGCAAGATCTCAGCGGGCGAGTAGCGATTGATTTTGGCGTCTATGGCGCGCCGGAGAGCTTTCTGATCGACGCCAAGGGGATCATTCGGCACAAGGTGATCGGGCCACTAACGCCTGAGATTATCGACACCGAAATCAAGCCCAGGCTCGCTTTGATGGAAGCAACTCCGTGAAGTTAACTTACCTGTTAGCTCTCCTTTTTCTGTTATTTGCGCCCTTTGCGCACGCGATTGATCCATTGATTTTCAAGGATGCGGCACAGGAAAAGCGCTTCCATTATTTGGCGGAAGAATTGCGCTGCTTGGTTTGCCAGAATGAATCGCTGTCGGACTCCTCTGCCCCGCTCGCCCAAGACTTGCGCCGCCAGGTGAAAGAGCAAATGGATGCGGGCAAGTCGAATGCAGAGATCAAGCTGTGGCTGGTCGATCGCTACGGCGATTTCGTGCTGTATCGACCTGCATTTAAAGGCTCGACCGCCGTGCTATGGATCGCACCGTTTGCGGTGCTGGCGCTAGGTATTTGGTTATCCCTGCGCACTTTACGCGCGCGGCGCGCATTAAACTTCAACGACCCTGAGGCGCCCCTGCTTGAAGCGCGCTTACGGCAAGAAAAAGAGATTGAGCTCTAATGGCAGTTTTTTGGATCGTCGCCGCTGCTTCGATGGCAGTAGCGCTGCTTTTTGTGGTGCTTCCGCTACTTGGCTCGAATAAAAGCATTAAAGGCTCAACGCGCGATGCACAGGAGAAACTTGAGGCCCTCAAACTGCTCGAAACGCTTGGACGTATCAGCCCCGAGGACGCTAACTCAAAGCGCGATGCGATCTCAGCAACACTGCTTGAGGCACTCAGCGGCACCCGCCAGCCGCTGCAGCGGGCTAGCTATAAAACCGCATCACTGCTGGCGATTACGTTAGTTTTCGCGGCGGTTGGGATCTATCAATACACCGGTAATCCACTAGCGCTGAACCAAGAGGCTCTCAAGCCGCTGATTCAAGCAGCCACCGATCCAGCGGCTCCTGAATCGCCGCACAATCAAGCCGATATGGAGCGTGCCATCACCGAGTTGCGCTCCAAGCTCACCGATACGCCCAAAGATTTGCAGGGTTGGCTGCTGCTGGCGCGCTCATACAACTCCGTGCAGCAGTTTGACGCGCAGCTTGAATCGACCACCAAAGCTTTTGCGCTGGCACCGCAGGATCCAGAGGTAATGATCGAGCATGCCGAGGCGCTTGCCTTGGCAAAATATGATCGACAGCTGTCTGGTGAGCCTGAAAAACTGCTAGCGGCGGCTCTTGTGATCAATCCAGGTGCGCAAAAAGCCATGTGGCTGACCGGCATAGCCGCCGTGCAGCGCGGTGAAGAAGCTGCCGCACTGGAGATATGGCAACGCCTGAAAGTGCTGCTCGAGCCGGGATCAAGCGTGGCCCAGTCGCTCGACGAGCAAATGCAGCGCGCTCGCGCCACACTCGAAGGACCTCAAGCACCGCCAGCGCAAACAGTTGAAGAGCCCGCTGCCAGTGAGCCATCAACCACTGCGCCCGCAGCCGCCGACCCAGCCGCACCTGCCTCGATCACCGTGACCATCGATATCAGCCCGGAGCTTAAAGCTAAACTCAAGCCGACCGATGTGCTGTTTGTATTCGCACGCGCTGAAAATGGACCGCCAATGCCGCTGTCGATCAAGCGCAGCGGCCTGGGCGAATTTCCGGTAACGGTGACTCTGGACGACAGCTCAAGCATGCTGCCCACAATGAAGCTCTCGTTGTTCGAGCGCGTAATCGTCGGCGCACGCATCTCGCACTCCGGCAACGCCATCGCCGCCAGCGGGGATTTTCAAGCGCTAAGCAGTGGGTTCTCCCATCGTGAGCAGTCGAACATCAAGCTCACCATTGCCGAGATCGTCCCATGAGCTGCTGCGATACAAATTCCTCCCTAATCAACGCGTGTGCCATACTGTGCGGCTAATTCAGGCCGCAATGGCGCGCTTGACCTCCAGAATCAAGAATCAGGAATTATGTCGAAAGACGACCAAATAGAATTTGATGGCACCGTGACCGATACGCTGCCCAACACGATGTTTCGCGTGCAGCTAGAAAACGGCCACACCGTGACGGCGCATATCTCCGGGCGCATGCGCAAAAACTACATCCGCATTCTGACCGGCGACAAAGTGAAAGTTGAAATGACGCCCTACGACTTAACCAAGGGTCGCATCACTTACCGCATGAAATAGCGATCTGCCATGATCGCTTCGATATGAGAGTGCCACACTCCCATCGGGGCGCGCTAGGCCTTCCAGAATTTTCAAGCTTTCTATCGGTTGAATCTAGCCATCAGAGTTGTGGAATTCATACCCACCTGGCGATCGGCGCTTTGAGCGATACATCGCCGCATCTGCCAAGTCGATAAGCGTTTGCGCGTCTGCGCCGTCTTCTGGATAAATCGCCACACCGATGCTCACTGATAAGTTCAGCACGCAACTTTCGAAATGGCCGGGCTCACCCAGCGTCTCGATCATTTTGCTGGCTATCATCGAAACGTTCATCGGCAGATCTACGTCGGCTAGCAGTACCAAAAATTCATCACCGCCGTGACGGCTCACGGTGTCTGATTCGCGAACTAGGCCTTCAAGTCGACGCGCGACCAGCTTTAGCGCCTCATCGCCAATCGCATGTCCTTGCGCGTCGTTGATCGCCTTCAAGTTATCGAGATCCAAGAACATAAGCGCGAATCGCGTGCTCTGACGCTTGGCCAAGGCGATCGCGCCGTTCAATCGATCGAGCATCAGTGTGCGATTCGGAGTATCGGTCAGTGAGTCACGTTCGCAACTGCGGGTGAGTTCTTCCACTCGAATTTGTGCAGCTTCGGCCTCTTGCTTGGCCTCGACGGCGACTCTCATGAGCCGCTCGTTTTCGCGCTCAAGCTGCTCCTTGCGCGCGCTCACTTCCTCGAGCTCTTGCGCGAGCCTAACGTCTTCAGGCGGGGCTTCAGGTGTTTTTTTCATGACGTACTCATCTGGCGTGCAATAGCTTGAGATGAGGGTGAAATAGGGTGTTGCAAGAAAAACCGCAGCATTTCGCGCGACGCGTCGGGCCCGCGTGAGTCGGTGTGTGAGGCATTTTCCAAGCCGCCCGACCACGCGTGCCCGGCGTCATGGATCACCCACAGTTCCGACAAACTCGCACCACAGGGCGCGCGATTGACGCTCACGGTAAACCCGTGACGGCCGTTGATTGTGGGCGCCACTGCTACAAGCTGCTGATTAACGCCAAGCGTAGGTTTGGCGCTGGGCGCTAAGAAAATCGCCTGACCGTTCGACAAGTGCACGGTGCTATCGGCATCTCCGTGGAAAACAATCTTCGGCACCGCATGCAAAATCGCGAGTTTTTGCACTGCGCGCACACCTATCGGGCCGCGCGACATCAAGCGCATTGCTGAAAAAACATCGTAAGCAAGCCCAGGCGCAACTCCGGAATGCACGCCAATTGCGGTGAAAAGCGTCGGAAAATCCTGCGCTAAGACACCTGCCATCGCCCCGCCCGCCGACATCCCTGCGATGTAAACACGCGAGCTGTCAATCTGATAGCGCTCAATAGCGGCGCGCGTAATTTCGGAAATTACCGACGCATCACTGTGTGCACTGCGCCGATTCTGCTTTTGGTACCACTTCCAGCACCGCAAAGAATGCGAGGCAACCGACTGCTCGGGGAAGATCACCACACAGCCAAATTCTTTAGCCAACTCTGCCATGCGGGTACCAAGCGCGAAGTCGCTCGCCCTCTGCTGACAGCCGTGCAACATTACGAGTAGAGGGAGCTTCGCACCCGTGCCACGCTCTGGCTCAAACACCACAGTCGCCCTCGCTGTATTTGGCACACGCTTGCGCACAGCACGCAGGGCGGCTGGTTTAAGCGGTTTCGGCTTTAGAGTGGGCTCAGTGCGTAGAGCTTTTTGTGCGGTCTTCACCTTTACTTGCGGCCTTAGCCTTGCTGCTCTAGCAAGTTTATTACGCTGTTGTCGCTTCGCAGTCGCCATCAGCTTGTCCAATGATTTACGTGTTCGCTTGAGAATTGAGCCGAACGAACTCATGAATCAATTAGACAGCTTGCGCTGCATAAACTTAAACGGTGCTCTTCATTCACTTGCTTCATACCCGTCCGCTGTCTAATTGATGCAATCAAAAAGCCAAGTTTGCGGCGACGGTTACGCCGCGTTACGCTGATGCTTAAGGCTGCGCATTTGGTCATGCATACGACGAACCTCTGGCGCGTGGCGGCTCAAGATTTCGCGTACTTTTGGGCTATCGGTTTCTTCTGCAGCGCCTTCAAAAGCGTGCAGCAGGCGATCTTCGGCCGCTTCTAGCTGATTGACATAAGTGGTGTCCTTATCACTTGTAATCGCCGCCAACGCATTTGCGTAGACTTTGCTCAAAGTGCCAATCATCGTGCCTCCGTCTGCTGCTTCGTCACCTTCTGCACGCACTTCTTTGGTGAGGTCGGCAATTGCCGATGAACGAGTTGCAGACATTTCATGGAACATAGTGCGCAGTGACGGATCTGAAACTTTGGTCGCAGCTTCGTCATAAAACATTTTGCCGTCGCGCAGGATCTCGATCAGCTCGTTTAATTTATGGGTGCTGGTGCTCATTACAATTACCTCACATTTAAAGGGGGTTTAAGACAGTGGAAGCCATTTCCGGCTGCCACGCACCAAATTCATTCGGCTCGAACCCTAATGCATCGACCATGCCGAGTACTTAAAATAATAATTTCTTTTCAAATCAATTAGTTAATTTCCGCTTTCACAGAAAACGCTCGGCGAATTGCAATTTTCCGTCATTCGCTACGGGCATTTTGCATGATTGCTATCCATTCCATAGGAGGAAGAAGGTACATGCAAATCGCATAATTCCAAACGAATAAATAATGCAAATTGCATGTCTAGAAAATGCTTTACAGAGTCGGAGTTATTAGCTAAAACTTAGTCGAATTTTTATTACTCATTGGAGCGCATTATGGATCTTAAAAGCGGCTATCCGTTTTGGGCTGTTAAGAATGGCTTGATGCACGCGTTCCCAGCCATTAGTGCGGATCAACGGTGCGATGTGTTAGTGATTGGCGCGGGGATTACCGGCGCGCTAATTACCGATGAATTGGCGCGCCATGGGCATGACGTGGTAGTACTTGAACAGCGCGACGTTGGCTGGGGCAGTTCGGCTGCGAGCACGGCGCTTTTGCAGTACGAAATTGACACGCATATGGTGGATCTTGCCAAGAAATACGGCGATGCCGACGCCTTGCTTGCCTACCAAACGTGCGCGCAAGCGATCGATCAGCTCGCTGAGCTTGCCGCTTCCGTGCGCGACGTTGATTTCGCACGAATGGACAGCTTGTATTTCGCCAGTCGGACGCGCGATGAAACAAGCTTGCGGGAAGAGTTTGCACTGCGCGCTGCCCACGGTTTTGACGTGGAGTTGCTCGAGCCGCTTGAGCTGCGCGAGCGCTATGGGATTGCAGCGCCGGTTGCGATTTTGTCCTCGCAAGCCGCGCGTATTGATCCGTACCGCATGACCTATCGACTGCTCGCACGCGCACAAAAACTAGGCGCTAGCATCTATGACCGCAGCGCGCTGTATGACCTCAAAACCACTGCGCGCGGCGTGGTCGGCAAGACGCAAACAGGTATCCGAATCAACGCGAAGCACGTGGTTTTTGCGGCGGGCTATGCGTCACAGCAATGGCTGCCAGATCAGGTCGCGCGCAACCGTTCAAGCTATGCGGTGATCAGCGATCCCATCGATAAACCCGCATTAGGCCCGCTCAAAAACACGATGGTCTGGGAATCGGCGCGGCCGTATGTGTATCTGCGCTCTACTGGTGACGGGCGCTTGCTGATTGGCGGAGAGGACGACGACCTGGACATCCCCGCGCGACGCGATGCGCTAGTTGAAAAAAAATCTAAGATCCTGCTTAAGCGCATCCACGAGCTTTTTCCAGACTTGCCGCTGGTGCCCGCGTTCTCGTGGGGAGGTACGTTTGCCGAAACCGACGACGGCTTGCCATTTTTTGGTGCTCACCCGGCGTGGGGGCCGCGCGCGATCTTTGCGATGGCCTATGGCGGCAATGGAATAACCTACAGCATGCTCGGAGCGGGGTTGATTCGCGCGCTCGTCGAGCGCAAGCATCATCCGCTGGCTGAGCTGTATTCATTTGCGCGCCTAAAACGCACATAACTCGCTTATTGCCCTTGGAGACTAGCCCACAGCAGTAGCACGATAAGGCTTGGCAAGATCACGTAGAAAAAAATCTTTACCCAACTGTAAGGCCGCTCACCGGCGACGCTGCCGGTGTAGCCATTGGCGATCACTTGAAAACCCTTGCTGCCGTAGGTATAGGTGGCCAGCCATGCAGGTACCAGCACATGCTTGAAGGTGCGATTTGAGAATTCCGCATCCACTTGCAGGTTGCGCTGGGTATCGCCGCCCACTTGCCCTGAACACAGGCTGCGGGTTTGAGCGTTGAGATCGTCGGCGCTTAGAGTTGCGGCGCGACCTAAATCCACCTGGTAGCGCTCAACCGTCCAGCCGCGCACAAATTCAGGCGCATAAGGCTGTAGGTCGCTGGTGGTCGGGAACGGCTCAATCGCTGCGAGCAGCTTGGCATGCACGCCCACGGTGCCTGCGATCAACTCATCGTCGAATTGGTGTTCAATCCTTCCGGAAACCGAGCGCCAGCGGGTTTTTTGTACGCGCTTGTCGCCAGAGCCTTCGTAGTAATGGTCGCCACGGTCGGCGCTCCAATTGGCATCTACGCGCGCGTCAAACGTCCAGTAGGGCAAGTACACGCCGCGCAAGAGATCAGTTAGCGCAGCGCGCTTTAGCCGATTCGGCGCGAACCAGCGCGTCGAATACCACTTGCGCAACGCTTCGCGACATTGAACTTCGCTGACCTTAAACGGCAACAGGCTTTCCGGGGTGATCGAATCTCCGCTGATGGCATGTGGGATCACCGACGGTGAACCGCAAAACGCGCATTTCTCGGCCGCTTTGTTTTCGTCGAATACCGAGATCGCGTGGCAGCTCTGGCACTGCACTTCGCGGCGCTCGATGCCCCAGCCGCGCCTGGAGGGCTGCACTGTGCGCAATGCTTCGGCTAGATCGTGCTCGCGGATCACAGACGACTCGCCTGGCAACGGCGGCGCGCTCGGCACTACCGTGCCGCAGTACGGGCACTTCAAGGCCTGAGCGGCGGCGTTCCATTCAAGATCGCCGCTGCATTCCGGGCACGGGCGCTTGCCAAGCGCGCCGAGTTGCAAGCTATCAACTGGCAAGGAATTGATCCAACGCAGCGCGGTTGACGCGCCATGCGCTGCCGATTTTTTTGGCTTTTAACTCGCCGCCTTCGATGGTTGCCAGCACATCGGCTTCGGTGACGCCCAAAATCTGCGCGACTTGCGCCGGATTCAAGATCTCCAACGCTGGTGCTGCGGGAGCCGCGGGCGGCGCGGCTTGTGGCATCGCGGGCGGTGCGGACTGCATCGAGCGCATCATGTCTTGCGCCATGCCGAAGCCCATCGCCATTTGTGCCGGCACTGCCGCTGCAGCGGCGCCTTCACCGCCCTGGCCCATCGAGAAACCCATCTGGTACTTCACGTAGTCGTTCAAATTGCCGACCACGCTCATGCCCGAGCGCTTGTCGATGGCTTGCTCAACTTCCGGCGGTACCGAGACATTTTCGAGCACGAAGGTGGTGATCTCAATGCCGTATTTGCTGGTCATTGCCGGATTGATGATCGGCAGCAGCGCATCGCCCATTTCGCTGTATCGCGAGGCCACATCAAGCGCCGGCACCTGGGCCGTAGCGAGCGCGTCGGTGAACATCGAAACCATGCGCGAGCGCATCGTGTCGCCGAACTCGTCCAAACGGAAACTCTGATCGGTGCCCGCCACTTCTTTGAGAAATTTCGGCACATCAACGATGCGGAAATCGTACGTCCCGAACGCGCGCAAGCGCACGATGCCGAAGTCTTTGTCGCGCATCATCACCGGGTTCGACGTGCCCCACTTGTTGCCGGTAAAGAGTCGCGTATTGACGTAGTAAACGTCGCATTTGAACGGCGAATTGAAGCCGTACTTCCAGCCCAAAATCGTCGACAAAATCGGGATGTTTTCGGTGGTGAGCGTGTGCTTGCCGGGGCCGTAGGCATCGGCGTATTTACCGGCTGCGACGAACTGCGCTACTTGCGATTCGCGCACGATCAGCTGCGCGCCGTTTTTGATCTCTTTGTCGTCGTCTGGGAAGCGGTACGAGAGCATGTCGCGCGAGTCGTCGGTCCACTCAATGATGTCGAGTAATTCACCTTTGAGGAAGTTCAAAATACTCATGTGCGGCTCCGCGATAATTTAAGTGGCGCTAATGATAATTCGTTTAGTCTTGATCTACTGTTTTCGCCCGAGCAGTTCATGACTGACCCCCAAAACGCCGATGCCACAAACGCCGACACCAATGCTGCCGTCCGTGATCTCGACCCACTCGGCGCCGCGCAGTACTTAGCAGATTTCGATGATGCCGCTGTGGCCGATGCGCTGCTGGCGTTGGGCCCAGTGCGCGGTTTCGAGGTGTTTGAGCTGTTGCCGCAAGCGCGCCACGCGCGCATCGCCCGGGCAGCGCCGAGTGGTCTTGGCGAGCAGTGGCTTGAGTGCCCGAACTATGAAGAGGGCAGCGTCGGGCGCTTAATGGAAAAGTCCCCGGCTGTGTTTGGCGCGAACACCACGATCGCCAGCGCAATCAAACAGCTGCGTGAGATCGTCGCGCAAACGCTGGTCACTTACGTCTTTGTGGTGGACGCCGATCGGCGCTTGACCGGCGTGGTTGCGTTTCGCGAGATGCTGTTTGCAAAGCCCGAACAGACGCTCGCGGAAATCATGCTGAAAAACCCATTTTCGCTAAAGCCCGAGACCGATTTGGTCGACGCGATGCGCGAAGTGGTCACGCGCCACTATCCGGTGTACCCAGTGACCGACGCGAACGGGCGCTTGGTTGGCGTGGTGCGCGGCCAGGTGATGTTTGAGCAGCAGGCGTTTGAGATCTCCGCGCAAGCGGGCTCAATGGTAGGTGTTGAGAAAGAAGAACGCATTGCCACACCGTTTTTGCGCAGCCTCAAATTTCGCCATCCATGGCTGCAACTGAACCTCTTTACCGCGTTTATCGCAGCAGCAGTCGTCGGCTATTTTCAGGGCACGATCGATAAAATTATCATTCTCGCAGTGTTCTTGCCGGTGCTGGCCGGACAAAGCGGTAACACCGGCTGTCAGGCGCTGGCGGTGACGCTGCGCGGAATGACCTTAGGCGAACTGAAAGCCGGGCGTGCACGCGCGATGGTGATTAAAGAAGCCGCGCTCGGTGCGGCCAATGGCGCACTTGTCGGGATCATTGCCGGCGCCGGTATGTACGTGATGGCGAGCGCGCAAGGCCTTGATGACGCCATCGCGCTGTCAATCATTACCTGGGCAGCGATGGTGGTTAGCTGCATGGCTAGCGGCATTGCTGGCTCAACGGTGCCGCTGGTACTGAAGCGCTTGGGCGCCGATCCCGCCACTGCATCAAGCATCTTTTTAACGACCGCTACAGATGTGGCTTCGATGACCATGTTTTTAGGATTGGCAACCATTTTTATCCTGTAGGACCCGTCAATCCCGCAGTAGTGGGGATTCCGTGGAGGCAGTCACGATTTGTTAAACGTTCCGCGTGCTTGAGTAGAACTGTTCGACAAAACCGTCATTGCATTGCGCTACTCTTGAACGGGTTCCAAGTTTGTCTTGCGTCGCGTTCGGTGTCTCGCCCTGGGTCAACAGCCCGTACTCAGGGCGAGGCGCCGATCGCGGCGCAAGCCTTTTTCGCGTGAAGAAGCGGCCATACGAGCCTTTAGGAGCAAGATATGTCTCTGCTGCCCACTGCGTTAAATCACTATCGCCTGCTCGGCCGTTCTGGCTTGCGCATCTCGCCACTGGCGCTCGGCACCATGACATTCGGCTCCGATTGGGGCTGGGGCGCTGACTCTCGAGAAGCGCGTCGTTTGTTTGATTTCTACGCCGAAGCCGGCGGCAACTTTATCGACACCGCCGATTTTTATACGAGCGGTTCGTCCGAGAAAATGGTCGGCGAATTTGCGGCGATGGAGCGCGACCGCTTTGTCATTGCGACCAAATACTCGCTCAACACCCGTCCCGGCGATCCAAATGCAGGCGGCAACGGCCGCAAAAATCTCGTCACATCGCTTGAAGATTCGCTGCGGCGGCTGAAGACCGACTATGTGGACCTGTATTGGGTGCACGCGTGGGACCAAGTCACGCCGGTCGACGAATGGCTGCGCGGGCTGGATTCAGCGGTCACCGCAGGCAAAGTTCGCTACATCGGCGTGTCGGATATGCCCGCGTGGAAAGTGGCTCAAGCGCACACGATGGCGGAGCTGCGCGGTTGGTCGCCGTTGATCGCGCTGCAGATTGAGTATTCGCTGGTCGAGCGCACCGTTGAGCGCGAGCTAGTGCCGATGGCGCGCAATTTGGGACTTGGCGTCACACCGTGGTCTCCCCTCGCGCAAGGCGTTCTAACCGGCAAATATTCAGCCGCCGATTTAAGCGCCTCCAGCGCCTCGCTCGCTGAAAAAGAGGGCCGCTACGCGCGCAACTTGAGCAATGGCCGCTTGAATCCGCGCACCCTGCGCATCGCCAATGAAGCCAAAGCAATTGCGCTTGAACTCAATGTCAGCACGTCCCAGGTAGCGATCGCATGGCTGCTCGCACAGCCGGGGGTTAGTGCGCCGATTTTGGGCGCACGCACGCTTGATCAACTGAAAGACACGGTCGGTGCCTTGAAACTCACCCTGGATGCAAACCAGCTTGCACGTTTGCATGCGGTCAGCCAAGTGGAGCTTGGCTTTCCGCATGAGTTTCTACGCAACGATTACGTGCGCAACATGCTCACCGGCGGGACCGCGCTGTATCCCTGAACGGACCCGCGGCCGTGACGGCCAAGCGTGGCGCACGATGCGCGCAAGCACGCCGAAGTACTGCTTGAAAAACCCGCCGCTGTTGTAATTGATGCCGTATTTCTGACAAATCTCGCGAACCTCAGGGGCAATTTCCGCGTAGCGTGGCGCGGGCAAATCCGGAAAAAGGTGATGCTCAATTTGGTGGCTTAAATGACCGGTCAACAAATGAAACCAGCGCGATCCCTGCAAATTGCTCGAGCCTTGGATCTGACGTAAATACCACGCACCGCGCGATTCGTTTGCCACCTCATTGCGCATATAAACATGCGCGTCGCGGGTAAAGTGACCGCAGAAAATAATCGCATTGGTCCACAGATTGCGCAGCAAATTTGCGATCAGGTTGCCGAGCAGCACGCGCGGGGCGTTCCACAGCGCGATCAGCGGGAACAGCACGTAATCCTTGAATAACAGGCGCCCGGCTTTACGCAAAAACGGCCGCACGCGTTCCGCGAATTCAGCGCGACTCATGCGGCCTTTCACGTAGCGGCCGATTTTGATGTCGTGGACCGCAACGCCCCACTGAAACAACGCCGCCAGCAGCATATAAGTGAACGGTTGTATCAGTGCCCCCGGCGACCAACGCTGTTCCGGCGTTAAGCGCAACATGCCGTAACCGTAGTCGTGGTCTTTGCCCAAAATATTGGTGTGATTGTGGTGCTCTACATTGTGCGAATGGCGCCAATGGCCGCCGTCGCAAACGATGTCCCACTCGTAGGTTTGCGAGTGCAAAGTGGGGTCATTCATCCAGTCGTACTGGCCGTGCATCACGTTGTGGCCCACTTCCATGTTCTCCAGGATTTTGGAGAACGCTAGGCTCAGCACGCCCGCAACCCAGCTGATCGGGCCCCAGCCAAACATCAGCAGGCTGCGACCGCTAATCTCGGCGCCAGCGACAATCTTCTGCATGCGCCGAATATGGCTTGCGTCGCGCTCGCCAAGCGAGGCTTTGACGCGCAAGCGCAGTGCGTCAAGTTCTTGTGCGAGTGCGTCTAACCGCGCCGGCTCCAGGTCAGTGCGAGTAGTAAAAGTGCTCATAAGCTGATCTCGATAGGTGTGAGTGCGCTGGAAACGCACAGTTGGATCCACTCAGTGCCGGGCCCAGAAAGCTCCCCGGTGGCCAGATTGCGCACCACGCCGGAGCGCTTCTGACACTGACACGTTTTGCAAATACCCCGGCGGCAGCCGTAGAGCGGGCTTAAGCCGGAGGCTTCAGCAGCCTCGAGCAAGCTTTGCCCGGCAGCTGCGGTGAACGTTTGTACTGAACTTAACAGGCTCACTGACTGACTGTCGGCATGCTCATCAACCATCAGCGGCGCGCGCCCAAAATGCTCAGTCTGCAGCTGATCTTGCGCGTCATGGAGCTCAAAGAAGCGCTCGATCGCACGTGCGAAACTGGGTGGACCGCACAACAGCGCATCACGATTGCGCCAATCGGGCGCCAGCTCACCAAGCGCTGCGGGAGGCAGTCGTCCGTGCTCGCTGGAGCTATGTAGGAGGTATTTTAAGTGCGGCATTGCCGCACAGCGAGCGGTCAACTCGGCGTGTGCGATTTCATCAATTGCATCTCTGACGCAGTGCAGCAAAACTACATCCCGCTGTGGCTGCATTTGCGCCATTTCATCAAGCAAACCCAGCATTGGCGTGATCCCACTGCCTGCTGCAACCATCAAAACTGGTGAAGTTTCTGTGCGCGGCGCAAAGCGGCCTTGCGCGTCTCCCAGATGCACCCAATCGCCCACTTTCACCTGGTGCAATGCAGCAGAAACCCGGCCGCCGGGCTGGCGCTGGACGGTCACTCGAAAGGCGCCGTCGGCACGCGGAGCGCTTGAAAAACTATATGAGCGGTAGTGCCGCGAGCCGTTTATTTCCACCCCAACCATGACATTCTGACCCGCCTTGAAACCACCAAATTGGGCATTTGGGCGCAGCCAGAAGCTGCGCACTTGCGGGGTCTCGTCGATCACTTCGAGCACGCGCGCACGCGCCTCGGTCAATGACCACAGCGGGTTGAAGTAGCTCAACAGCTGGCTCCATGCAGCCCGGTCGTTAAGCGGGTGTAACCATGAACTGCGTAACAAAAGTGCCATCGAATGACCCGCTCTTAATCATTTAAGTGAACATACGTTTACTTAAAAATCTTGCTTTGTCAAACGAGCGCACTTAGCTCCCCTATACTCACGAGCTTGGAGGGCCTAGTGCCGATCAGCAAGACCCCACTGAAAAGCGCCGATTCGCCGGAATCGCCCGAAAAACGCGACGAGCGCAAGCTGCGCACGCGCGCCCACTTGATCCAGGGCGCGCTGACACTGATTGGTCAAGGCAGAGGCTTTACCAGCTTGAGCCTGCGTGAGATCACCCGCGAGGCGGGCGTCGTACCGGCGGCTTTTTATCGGCATTTTCGCGATCTTGACGAGCTTGGTTTAGCCCTCGTTGAAGAAGGCGGCATGACGCTGCGACGCCTGCTGCGCGAGGTTAGGCGCGACCGCATTGCGCCGAAAGCAATGCTCGAAACGTCGGTTGAGCTTTACCTGCGCTATGTCAAAAGCCAGCGCTTGGTATTTGCCTTTATTGCCGGCGAACGCGGCGGCGGCGCGCCGGTGATTCGCAACGCAATTCGCTTGGAAGAACTGCACTTTGCCAGCGAAATGGCCTACGACTTAAGCGCCATGCGCACCCTGCCCGATCTTTCAATCGGCACGCTTAAAATGCTTTGTGGGCTGATCGTGGCGACGATGCTGAATGCCGCTTCTGAGATCCTTGATCTCCCTGAAAATCAGCCCAGGCGCGAAGCGGAGCTGATCCAGAATTTTGTGCGCCAGCTGCGCCTGATTTTTCTGGGCGCAACACTCTGGCGCGAATAGGCGCTACTTGCCGGAACGCGCGCGCTCAGTGAGCTCCGCCAAGCGCGGGCCGGGCAGCAGGATCGAATAGGACTTAAACCCACCCAACGCCGCCATTGATGGTGAACCCGAAAAGCGCACTACCGCATAGCCGATCGGCTTGAGGTCAGCGCCAAAAAGCAGGCGCGCCACGGGCGCTACCACATAGCCTTTAAACGGCACTTCCACCCGACCGCGCACGCGATTCTCCTCAACATAGGGTGCAAACGCGTTGTTCTCACCGCCCAACGCAATTGAAAACGCAGGCTCCCCGACCCTGGGTTCGCGCAGCTTCGAAAAATCAACAAAGGGCAAATCGCTTTGCGGATTTTTGATCTTAAGCCACGCGATGCCTAAATCTTTGTCTTGGGTCAGCACGTCCGCGCGCATCGGCTCGCCCTGCCCGGCCCGGCGCACCTTGAACTCGCTCGAGCGCATATTGCCGGGCAGGCCCTGAGCCTGCGATTCGGGCAAAATTTGCCGAAACAGCGCCTTCGGATCAAGGATCGACGCAGGCACCAGCACCAGACCATCCGCTGAAATCAGCACACCATCAATGGAGCCCTGCACGCGCTGCGAGCCGCCGGCGGCGTCGTCCATGCTCAGCACGTAGTCCACCAAGACCGTTGGTCCGCCGTGTTTAGCGAGCAAATCTGGAAACACTTGCGTGTAATCCAACGCGGGCTGCGCGGACACATTCAGCGCGCAGCCAATAAACAGCGTACAGCTAGCTAGTAAGCGCATCAACCCTTCTCCGACCATGGCGAATCGACAAATAGCAGCCGCGTTTCAGCGCCGCGCATGACCAGAAAGCTCAAGCTCGCCTCTCGATCGGTGCGCAATGCATCCAATGCGGCCGCAAAGCCTTCGACCGAGCGCAGTTCAGTTGCATTCAAACGCACCAGCAAATCGCCGCTGCGCAGATGCGCCAAACCGCCGAAGCCGCCGTTCTCGACCCGATCAATCAGCACGCCAGCCTGACTTGGGCCCAAGTTGCGCTCGACGCGATCGTAGAAGGTCATCTCGCGCGCGACGAGACTCAGGCTATCGATCCAGGTGCGTTCGGCATCCGCGATTTGAACGGGCTGCAAGCGCAAATCGAGGGCGCGCTCGAGCTTGCGCCCGTCACGCTCGAGCGCGACCAAAAATGGCTCCTGCAACGACGCGTTGCGCACGCGTTGATCCAGTGCCACGGTCTCGATCAGCCCGCTCGGGTTCACGGCCACGCCGTTGGTCTCAATGATCAGGTCACCCACCTTAATTGCGGCTTTCGCGGCCGGCGAATCCGCATAAACACGGGTCACCCGGAAACCGCCGCCCGCGTGCAGCTTCAAACGCGCGGCAAGCGCTGCTGGAATTGGCTGGGATTCCCAACCCGCCCAAGCCTTGGAGAGTTCCGGCGGCTGCTCGGGAATCAGGCGTTTCGGCGCGGGCGTAATCACCGAGAGCATCTTGTTGCCGCGTCGCGACAGGGCCAGGACGTGCGTCAAGCTGTCGTTGAGTTCAAGTACCGGCGGCGCGCGCTCGGCAAGCTGCGCGGCTTGCTTAAGCGGTTGGGCGTTGATGGACTCGAGCAAATCGCCCACCTGAACCGGCGGTTGAGCGCTGGCAGCTGGCCCGCCGGCGCGCACACCGACCACGCCCACGGCGGCCTTGGCTTCTAAAAAACGATTGCGCGCCATGCTCGCGGTGAGATCGATCACGCTCAAGCCTAGGCTCGCGACTTCAATTTCCTTCACTCGAGCCACTTCCTCAAGCGTTGAGCGCACTTCGATCTCGCGCACTACGGCTGCGTGCTGCACACGTAAGCGCAAGCTCGAGCCGACGGGACGTTCCGCTAATTCGCGGCGGAAGTTCGGCACGTCTTCAGGCTGTTTCAGCGTGGTCGGGAGGCCATTGACCGCCAAGATGCGATCGCCCGCAACCAATCCTGCTTTCTCAGCGAGCGAGCCGCGCCCGACTGAGGACACCACCGCGCCAGTGCTGAACGGCGTGTTACGCAATGAGCGCACGTTAAAGCCGAAATCCGCGCGGTTTACTCGGCCATCGGCGATCAATGCCGCCACCACCTGCTTGGCGATAGACGCTGGAATCGCAAACGCCATATCGCCGCCATTACTCCCGCTACCCCGCGTGTTGATGCCGACAATGCGTCCACGAATATCCACCAGCGGCCCGCCAGAATTGCCCGGCGAGATGGGTGCGTCGTGCTGCACCCACGCGTAGTAGCGCCCGGTGAACTGGTCGCCTCGACCGATCGCCTGCTCGTAGTCCGCCTCATCCTCAAACAAGGTGACCAGCAGCCGATTGGCGTTGTTGACGATGCCCGCGCTGACCGAATCGGTCATCCCCCACGGCGCGCCCATGGCCAGCACCGTGTCGCCTGGTTCAAGGTCGGCGGTGTCAGCAAATGTTGCGAACGCGAACGGCGCGCCTGCGTCTGAGTCGATCTTTAGCACTGCCAGATCAGACACAGGATCCTCGCCAACCAAGCGCGCCTTGAACTCGCGCTTGTCATTCATCACCACCTTGAAGCGCTTGCCGTTTTCAGTGACGTGGGCATTGGTCGCAATATGGCCCGCCGCGCTGATCACCGTGCCGGAGCCGGAGGTCACCAGCAGCGAGGCTTCAGAGGACACGAAATCCTCGCGCACCACCAAGATGCTGACCACATGCGGCTGCACTGCGTTGCGTGCCACTTTGAGGTCCGCGCGCATCGAACCGGTGTCCGCCCAGCACGCATTCGCCACCCACACCAATGCCACGATGGGCCAAATATTTTTCATGCTGATCTCAAGTCGCTCGTGGCGCGGCTTCAATGACCGTGCGCACTTCAAGGAGTTCGGGAAAGAAGCGCAGGTCAAGAGCCGCCTTCAAAAATTGCACGCCCGACGATCCGCCGGTGCCGCGCTTGTAGCCGATGATGCGCTCGACGGATTTCATATGACGAAAGCGCCAAAGCTGGAAACTTTCCTCCACATCCACCAGTGATTCACACAGGTGATAGGCCTCCCAATGGGTTTTGGGATCCTCGTAAATGCGCTTCAGCACTGGAATCAAATCGGGCTCAGGCGTGTAGCTTTCGCTGAAATCGCGGGTCAGCAGACGCTGGGGAATAGCGTGGCCTGCGCGCGCAAGACAGGCCAGAAACTCGTCATACAAGCTCGGTGCGTGCAACACTTCCGTTAGGCGCGCCAGTGCCTCTGGCCGATGCGCAAAAACGCGCACCATGCCGGCATGTTTGTTACCTAGCAAAAATTCAACCAGACGATATTGCAAGGACTGAAAACCCGAGGCCGGTCCGAGCACATGGCGAAACTGCACGTATTCGCTAGGCGTTAGGGTTTCCAGCACCGCCCATTGCTCAAAAAGTTGCTTTTGGATGTGTTTAATGCGCGCCAGAATTTTTAAACAGGGGTCGACATTTCCCGAGCGCAGGTGCGCAATCGCCGAGGTTAATTCATGGATGAGCAGCTTCATCCAAAGCTCAGAAGTTTGATGCTGGATGATGAATAACAGCTCGTCGTGGTGCTCAGGACGGCTCAAGGGCAGCTGCGCCGACAGCAGCGTGTCGAGCTGAAGATAGCCGTCATACGACTGGCGATCTTGCAAATTAAGTTCAATATCCGCTTCCAGCGGCCGCTTGAGAGGGTCGGTCATAGCTTAAAGCGCGGGCGGGCGCTCTCCAGTAAACCAAGAGGATAGCCCATCTGCAAACGGCGCTCGATTGCGCGGGGTTTGCTACTCAGTGGCTGTGCGCCTTGCATCTGGCTTAAAGCTGTACGATAAACCCGATTAGCGCTGAATCGCGATAGTCAAGCAATTTGCGGAGTCGCGGCCTCACTCGCTGGTACCTGCGCGGCGAAGTGCTCGGCGATCTCGCGGCGGGTGGCGTGCCACACGTTTGGCTGCGCGCGCACGTGGGCAAAAAACGCGTCCAGCGCCCAGATGCGGCCCGGTCGACCGATGATGCGCAGGTGCAAACCGAGACTCATCATGCGCGGCTGGGTGAGGCCTTCGCGATAAAGGCAGTCAAAGGTGTCGATCGCGTACTTCAGCCACTGCTCAGGAGACAGCGACGGCGCCGTCCAAAACTTCATGTCGTTGGAATCGAGCGCGTAGGGCACGATCACCATCGGCGCGCCGCCCGCGTCGGCCCAAAACGGCGCGTCGGCTGAGTAGTCATCCATGTGGTACAAAAATCCCTCCTCACGCAGCAAACGTCGGGTGTGTTCGGTGTGCAGGTAGCGGCTGAGCCAGCCGAGCGGTCGCACGCCGCAGCTTGCCTCGATCGAGTGCACGGCTTTTTGGATAAATTCGCGCTCTTGCGCCTCGTTAAGCCGAAATTGATGGATCCATCGATACCCGTGCGCGCACGGTTCGTCCTGGCGGCGGCGGATGGCTTGAGCGATGTGCGGCGCGCGTTCCAGTGCCAGTGCAGCCGCGGTCCAGGTGACATGCAGCTGGTGCTCATCTAGCAGCTTGATAATCCGCAGTGCGCCCTCGTTAATGCCGTAACGATAGTTGGACTCGTTACCGTAATTGCGGATCGGGATCTTGAGCAGCACCCCCAGTTCATCCACCGGCTCCGGCCCTCTATCGCCATCGGCGAGCGACATTTCCGAGCCCTCCTCGACGTTCACGACGATCGAAAGGGCGAGCTGCGCGCCGTGCGGCCAGCTGTAGGTCATGGTTATTTTCCGCAGTAGTCAGACCGCGTATTTAAGGCTGAAACCCATCGGCAAACAAGACATCGTCGAAAACGGTGAAGCCGGTGGCAGCGCTAGCGGCAGTCAATTGCGCAGTGCCAACAAAGCTGGCGCGCAACGAAAAATTGCCGCCCAAGCGCTGGGTCACGGTGCAGGCGGCGCGACCATCGTTGCCAGTTTTCACGGTGCAAAACTGGTTGCCAAGATCCAGCCTAACCAGTGCGCTGGCCACGGGCGCTGCTGGAACCACACTGATATCGCTCAACGTCGCCGCCAACACGACGGGCGTCCCGATCGTCCCGCTTAAATATTCGCCGTTGAAGCTCAATGCGGTGGTGTGCTTGTCGCTAATCCAAGTAACTCGCGTGCGATTTGAGTCAACACCAAGCGCTGAGGCACGAACCTCATCGCGGCCGGCGCGAATCCCCACAAGCGTGAAGCTCGCCGCGCCGCTTGCATCTACCGGCACTGAGGCAAGCTGCGGGTTTGCGCCGGTAACAGTGAATTGCATCATCGTGCCGACCGGCACCGCACGATTAACGACTCGCGCGCCGACCGCCAGCGTTGATCCCTGCAGCGGATCCGGCGCGGCTTGCGCGGGCGTCAAGATCACCGCCGCAGCCGCACTGCTTGCGCGAAACGCGCATGGCCCTGCCGCCGGTGCGATCTTGTAAACCGAGCCGCCGGCGCCTGAGTACATGCAGCCATCCGGGCCAATCACGCCGACATTGAGGTCGCTCACGATGTCGGTCGCTGTGTTGGGTGGCGCAATCGCCACCTCGCGTACGAGCGGCGGGTTTTGTACAAACAGCGTGCGCGCTGTACCGTCGGCGTTAACGGCGCCTACGGTCAGAAAAAAGATGCTGTTGACGCCGGGAACGGCGCTGATGGTCGGCGGCTGCGGCTGGTTGGTGCGCGAGATTTTCACCACCGGTGCGACGACCTGGGTGTACGCAGTCGCCATGTAGATGTCGCCGTTCGGCGCGATCGCAAGCTGTCCGTTTGGCGTGCTCGGCAGCGTGGCGTAAACCGAAACCGCGGTCGGAACGTTGGGGTTGGTGTCGCCTGGATCGCTGATTCGATACAGGCGCGCGTCGTCAGAACCCGCGCCGAAACAAATACCGCTATAGAACAAATCACCGCTCAGTGGATCGATTGCCAGCGCGTGTGGGCAGGTTAAATTCGCAGCGACCACGCGCCGTTGCGCGCCGCTTAACGGATCAAGTTCCAAGATCGCGCCGGTGAAAAAATTGCCGGTAGTAGCGGACCGTGCTGCATAGATTTTCCCGTCCGGTGCCACGATCGGTTGCGCGAGCGTTGGACCCAGTCGCGACAGCGGCGCATTGGCAGCGCCACCGTCGGCTGAGAATCGAAAAAAATCGCCGAACCGAAACGACGAAACGTAGGCATCACCATTCGCTGTAAAGGCAGGATTGGTCGCGCCGCTGCAGCCGAAATTGATGTTGCCAAAGCTGAACACCTCAGAGACGAATCCGCTCGCAAACGTGGTCACCGCATAGCCCGGAGCCGCTTGCGGCGGCGTTCCGACACAGGTGGTATTCGGTGAGTTGCTGTAAGCCACCACATTGGACTGGCCGACAGCCACCGGCACCGGCAAATCGCCGTCGCTCAGCACGAACGCGCCAAACGTGACCGTTTGGTTGGCGATATTGCTGGCGGTAAATTCCGCGATGCCAAAGTCGTTAGTCAGCGCCGGACTAGAGCCATTGATAACCGCGGTGCCGGTTTGCACCAGACGCACCACTTTGCCCGACGCGGGCAATCCGCTGGCCGTGCGCAACACCACTTGAATCGTCGCGGTACTCAGGCCGTTGGCTGTAACTTGATTCGGAAACGCGGCAATCGCACCGCTTGCAGCAGGCGGCGGGGCGAAGCGGGTTTGCGCGGTTGCGCCGATCACAAAGCCGTCGGTGGTGTTGGTTGCCGTGAACGTCAAAACTTGCCTTGATCGCGCGCTCACTTGAAATTCAGCGGCGCCGTTGGCAATCGTCGTAACAGCAGCATCGGGCGTAATGCTGACATCTGCGGCTGGACTCACCGCCAGCGAGATCGATTTTCCCGGTACCGGATTGCCGTTGACGTCGCGCAGCCTAACCACCACCGTCAGCGTCGTTTCACCATCCGCGGGGGTTACCCGGCCGCTGATTGTTTCTTGAAACGGACGCACCACGTAAACTTCGGAATCTTGCGCAGTCGCGGGGCCCACACTCAGTGCATTCAGCGCCAAATGCAGCCGATTGACGTTTGGCGAACCCAAACCTACGTGCTCGAAATCACTGCCCATACTGGCCGCGTTGAAAAATCCGCCGGCGCTTGCTGGCGCATACAAACGAGGATTGAGCGCGCCCAAATTGCTGCTGCGCGCTTGATTGAGAACCGCCGCGTAGCCGGCCCAAATGGGCGCAGCGATAGACGTTCCACCGTAAAGCTTGCCGGTTGGGCAGCCGCCGTCTGACTGCTGACACAGTGCCACGCCGCTGAACGGATCAGCCGACACGACCACATCTGGAATAGAGCGCTGGGAGCTGAGGTTGAGCCCGTTTTGAAACGCCGGTCGGCTAAAAAACCGACTGACCCCAAAGCCGCCCCCGCCGCTCGGTTGTCCGCTGGGCAAGGTTGCGCCCCACCACGTCTCTCGACCGTAAAGCGATCCGGGGCTTAAGGTGAGCGAACTGCCACCCACTGCTGTAACGCTCGGCGCGCCCGCTGGCACCACAATCGTGTTGGCCGCGCCGTTTAGGCAGGTGCTGCCCGTATCACCACTCGCGCTTAATACGCTGATTCCGCTCGCAGCGGCGCTTTGCACAATACTTTCAATGCTCAGTACATCGGCTGGAATGGTCTGGTTTTCGCAGTACGCCCAGCTGTTGCTGATCACGTCGGCGCCGCCGCTGATCGCTGCGTTCAACAGCGTTTGGAAGCTGGTGTTGCGCCCGCTGAACGGGGCGTCGTAAACCACCACATCGGCGCCCGGTGCGATGGCAAACACCGCTGCAATATCCAGCAGGGTTTCGGTTTGGGTCTCGCCCAGCGGCGCGCCACCGTTGACCGCGACGCGGCTTAAGCGCGTGATTTGTGCTGCCGGGAAACCCATCAACGCGAGATAGTTTTCAACATCGCTAAGCAAAAAAGTATCGAAGCCGATGATCGCGACGCGCTCGCCAGTGCCGTCCAGATTTCGCCAGTCGTTTGATCCGCCGAGCCGAGCAGCCCCGGATGGCGCGTGGCCACTGCCTGCTGAGCCGCTTGAATTACCGGCTCGGGCCGTTTTTCGCGCAGAGACACAAGCTGCATAGGCTTTATCTCTTTCGGCTTGGGTAGGTCTCCGAAAACCGGTCGGCGATGACGAATCAAACACAGAAAGGTCGGCTTGTGCCGTGCAAATAAAGTAATCAAATGCGCCGTTGATCGCGTTGCCCAGCGGCTGCGGCTGGGCCAGATTATTCAAGCCAATTACCGCAGCCACTTTGACGGCGAGATCACCAGGCAAGCTCGGCGTCGATGCGTTGGCGAACACAACTTTGTCGCCAAATTGATACTCATGGATCGAGGTCGCGAAGGCACGCTCCGCGGTGGCGCGCGTGCCGTTAAAGGTCAGCGTCATTCGATTCGCTGAGCCTTCGCTTAAGCCAAAACCTTGGCCCTGCATAAAGTCCGAAAGCGCCGCATAGCTCAATTGCGACGGCCCAAAGCGTTCGGCCAGATCTTGCGGTGTCAGATACCGTTCAAAGTCGGCCGAGCGCGGATCCTGCAGCGCTTGCAGCCAGCGCTGAAATCCTGCTTCATCGCTGCGCTTCAGCACCAAGGTGATTGAGATGGCGCTTGCGGGGTTCGACGAGTTGATTTTCGCGAACGACTTTTGCAGCGGTGCGAGATGGCCGCTAAGGGCCACTCGGCCGTCAGGGGCGGCAACGCTAACCGTGGACAGCAGCAGTACGAGTAGCGCCAAAAAGAAGCTGCAACGCGAGTCCAAAAGAGCCTTGACACTGAAAGTAGCCATAGCAAACAAACCCGCGCTGACAACGATGGGGCCGGTATACGCCCTTGACAATGACACTGCAATCGCGGGCTCACGACACGATGGCCCAGCCGCCCTGACTGGCGATTGAGCGCTTGACCCATCCGCGCCATACGCCGTCCAAAAAACCGAGCATTTGCTGCGATTGGCTACAATCGCGCCCCTTTTGGCAGACCCGGATCTTTCATGGCGACTACTCCCACATTGACCGGGAATTTTGAGCAGCTGCCGCTGCGGGATTTTGCGGAAAAAGCCTATCTCGACTATTCGATGTATGTGGTGCTGGATCGTGCGCTGCCCTTTCTGGGCGACGGCCTAAAGCCGGTGCAGCGGCGCATTGTCTATGCGATGAGCGAGCTCGGTTTGGGCGCGCCGAACAAGCACAAAAAATCGGCGCGCACGATTGGTGATGTGATCGGTAAGTTTCATCCGCACGGCGATAGCGCGTGTTACGAGGCGCTGGTGCTGATGGCGCAGCCGTTTTCGTATCGCTATCCGCTGATCGACGGCCAGGGGAATTTTGGCTCGGCGGATGATCCAAAAAGCTTCGCGGCGATGCGCTACACCGAGTCGCGTTTGACGCCGTACGCCAAGCTGCTGCTGGATGAGCTCGCGCAAGGCACCGCCGATTGGCAGCCTAACTTCGACGGTACTTTGGAAGAACCGCGCTGCCTGCCGGCGCGCTTGCCTAACTTGTTATTGAATGGAACGACCGGCATCGCTGTGGGCATGGCCACCGACGTGCCGCCGCACAATCTGCGCGAAGTGGCGTCGGCATTGATCCGCCTGCTGGAGGATCCGGACGCATCGACCGAGGCGCTGATGGATCACATCAAAGGTCCGGATTTCCCGAGTGCGTGTGAAATCATCACCGCGCGCGCCGATCTGTTGAAGATGTACGAAACCGGCCTCGGCCAAATCCGCGCGCGCGCCACTTGGGTGCGCGAGGATTTGAATATCGTCGTCACCGCGCTGCCCTATCAGGTCTCGCCAAGCAAGATTCAGGAACAAATCGCCGACCAGATGCGCTTGAAGAAGCTGCCAATGCTCGAGGATTTGCGCGATGAATCGGATCACAGAAACCCAATTCGCCTGGTGCTGATCCCGCGTTCGAATCGCGTGGATGCAGAAGAGTTGATGAACCATTTGTTTGCAACCACGGATTTGGAGCGTACCCACCGCGTCAACATGAACATCATCGGGCTCAACGAGCGCCCGGCGGTGAAGGGTTTAAAAGGCCTGCTGGTCGAATGGCTGAGCTTTCGTACCGATACCGTTACCCGGCGCTTGAACTATCGACTAGCGCGGGTTGAGCGGCGCCTGCATTTGTTGGAAGGCTTGCTGATTGCGTTTCTGAACCTCGATGAGGTGATTCGCATCATTCGCACCGAAGACGAGCCAAAGGCGGTGTTGATGGCGCGTTTCGGCTTAAGCGATGAGCA
>Ga0105044_10000968_pt1 | contig 37118 bp, 36 predicted proteins | sample MAT01_FD_78092 | JGI IMG/M metagenome (GOLD analysis project Ga0105044, IMG submission 78092) | Freshwater microbial communities from Lake Fryxell liftoff mats and glacier meltwater in Antarctica - MAT-01 | ecosystem: Environmental > Aquatic > Freshwater > Ice > Liftoff microbial mat | place...
ACTCCGCATCATCAAGGAAAAGACCGGCATGACGAGCCACGAATATACAGACTGGCATGGACGGTCAGAAACCGTGCACGACGAGTTGGCGTCGGCACAAACGTTGGCCGCCGCCGCGACGTTCAGCGATGCGGCGTTCTCGCTGTCACCGCCGGAGGTGATTCCGTCGCTCTGGCATTGGTTCTACTTCCTGCCGCTGGCGCCCCAAGACCATCTGTCACCCGACGGCCACCCTGAACGCGGTGGATTCCTGCCGCCGGTGCCACTGCCTCGTCGGATGTTTGCCGGCGCGCGCACCGTCTTTCACGCGCCGCTCCGCCTGAATACCCCCGCCCAGCGTGTCGGCGTCATTCGCGACATCACAATGAAAGAGGGGAAGTCCGGCCGGTTGGCCTTCGTCACCGTGGGCTACAGCATCTGGCAGAACGAGGTGCTCTGCATCGAGGAGGAGCAGGACATCGTCTACCGTGAACAGGGCGCGCCGGTGGCGGCACCGGTGCCGATCGTGCTGCCAGACGCGCCGGCGGAGGCCTGGACTCGGGACATCACCCCCGATTCACGTCTGCTCTTTCGTTTTTCGGCGCTGACGTTCAACGCCCATCGTATTCACTACGACCGCGAGTATGCCACGCAGGTCGAGCAGTACCCCGGGCTGGTGGTGCACGGACCGCTCACGGCGGTGCTGCTCGCCAATCTCGTGCGGCAACACGCCGGGCGGCCGCTGGCAAGCTTCTCGTTTCGCGGGGTGGCCCCGCTATTCGATCTCGCGCCGTACCGGCTCATCGCGAAGCCGGAGGGGGATACGGTGACCTGCCTAGCGCTGGCGCCGGATGGATCGGTGGCGCTGCAGGCAACGGCGACGCTGGGGGCGGAGTGAGGTTCCTGTCGAACACTTTCGCTCGCGCGCCACTGTGTGTAGAATCCTACACATGCCAAGCAATCTTGCGATAGACGACAAACTACTGGCCGAAGCGCTTCGCATCGGAGGTCGACGCACGAAGCGGGACACGGTGAATGAGGCCCTCGCCGAATACATTCAGCATCGGAAGCAGGCCGACATCATCTCATTGTTCGGCACCGTCGACATTGAATCAGCGTCTGAAGCCAAGGCTCAACGAAGCCGGAAGTGAACGTCCTGGTCGACACGTCCGTGTGGTCGCTGGCGCTCCGGCGAGCCAAGGGCGGAGCGCCCGACGTCGCGAAGGAACTGTCGGAGCTGATCCGGGAAGGCCGCGTCCAAATGATGGGTGCCGTAAGACAAGAGCTGCTCTCCGGCGTGCGGGACGTGGTGCAATTCGAACGGCTTCGTGAGCAGCTGCGCGCGTTTCCCGACGTAATCATCGAGACACACGACTGGGAAATGGCCGCTGAGTGCTTCAATCGTTGCCGTGCCGCTGGCGTGCAGGGCTCCAACACGGACTTCCTCATCTGCGCCGTGGCGCTGCGGCATGGCATGTCGATCTTCAGCACGGATCGGGACTTCGTGGCGTTTCAACGAGTGCTTCCCTTCCAGAGGCATAGAGCTCGCGACTAGCGCGCAAACCGGCTCGCGATGAATCGTTCGCCCGCCTACGGCAAGCCGCCAGCTTGCTCACGTGGCCGCCAGGCTCGGTCGCCGGGTGCTACCATGGGGATACGGTAACCTGCCACGCGTTGGCGCCGGATGGATCGGTGGCGTTGCAGACGACGGCGACGTTGGGGCCGCGGCGCCGACGACCATACCTGCATCGGCCAGCGTTCCGCCGTATCCAAGCCCCACAAGGACGTCGATAACGAGCCGCTCGAAACTCGCCGGCGACACGGCCTTCACTCGCTCCAGCAACTGGCCCCCGAGTGACTCGCGCAGACGCTTGTAGCCCGCGCGAATCTGCTCATCGGGCGTGAGCTCGACGACGACCGTTGGAGCCGCGGCGGGCGCCGTGCCGTCTCCTGAGCCGCTCGGCTGCCGGAAAGCCTGAAACTCAGAGAATCGCGACAGAAAGCCGATGTCGATCCGATGTGGTCCTTCGCTGAGGACGGAACGCCCGCGTTCGCTGATCTCATAGGTCCCGCGGCGCGGGGACCCGATCAATCCCGCCTGCTTGAGATACGAGTAGGCCCAGGCGACGCGATTCGCGAACGTGGTTTGGCGGCCGCTGGGTAGCAACTCGGCGAGATCCTGCTCGGTCATCGCGAACTCGATGGCCAGCGCTTGCCGTACTTCGCCCGTCGTGCGCGGCGAATGCTGCCCCAGCACACGAAGCGCTGGCAGCATGAGCGTCTGGAAGTCGGGAACTGGCATCGAAAATTCGTGGAAGGGAGCCGTCGCGGCTTCGACGGCGAGCGCTCTCGCAAATTTCGTGCACGGCGGGCAACCGAGATAAGCTCTCGGAAGCAACGTAGATGGCAAGCACTTCGTTCGCCTCCGGGCGCATCGCGGAAAACACGCGATACGGGGTCACCACGAGTGCCCGTATCGACGGGTCGGCGACGTCGAGGAACGGTTTTGCCGATCTCCGGATGCGTGCCGGCGAGCTGAAGGCATTAGTCGATCCGAGTGACCACCGCCGCTCGGCGTAGACCGGCGCGGTCACGCTGATGTACTGCACCGGCGCCTCCAGATGCGCGACCGCATCGGCGAGGCCCTGCTACGCTCAGTCACTTTGACGCTATCGGTTGCGACAATCATTCTCGTGCTGGAATCAGCCGACGCGGTCGGTGTGACAACGAGAGAGTGCCCCTGCTCGACATATCTCGTACGGCTGAACCATAACGCGGCCGACATACAGCGATTCCACTCGTCATTACCGTTCAGGCGAGCTGCGCTGCACGACTCAGGTGATCGGGAACGTTTTGGTTGCACGGGGTTTCACCGCTCGCACTTCTCCCTCATCACCGAGCGTAATCGATGGCCGACGACCACAGCGGGTACACGCACGACGCGAGCGACAAGAAGCTCGACCACGCAGCAACCGCCGCAAAGGCCGAGGACACCATGGCGGACTCGCAGCCGCATGCGGGGCATGACCCCGCCAAGATCCGGCAACACGACGATACAGGAAAGGATCGCTTGTTTGAGGGCCGAGTCCAGCGCGACGATGCGGACAAGGCAAGCGACCGGAATCGTTTAGAGAAGGATGTGGCGCGTCATAATCACACGGCGGATGAGGTGGACCCCATCGCAGACACGGACACTCACCGTAAGCGGTAGCACTCACCGAATAGGCGTGCGTTCCGAAGGCCTGACACCGCGCTGTGGAGTCGGGCCTTCATTGTTCGTCGGACGGGGGCGTGCCGGTCACTGTCACCCTTCGCAGCACGCGGTGGGATTTCAGCCCACCCCAGCCATCGGCGTGAGCGTCCGACGCGCCGCCAGAAAAACCACCGTCGCCACGGCCAGCGTTGCGATGAGCACCGTCCACTCGCCCGACGTAATACTCGTCAACAGCCACGCAATGAGTGCAATCGTGATGATCGGAATCGTCGGGCCGCCCGGCACCACAAACGGCACCGCACCGTCCTGACGAATGCCGCGCCTGCGCAGCATTATGGTGGCCAGTGCACAACCCGCGTACAGCAGCAGTGCAGCAAGATTTGAAATCACCGCGAGCTGCTCGAACGAATTGAAGATCGCGAGCAGACACACCATCGTCGTCTGCAGCATGATGGCAACGTGCGGCGTGCGATACGTCGGGTGCACCGCGCCAACGATCGGTGGAAGCAGTCCGTCCTGCGCAAACTTCCACACGGCGCGCGGGACTGCCAGCGTCATACCGCTCGCATATCCGAACATCGAGATCGATGCACCGACGAGCAGCAGCATGCGTCCCGGTGAGCCAAGAAACGTCTCCGCTGCAAACGCCAACGGCGCCGTCTTTACCGTCGCGAGCGAATCGCCAAGCAAGCCTTCTGCGACGAGGTGCACCGACAGATACAGTAACGTGATGCCGATCATCGCGATCGCGAGCGCACGTGGCACTGTCCTCGCCGGATCCTTCACTTCGCCACTCGGCACCAGCGCGCTCTCAACACCACTGAACGCGAACATCAGCACGATCGCCGCACGCGCAAGACTCGACGGTGTTGGCATTTCGTGCACACTCAGATTGCTCGGCGTGATGAAAAAGACGCCGACAAACACGAACACCAACAGCGGGAGCAGTTTTGCAACGCTCGCTATGACAATCAGTCGCGTTCCCTGCTCCACACCACGCACGTTGATGTAGGCGAAGAAGACGAACATCATCACGAGCGTCGGAATGCGGATGGATGGCATGCCGACCAGCACTCCCAGACCGTCGGCAAAGGCAGACGACACACCAGCCACTGCGGTGGTGCCGAGCATCCAGAGCAACACGCCAGCGAGAAAACCGACGTAGGGACCAAAGACCGATTCGACGTAGGCGTACGGGCCGCCGGTCATCGCTACCCGACTCCCCGCTTCGGCGAAGCAGAGCACCACGCACCCCATGACGGCAGCGCAGATCAGATAGACGAATGGCGCGGCGGGACCAGCCGCAGCGGCAGCACCAGCCGGGAGACGGAAGATTCCGCCCCCGACAGTGACGTTGAAGATGCTGGCCGCGAGACCAAGTACGCCGACGGCGCGAATGAGGCCGGGCGTCGGTTGTGAGGCAATTGAGGTGGGCACGAAGGCAAGATGACGCTGTGCCAGCCTGCGCACCACAGACACGCAGGCCAACTTCCGAGATCGCGCGTCGCGTGGCGTCCGAGCGCACGCCGAAGGTGGCGCCGGGCCCCCATATTACGTCGATCGGTCGCGCCTCCCTCCTGCCCTGCCCGTCATGTCGATTGCCCCTCGTCTTCGCCGCGTTGTCGCGAAACTGAGTTCCATCGCGCTCGCGGTGCCCGCTATCGCCGCCGCCGTTCCATCGGCCATGCAGGCACAGACCGCACCGGCGTCATTGCAGATCACTGCGCCGGAGTTTGCGTCGCGACGCGATGCGCTGGCCGCGCTCGTCAACAACGGTGTTGTCGTCGCATTCGGCGGACGGCGACAGGTGAACGACTATGGCAACTTCTTTCAACTGCCGACATTCAAGTACCTCACCAACTACGACGAGCCGGACGGCGCGTTCGTGATGGTGGTGCGAGAGAAGCGAGCGACGAGCACGCTGTTCATCTCATCCATCGACGCGCGACGCGCCTTCTACGAAGGACCGCGCCTCGACACTGCGGCCACACCACAGCGCTTCGGCATGCGCGGGCGCTCGTACGAACAACTGGCGACCACGCTCGATTCGCTCGCACGGGTGGGATTGCCGTTCTTCCACGTGCCCGATATCGAGACGATGGATTTTGCGCGCGCCGACTCGCTCACACGCGGGCAGGAAGCGGTCAAGACCCTGTCGCGCAAGCATCCGTCGATCGAGATCAAGAACGCGATGCCGCTCGTGCTGCAACTGCGCGCAAAAAAATCGCCTGCGGAACTGGCCCTCATTCGCCAAGCGGCGGAACTCAGCGCCGAGGGTCACCGCGCTGCGATGCTGACCGCCAACCCCACCCGTGAATACGAGCTCCGCGCAGCACTTGAATACACATTCACTCGGCTCGGTGCTGAACGCGTTGCGTACGGCTCCATCGTTGGCTCGGGTGTCAACGGGACGCAGCTACACTACATGAAGGACGCCGATCCGGTGAAGCCGGGCGATGTCGTCGTGATGGATGCAGCGGGTGAACTGCACGGATATGCGGCAGACATCACGCGCACTATTCCGGTCAGCGGCGTCTTCTCGCCGGAGCAGAAGCAGCTCTATCAATTGGTGCGCGACGCACAGGATGTGGCCGAGCGCAATTCGAAGGCGGGAATGCGCCCATCGGTGGCGAGCGACTCGTCGGTGATCGTGCGCGCCAAGGGGCTCGCGGCGCTTGGGCTCATCGAAAGTGTTGACGCGTCCTTCGATCCACCATGGTCGGTGAATTGCTCCGCGCAGTCGGCCGCGTGCAAGCAGTCCAACCTCTGGATGATCCACGGCATCTCGCACGGTATCGGTCTCGAAGTGCACGACCCCACCCAAGCGTCGTTTGGCGATCGCACGTATCAGATCGGCGACGCGTTCACGATCGAGCCCGGTATCTATATCAGCATGCGTGCACTGAACGTGCTTCCGGACACGCCGAAGAACCGACAGTTCATCGCCAAGGTGAAGAGCGCCGTACTCAAGTATCAGAACATCGGCGTGCGCATCGAAGACGACTACATCATCACCGATAAGGGACTCGAGCGCATCAGCAATGCACCGCGCGAAATAGCAGAGATTGAAGCGCTGATGAAGCAGCGGCGGAGTGTGACGCCGTAACTCGTTCGGACTTCGCGCGGGGCTCAACTACCACTTCACTAAACTCCCGACCATCGCTCATGTTGGAATCGCAGCCACATCATTTTCAGCATGAGTTGCTGATCAGCAACCTCGCCAGAATCTTCGGTGAGTTCGACGACACCATGCTGTCGTTGATCGAGCCTAAACTGGAGTGGATTGAAATTGGTGGAGGAGAGACCCTCTTTCATCAGAATGACATCGACAACACACTCTACTTTGTGATTAGTGGCCGGTTGAAGGCGCTCATCACCGATGCCGATGGCCGCTCGAAAGTGATCGGTGAGATCGTGCGCGGAGAAACGGTCGGCGAGATGGCGGTTTTTACGGGATCACCTCGAAGCGCGACGATCGTGGCAATTCGGGATAGTCTGCTGGTTCGGTTGTCCAAGCAGACGTTTGAGGAAGTCATTGCGGCGTATCCTGGTGTCGCGATGAATGTCACCAGGCTCATCATCAACCGCTTGCAGACGGCGCAGAATCCCCGAAAGCCGATCAAGAAGCCGGTCAATATCTGTCTGCTCGCGGTGCACAACACAATTCAGCTCGATGACTTTGTGCAGCAACTGCAGCCTTTGCTGGCCAAGCGGGGCGGGATCTACGTTGCGTCAAGCGACTCGGTGGACAGTGCGCTCGGCCGTCCCGGACTGGCGCAGGCAAACAAGGGCGACAGCGCTACCTACCGCGAACTGACGCGTTGGTTGGATGACGTGGAGTCGCACCACGAGTTTCTGGTGTACGTCGCGGACCGCACCATGACTGAATGGACCCGCCGTTGTTTGCGGCAGGCCGATGAGATTCTGTTATTGGCCGACACCCGCCAATCGCCCGAGATCAGCGAACTGGAGTCGCAGTATCAGTCGTGGAAACAGCAGCTGGGTGCTGCCGAGGTGCTGGTGCTGATTCACCCAGCCGACACCTCGACCCCGCACGGCACGGCCACGTGGTTGCGGAATAGGCCCGGTGTGAAGGCTCACTACCACATCCGGCAGGGGCTCGCCCGCGACATGGGCAGGCTTGCCCGGATTCTCAGCGGCACCGCCATCGGGTTGGTGCTGGCTGGGGGCGGAGCAAAGGGGTTTGCGCACATCGGCGTGTTGAAGGCATTGGAAGAAGCCGACATTCCCATCGATTTTGTGGGTGGAACGAGCATCGGTGCTTTGGTGGCGGCTGCCATTTCGTACGACAAGCCCGCCGAGAGGGTCGCGGAGACCATGAAAAAGGGTGCGCTGTACAATCCCACCAAAGACTTCAACCTGCTGCCGTTGTTATCACTCATTCGCGGAGTGAGGATGGAGCAGATGATCAACAACTGTCTTCGCGAGTTTCTGGGGCGGGACGAACCCGACATCGAAGACAGCTGGCGAACGTTGTTCATGGTGTCGAGCAATTACTCGCAGGCGCGAGAGGTGGTCCACACGCGGGGGCCGCTCGTGAAATATTTGCGAGCGTCAACGGCCATTCCGGGGGTGTTTCCACCGGTCATCGATGGCGACGACCTGCTCGTAGACGGCGGAACGTTCAATAATTTCCCGGCCGACGTGATGAGCCGGATGGGCGTGGGCAAGGTGATCGGCATCGATCTGGTAATCGACAAGCCCCGCAAACTGAATTTTACCGAAATGCCGAGCCCCGTCGCGCTGCTCCGCGACCGGTTTCGCACCAAGAAGCTGAAAAAGTTCCGGGTGCCTACGCTGGTATCGATCATGATCAACTCGATGCTGCTTTATAGCGCTGCCCGCCGAACCGAAACGAAGCAGTTCATGGACTTGTACTTCAATCCCGATGTGAGCCGATACGGTTTGCTGGATTGGCGATCGTTCGATCAGATTGCCGAGAAGGGCTACGAACACGGGCGGGAGGTACTCGCTCAGCTGAGTCCCGAAGAGTTCGGTGGGTTCTTACCATGATGGCGAACCACTTTGAATACCGGCACTGGTTCGCGCTTCCCGGCAAGCATCATCGGCGGAACGGCGATGATCTCCGTCGGGCGCTGCAGCGCCGACCGTAGTTCTTGGCTGAGCAGGATTTCGCCTGCGCTTGCCGCCGAGCAGAGCCGGCTGGCGGTGTTCACGGTATCGCCGATGACGGTGTACTCGAGGCGGCGTTCGCTGCCGATGTTTCCGGCGAATGCCTCGCCGAAGGTCAGCCCGATCCCGATGCCCAAGGTGGGACGTCCCTCGCGCGTCCAGCGTTCGTTGAGCACATCCAGCGCGTCCATCATGTCGATGGCGGTCGACATCGCGCTGTCGGCGTCCGTGTCGGTGCCGATGGGCGCGCCCCACTGCGCCATCACGGCATCGCCGATGAACTTGTCGAGCGTGCCGTTGTGGCGGAACACGCAATCGACCATCTCGGTGAAGTACTCGGTCAGGAGCTTCGCCATCGCGTCGGGCTTCATCGTCTCCGAGAGCGCGGTGAAGCCGCGGATGTCGGTGAACATGACGGCCACGCGACGCTTGTCGCCGCCGAGTTTGACGGCGTCCGCACTGTTGGCAATGCGCGACGCGAGATCGGGGGTGAAGAAGCGTTCGAAGTTGCTGCGCACGAGCATCTGTTCGCGCAGGCGCGCAGAGAAACGTTCATGCTCGATCGCAACCGCGGCGATGCTCGCGAAGGCCACGAGGAAGTCGAGGTCGGACTCCGTGAAGATGTGCGCGCGGAACGAACTGTCGGCATAGATCACACCGACCACGTCGTCTTCGGAGGTGACCAGCGGCGCGCACACCGCGGAGCGCACCTGCTGCATCACCACCGATTGGCCGGTGAAGCGCTCGTCGAGCCCGGCGTCCTCGGTGAGGATCGCGACGCGATCCTTGAACACGGACTGGACGATGGAACGCGGCACGCTGTGCGGGGCATCGCCGCCGCGGGCGTCGCGCGTAATGCGGGTGGCGAGCTCGCCCGCGTCGTCGCGGAGCAGGATGGTGCAGCGCTCCGCGTTGAGAATGCGGAAGACGTAGTCGGCGATGCGCGGGAGCAGCGAATCGACGTCCGTGACCTTGGTCAGTCCCTTGGCGACGCCGAGCAGGATCTCGAGCTTCTGCGCGTTCCGGGTGTCTTCGTTGGTGCTACCGGCCAGTGCCGCGCGCAACTCGCCGCCAGCGGCGGGCGCGGCGGCGAGGGCATCGGGGCGACGCATGACGGGGCGGAGAATCGTCTGGCCCGCCGGGCGTGGTGGCAACGCGGTGCGCAACGGCGGGCTCGCCTCGACACGGAAGTCGATCGACGCGAGCGAGAGTATGTCACCGACCACGAGGCGTCCCTGCCGGCACCGTTCGCCGTTGACCGCCGTGCCAAGCGACGAGCCGAGATCGGTGACGATGATGCAGTCGGCTACCTGTCGCACCGAGGCGTGGCGGCGCGAGACCACTGCGTCGGGGATGACGATGTCCGCAGTGTCCTCGCGACCGATGATGCGATCGACGTTGGGCGGGAGGTCGAACGGTTCTCCCGTCGAGATTCGGGTGAGGCGAATAGTCATCGGCAGAATATGACCTTGGTCTCGGTGGTGAACAGAGCGGAGTTAGAAAGTCAGCGCGCCGCTCAAATCTCTGCGGCATCGAGCCGCCGATACATCCGCACAAACGGGATGTGCACACCGTTCGGTGCGACCTCGACGACATTCTCCTGCGCCAAGAAACCGTACGCGGCGTACAGCGGCACACCGGGGAGCGTCGCCATCAGTTCAAGCGCACGAAAGTCCGCCTCGAACGCTGCGCGTGCGCAGGCGCGCATGAGCAAGCCGCCAATGCCCTGACGCGCACACTCCGGCGCGACAAAGAATGCGCGAATGCGCGCGGCATCCACACCCGGATTGAGTAATGGATCGTCAGCATCCTTGCGCTGATCACCGCCGAACAGGGTGCGCCGTTTGCTCCAGCCCCCACAGCCAAGAATCTCGCTTCCACGTTCGGCAACCAGATATGTGCCGTCCGCGATCAACTGGCTGTCGACACCAAAGACATACTGAATGGCGGCGTCACGCTCAGCGGCGGAGTAGAAGCCTGCGCTCAAGGCGTGTGCTGAACGCGGAATGAGTGCGCGAAGCACCGGTTCGTCGGCGACTGTCGCCACCCTGATAGTCACCGCAGTCGACATGGCCGCTCTCGCATCGGTTTCAGTATTGATTGCCGAAAAGGCGCCAAATCCTTGCCGCCCGACGAATTTGCTCTCAATATCGTGCATGCGCGCGCCGCTCTCCAACCCGCGTACGCACAACCGCACGCTGACACCACGCGCGCTGCGCTTCGAGCTTCCGAACGGGGGCCTTTGGCGAGCGACAATCCGGGGCATCGGATTCCCACCCGCGAATCTCGACCTGCGGGTGGGCGAAGGCGAGAACGCATTTATCGTGCATCTCGATCGCACGACTGCCTCACTCGACGAGGTGCGCATTGCTGCCGATCGTCCATTTTCTGCACGTCATGATGATTTCGAAGAACGTCGCTGACGAAAGGCACCAACACTTTCGCGATGGTCCAATGCGTCATGCGCGTCGCGATCGACGGCGTCATGCTCCCCGCTCTATGCGACATCGAACAGATGCTGCCCAAGGACGTTTGCGGCGTTGAAGTTTTCAAGGGCCCCGCGCGTTTGCCGCCGCAATTCGGCGGTCTGCGAACTGACAGCGGGTGCGGCATGATCCTGCTCTGGACCAGAGAACGCTGAGGCTTACGCGTGAACACCCGCGTGATGTTCTTTGGTGTTCCACCCGCTCACGCCTGGCTCGACACAAACGCTTCCGACTGAATAAACCAGCCGAGTTCCGTGTGTCGCCATTCGGCGGTATAGGTGCCGCGCATGACCTGCTCCCCCGCGCTGCTGCGCCACCGCCCTGTCCACCGTCCACGTTCCGTTGCTCGCGTGGGCGGTGAATGCACCATGATCTTGTCCGGCTCGCGCACGTAGCCACGAAACGTTCTATCAGCAAACTGTTCGGCGAATGCTGCGCGCGATGCATCACGCCCTTCGAGCACCGGGCCGCCAGCAACCGACACCGACACATCCGATAGCATGACGGCGATGACGCAATCGACGTCCTGTGCGGCAATTGCCGCGTTGGATTCAGCGCGTCGCGCGCGGATTGCCTGGTCGTGCACTAACGCACGAACAGCCGCTTGGGAATCATGACGTGCGCGCCCATCGTGCCGTCTACGAGTTGCGTAACGCGCACATCACACGCGGTGCTCACCAGCATGTACGCATCTTCGTGCGTCATCTTCTTCACGTCGGCGAGCAGATTGATCGCCTCGCGCACCGCGACTTTTGTCGCGATCGTCAAGTTGCTGTCGGTGCCCATCGCGATGTAGTGCGTGCGCGTCTCGCCGCGCGGCCACACGAGCTTCATGTCTTTGCGCACGATGAACTGAAAGTGCCCACGCAGCGCCGTTTCCAGGGCGGTGATGTCGACTTCGCCATCGCCCTGCGCGGCGTGACCATCGCCCGCCTCAAACAGGGCGCCGCGCGCTTTCACCGGGATGTAGAGAATCGTTCCGGCAACGAGTTCTTTGTTGTCGAGATTGCCTGCATGCGTCGTCGGCGGCGCGCTGTTGATGCGTCCGGTCGCGGGCGCGACGCCCATGCTGCCAAAGAACGGATTGAGCGGAATCTCGATGCCGAGTGAGTCGGAGAAGTGTCCGATCATCCTTTCGCGATCGAGTGGAACGATACGCTGCTTGGACACGCCGGGAAATTCCTCTGGCATGAATCCACCGCGCGGTCCGAAGGAATTACACGCATACGGAATGTCTATCTCGACGCGCTTGATCCGCACTTCGAGTACATCACCGGGCTCTGCACCCTCGACAAAAATCGGGCCGGTGAGAATGTGCCCACCGGGTCCACGACGCAGCGTCGAATCTCGAACGGCCGCGCTAATTTCGCGATACGCCGGTTCGATCGATCCGCTGTCTTTGCCGGGCTGCAGCAGGCGTGCAGCACAGGTTGAGACTGCGCCGATTTCCACTTCATCGCCCGATGCGATGCGCAACACCGGTGTCGCGTCTGCGTCGTAGCCGCCAAACACTACCGTCTTTGCTGTCGGCAGGAGCGTGTGACGTTTTCCGACAGGCTGCTCTACCCAGAAGTAGCCGCCCAAACCGCGTGGTGTTGCCGGCGAGGAACGTGATGGACTGCTCGACGCGGCAGCACAGCCCGTGACAACGACTATCGATGCGAGCACGATTGCAGAGCGCGGCATGTGGTCAGATCAGTGTGAAATCGTTGGCGGACTGAAAACTCGATACCGACTACTCAGTACTCGCCGTCAGTACTCGTTGAACATCCGCTGGATCTCGCGCGGATCTTTCGTTCTTGTGAGCCCGAGCATCAGCAGAATACGCGCCTTTGTTGCGGTAAGATGCAACGCCGTCACCGCCGGCGGCGCAGGCGGCACCACCGGGCGCGCTGTCGAGTCACGACGTGCGGTCGTATCACGACGCGCCGCACTGTCGGGACGCGCAGCAGATGGCGGCGGACCATCTCCCCCACCGCCACCACCATTCACGTTCTCTCCCGACGTGAACGACGTGACGACCACAACGCCCGTCTGCCGCAGTGCGCGATAGGTCTGCCCTTCCGCGCTGGTCAGCCCCGTCGTTGCAACAACAACGCCCTTGGGGTTGGTGGTGAACGTCTGCCCCGTGCCGCCCGGATACGACATGGTGAGTTCCACACGTGGCAGCGTGTCCACGCCCGCAAGATCGAATTCGCTGCGCGTGCCGAAGCGACGTACTGGTGCGAAGAAGAACTCCGGCCCCTGTGATGCGACGACGCCGAGCATGCCCATGTCGCCCGTGCTGAATCCACCGGTGCGCTGGTAAAGTTTGCGCGATTCACGCGCTGAAAGAATGCGATCGTCCATCACGACCATCACGCCTTTGTCCACCGCTTTTGTCGACGCAGCTGTGCGGACGGCGGCGAGCAGATTGATCGGCCCATCGGGGCTGATGCCCGTGGCCGGCCGTTGCGCACCAACCACCACAACGGGCTTTTGCGAGCGCACCGTGAGATAGAGAAAGAACGCAGTCTCTTCGAGGCGATCGGTGCCGTGCGTGACCACGACACCGGCGAGGTCTTTGCGCTCCAACAGGACGTTGATGCGCTTGGCCAGTTTGACCCACATCTCCGGCGTGACCAGCGTGCTCGCGACATTCGAGAACTGCTCGGCCTCCACTTTTGCGTAGCGCGAAAGTTCAGGCACCGAGGCGATGATCTGCTCGGCGGTGAGCGTGCCGGCGCGATAAGATCCAAGCGTGCCTGGCGCGTCCTGCACGCCGGCAATGGTGCCGCCAGTCGCGATGACGAGCACCTTGGGTGCGTTGGGATTGGGAACGACAGCGACGGCTCTTGGCGCTACTGCAGCGGTCGGCGACGCAGGCTGTGCAACTGCAGCGGCCGGAGCCGGAGCCGGTGCCGCTGGCTTCACTGTGCTCGCAGTTCGTGCGCAGGCGACAAGTGCCAGCGCTTGCATCATCGTGATGGCGACAAGTGGCGAGACCAACCGACCGCGCACAAGTCGCGATGAGGAGGTTGGAGCACGATGAATCAGGCGCGCGTTGGACACGTGGCGTTGCATTCGAAGGTGGCAGTCTGATGTTGACGGTCGCGGCATCGCTTTTGACTGTGTATATCCAGAGAATATGGGGTGCGGCAGAACGGTGTCCACTGGATACGCCGCGATGCCTGTCCCTCAACCCCAACAGCTGGAAACTGTCGATGATGATCCGCGACGCAGTTGTACGAGTAGCCGTACTTCTCGCACTGGTTGCAAGTCCGTTGGCGGCGCAGCGCCCAATCAAGGTTTCATCTCCGTCGATATGGAGGGGATCGGCGGCGTTGTCAGCTCAGAGCAGCTTGGCCCGACCGGCTTTGAATACGCGAAGTTTCGCGAGTTCATGACGGCAGAAGCGCTGGCCGCGATCGCTGGCGCGCGCGAGGCGGGTGCCACTGAATTCGTGGTCGCCGATGCGCATGGCACCATGCAGAACCTGCTCATCGACCGGTTGCCCGCCGGCGTCACGATCGTGCGCGGTTCGCCTCGCCCCCTGATGATGATGGAAGGGATCGACTCCAGCGCAACGTTTTCTGCGGTGAAGCTCAACGGTCGACCGATGTCGGAATCGTCGATCAACGCGACAATCGCCGGATATTTCGGCGTGCCGGTGGTGATGGTCTCGGGCGATGAGCAGGCCGTGGGCGAAGTGCAGGCGTTCACCGGCGATGTCGAAGGCGCCGTGGTGAAACGGCCGATCAGCTTTCACGCGGCCGCCGTCAAGACACCCGAGGCGTCGCGAGCGTTGATTCGGGCAAAGGCCGAGGCGGCGGTGTCGCGACTCAAGGACTTCAAGCCCATATCGGCCGCAGGACCGTTCGCACTCGAGCTTTCGTACAAGAGTTACTCGCCGGCCGAAATGATGTCGTACTTGCCGGGAACGAACAGGGTGGATGCACACACGATTCGCTTTCGCGCAGCATCCATCGTCGACATCTCACGCTTCATCGAATTCGCGATCAGCTATCGGGCCGACCTGACGCCGTAGCGAGTCAGCGCTCCGGCGCGACCATCAGGCAAGCTCCGCAACGCTGCTTCATTTCACGGCACGAGCTTGGCCGGCGTCACGGTCTTGATCCCATCAGCAAACGTTGCCGTCAGCAGCAACAGCAACTTGGTAGATGGTAGCGCGCTCGACACGATGGCGTACTCCGTCAGTTGGTGCGCGCCGGACGCTTTGGATCCACCGATCGCGATGCTCGGAATCTTGCGCACGACGCCAGGATTCGCATCGGTCGCGCCAGTGGCCACGGCTTCGTCAGCGCCCGGCATGCCACCCTGAATTCCCAGCGCACGATTGATGTCGATTGCCGTCTGCACAAGCGGATGGGCCCGTGCACCCTCGAGCTGTTTGGCCGTTCCGCCAGCCAACGTTTTCTGATCGACCTCGACACGCAGTCCAACCTTCTCTTTGTCGGCCGCGTCCTTGGCGATGCGGCCGATCACCCGATCGAGCGAATCGAGCAGGACCGCATCGGGGCTTCGCAGATCGGTGGTGAATGACAGCTCCTGCGGCACCGCGTTGAAGATGTTGCCCCCATGGATCTGCCCGATGTTCACGACCGCGCCATCGGGAAGCGCCGGAAACTGCAGCGCATACACACGATTGATCGCATCGGCCAACGCCTTCACCGGCGTCGGCTTACCGCGCGACATGAGCGTGTGCGACCCCGGGCTCGTGAACACGTACTTCGTCCAGTAAATCCCGAGCGCGCCATAGGAGACACGTCCAAACTCGCCGTCCGGCACGATGAGCAAGTCAGGCTTGGCGTTGTGCTGGAGCCAATACTCCATCCCCCGAAGCCCAAGCTCTTCCTGCACCGTCGCAATGAATATGACGTCACCCTTGGTGCTGATCTTCGCGGAATTCATCGCGCGCAAGACGGCCAGCATGTCGGCCACCGACGCCGTGTTGTCACCGACGCCTGGCGCGAACAGCGTATCCCCCGACCGACGCACTTTGACGTTCGTCTCCGGCGGGAAGACGATGTCGGTGTGCGCTGCGATCACGATCGTCGGACCGCCGCCCGTACCCTTTCGCACACCGGTCACGTTCCCGATCGAGTCGACCGAAACCTTGAGCTTCTCCTTCTCGAAGACAGCCTTCACATACGCGCCGCGCTGCTGCTCGAGCTTCGACTTGCCCGGCATTTCCGTGAGCCTGATCCACTCTTCCACCTGCTGTGGAAACCGTTGCTCGAGCATGGTGATCGCCGCCTTCACATCGGGGCGCTCCATCAGTTTCGGGTCCCAGCTGGTTGCGTAAGGCTGGCCGTGCAGCGGCGCTGTAACGACGAGGCCGAAAACGAAGGCGAGCGAACGGAAATGACCTGAGCGTAGACGCATGGTGTGGGCGACGGATGGGCGACTGTTGGGTGACGACAAATCGGCGTGAGCGAACGACCGCGTCAGAGAATCATGACGGCAGTCGGGCATCGCCACCAGCCGTATATTGACCAAGGCAATCGACATCGGGCCGCGCCCACGAGGAAATGACGGTGAAGAAGACGCAGGTTCAGGGAGTGCACCACATCACGCTGGTCGGCTCCACCAAGCAGAGTGCCATCGATTTCTGGGAGGGCGTACTCGGCATGCCCTACCTGTTCGAGCAGCCCAACTTGGGCAAGCCCGACGAGAATCATCTCTACTTCGATCCGGGCGACGGGCGGCTGCTCACCGTGTTCACCAACGAATCGCGCGTTGATGCGAACCGCCATGCCCCGCGCGAGATCGGCTGCGTCGAGCACATCGCGTTCAACGTGTCACGCGCGACGTTCACGCTGGCCCCGGCTCGACTGCGCGAACACGGCATCGAATTCATCGAGCGCGATCGCGGATTCATGAATTCGATCTATCTGCAGGATCCGAACGGACTCAAGGTCGAACTCGCGTGCTACAAGTTTGAAACGCCAGAAGGCTTTCGCGACGCCGACGTGCTCATACTGGCGTTCAAGCTGCGCGTTGATCGAGGCGACCATCACATCACCGACGAACACCTCGCCGACGCGATCGAGCAGTTGATTGGCATGCGCCGGGGTTGAGCAGCATGTGAATGATCAGAACACGGACCTCACCGCAACACAAACCCCTGATCGATGGTGGGCCGTTTGGCGGCGTTGCCCACCATCCAGCCGGTCATGTACATCCACTGTGTCATGTGCGTGAGCTTGGGGTAATCGATTCCCTTCTCGTCGTCGCGCGGCGTGTGGTAGTCCGGATGCAGGTTCGACGAGAAAAACAAGCTCGGCACGTTCCGCTCGGCGTACGGCACATGGTCGCTGCGGAAGTACCACCCTTCCGGATGCGTCGGCCGATCCCACGAGGAGTCGACGACGAACTTTGTCGAGGCACGATTCGCATCGAGCGCCATGTTCACCAACTCGAGCGAATTGCGATGCGGCGGCTGGGAGCCCAACAGCGCCGCAGTATCTGCGGCGTTGCGACCGATCATATCGCCGTTGAGTACCGCCGCCATCTGGGCAAGCGGCACCACCGGATGCGCGGCGTGGTAACGCGAGCCCAGCAAACCGCGCTCTTCGGCGCCGTGAAAAATGAACAGCGCCGAACGCTTGCTCGGATGCTTCACCCACGAGCGAGCGATGGCGAGCAGTGCGACACTCGTGCTCGCATTGTCGTCGGCACCATTCCAGATGGAGTCGCCGTTCACCACGAAACGCACACCGTCGTGGTCCTGGTGTGAGCTGAACACCACGTACTCGTCCTTCAACTTCGGATCGGTACCCGCGACCACACCAATGATGTTCACCGACGGTGTCTCGAACTGTTCGACGCGCATCTTGATGTTCACGATCTGACCGTCCGTGCGAAGTTGTGCGAGTGTCGCACGAGGAACGAACAGCACGGGTGCCGGCGCTTGCGGTGGTCCACCGGCACCAGCGCCGCGACCTCCGCCACCAGCATTCTGCGAGAAGCGCGGCACGCCGCCGACAACGTCGTACGTTCCGCGCGACTGCAACTTCCACACGCCGTCGTAGCCGAGCTCTCCGGTCGAATCGGCCACGAGAATCACACCGGCGGCACCGCGGCGCGACAGCGCGGACCCCTGCGAGGTGATCGCCTGACGGGTGTAGCGATATTCGTAGGTGTTGGTCGTGCTGCGCAGTGGCACGGTCGACGGGATCAACGTCGCGACGGCAATCTTTCCGCGCACATCGATGGTGGTGTCGCGTCCGTCACCAACAAACACCGTTGGCGCCGACACATCGGCCGCGGCATTCGATGTTGGCGTGATCTCCGTCCATAGGGCCATCGCTTTTCCGCCAAGCGTGACTGAACTCGAGATCGTCGACAAGCGCGTGCGTCGCATGTTCCACCACTGAAACCAACTGCCGTCTTCGCCCATCGGCTTCACGCCGCTTTTCCGCATTTCTTCGGCCAGCCACATCGACGCACGCATCTCGTCGATAGTGCCCGCTTCACGACCACGCATGTTGTCGCCGGCCATGACGTACATGTCGCGCTTGAGGTCGGCCTCTTTGATGAGGGCAAAACCTACCGGCACCTTCGCCGGTGCTGTGGCTGGCGTGGCACCGGTGGTCGCGCGTTGGGCCGCGACCGCACCCAGGGGCGTGGCCGCGAGCAGCGCGAGGAAACGTACGGAGCGACGCATGGCAGGAAGGGGTTGAGAGGCGGTCAAAGACGGGCACGAGCCGAAGACCTGGGCCGACGGCGATCCGTCGACGGCAATCTGCTTCTGGTTCGCGGATAAGTTACGGCGTCGATTCCTTCCTTCGTCACCCCAACGAGGCACGCATGGCCACCGAGAGCGGGCAGAATCTCAGCAATCACGCGCAGTTCACGCCCATGTATCACTATTTCACGACGCCGCTGAGCCTCATTTATCTCGTCTGGGCGGTCCGACGCGTCTTCGGCACCCCGAACGCCGACACCGCCTTCGCGCTGGTCGGCGCGCTCGCCATCTTCGGCCTCGTGGCCGTCGCCCGCCTCTCGCCGCTGCGCGTGCAGGACCGCGTGATCCGCCTCGAAGAACGGCTCCGGTTGGCGCGCGTGCTCCCGGCCGACCTGCAGCCGCGCATCGAAGAGCTCCGCCCGCGACAGCTCATCGCGCTGCGCTTCGCAGCGGATGGCGAAGTGACGGATCTCGTGCGCAAAGTGCTCGCCAATCCGGCGATGACGAGCAAAGAGATCAAGTCGCAGGTGAAGAACTGGCGCGGGGATTACTTCCGGGCTTGACGGCGGGAGGCGTCGGTGGAGAACCGAGCTGGAATTGTCGTCGGCTGCCCGGTAGACTTAGTTTAGCAAACTTAGTTCACAAAGTAGGGAGCAATTCCGATGACTGTCGTCAACATGCACGAGGCGAAAACGCAGCTCTCGCGTCTGGTCGATCAGGCGGCGAAAGGCAAGTCGTTCATCATCGCGAAGGCCGGTGCGCCACTGGTGCGGGTCGTTGCACTGGACGCGCCGGCCGAACCGCAGCGACTCGGATTCCTCTCCGGCGAGATAGTCGTCCCCAAGGACTTCGATCGCATGGGTGCGGCTGAGATTGAGGCGCTGTTTGGCGTCGGCGATTGAAGCTTCTGCTCGACACCCAACTGCTGCTGTGGGCCGCTGGCACTCCCAAGCGCCTTTCTGCGGCCGCGCGGAAGCTGCTACTCGATCCGCACAACACTCTGGTGTTCAGCGCGGCCAGCCTGTGGGAGATCACGATCAAGAATGGACTTGGTCGCGACGACTTTCGGGTGGAGCCGCGTGTATTGCGGCGCGCCCTGCTGGACAACGGCTACCAGGAGCTGCCGATCACCAGCGAGCATGCGGTCAGCGTCGAGGGACTTCCGCCGCTGCATCGCGATCCGTTTGATCGACTACTGGTGGCGCAGGCGCAGTGCGAAGGATTCACGCTGGTGACGGCCGACACTCAAGTCGCGCAGTATGCGGGGCCGATTCGGAAGGTCTAGGGAGGCGCTCAGTTGTGCAGCTGTTCGCTAGCGCTTCCCGGCCGCCCTCGTCATCTCCACCGACACCGCAATGCCCCCATTTGTCGTCCGCAGCTTCGTCTCCATCGGGATGCGAAGCTGCGCGGTGAGTTGCCGGTCGGGTACCAGCATCGCCGCGGGCCATCCCCTGCCACCCTCGCGCAAGACATCGCCAAGTCGCGCATAGAGTGAGCGGATATCGTTGCCATCGGTGACGCGAAGTCCGTACGGCGGATTGGTGAGGATCAGCCCGGTTACACCGATCGCGCCGAGATCGGTGTCGGAGAGCGATTGCTGGGCGATGGTGACATCGTCGAGCACACCGGCGCGTTCCGCGTTGGCCAACGCGGCGTCGCACGCCCCCGCATCGCGATCGGCCAGCACAATCAGCACGCCGGTTGACGGGCGCCTGAGCGACCGGGCGTTTTCGCGCGCAGCGCGCACCATCGCGGCATCGGTGCCGGGCCACTGCTCGAGCGCAAAGGCGCGATCGAGCCCGGGTGCAATGTTGCGGAGACGCAGCGCTCCCTCGATCCCAATCGTCCCCGAGCCGCAGAACGGATCGACCAGGGGCACGCTGCCATCCCACTCGGTCGCCGCGATCATCGCGGCAGCCAGCGTCTCACGCAGCGGCGCTTTGGCGACCGCCTGACGCCACCCGCGACGGTGCAGTAGTTCGCCTGAACTGTCCGCACTGATCGTGCAGACGTCATGCTCGAACCGCACCACGATGAGCTGTGCCGGCGGAAGCTCCGCTCCGTCTTCATCGTCCTTGCCGCGCACCTCGATGGTCACGCCCGGCACGGAACGCTCGATGCCACGCGCCACACGTTCGGCGACCGCATCCGAGTGATAGAGCTTGGACTTGCGGCACGTAACGCGCAGGCGCGCCGTCATGCCGCGCACGAACACGCGCGACCACGCCATTTTTGTCGCCTGCTTTTCGAGCGTCGCGAAGTCCCGCGCTTCGAACGTCGCCAAGCGCACGAGCACGCGACTTGACATTCGCGACCAGAGATTGGCGCGCAGGACGTCGGCGAGCGTCGCGTCGAACGCCACGCCGGCGTCGGTCACTTCGCGCGGCGCGAGACCAAGCGCCGTGAACTCTGCGGCCACGAGCGGCGCGAGCCCTGGCGCCGTGACGGCAAAAGCATCGAGCCGAGTCGGATGCTCTTCGACGGTCGGCGTACTTCCGGCCGTCGGCTTTGACACAACTGGTGAGCGCGGCGCGCCCTTACGCGGCTTGGGCGCCTTGTCCGCGGTGCCGTTGTTTGGCTTCATACGTTCGCGCACCACGGGTCAGCAGGATTTTCCAAAAGTCTTCGGCGTCGAGAGGTGGTGCAAACAGGTAGCCCTGTCCCAGCTCACAACCTAGTTGAATCAGCTCGCGACGCTGTTGTTCGGTTTCAATTCCCTCGGCCACGGTGTTCATCCGCAGCGTCTCACCCAACGCGATGATCGCACTGGCCAGCACTGGCCCGTCGCCCGCCTTGTCGATCACATCCACAAACGCCTTGTCGATCTTGAGAATGTCGATCGGGTAGCGCTGCAGGTAGCTGAGCGAGGAATAGCCGGTGCCGAAATCGTCGATCGCCAGCGATACGCCAAGCGCCTTCAGCGCATTCAGGCGCGCCATCGACAGCTCGGTGTTCTGCATCAGCATGCTCTCCGTGATCTCCAGCACCAAGTGCTTCGGATTGAGCCCGGACTCGGCGAGGGCCAGACGCACGTCATCCACGACATCGGGCTCTTGCAGCTGCCTGCCTGAGAGGTTGACGGTGATTCGCATCGGGTGACCACGCTCCTGCTCCCACTGGTACGCCGTGCGGCAGGCACGCTTCAGCACCCAGCGACCGATCGCTGAAATGAGCCCGGTCTCTTCGGCAATCGGAATAAAGACGCCCGGCGGCACCGTTCCACGCTCTCGGCAACACCAGCGCACCAGCGCTTCCGCGCCGATAATTTCGCCGGTGTCGAGCAGCACGATCGGCTGATACTGCAGGAAGAATTCTTCGCGCTCGATCGCTTGCCGCAAATCGGCCTCGACGACGAGTCGTTCGAGTGCCGCCGCGTGCATTCGCGGTTCAAAGAACACGTACTGTCCCTTGCCGCGCGACTTGGCGACGTACATTGCAACGTCCGCGTTACGCACCAGTTCGTCGGACGTTTCGGTGCCGTGCGTTCGCGCGATGCCGATACTCGCACTCACGAACACTTCCTTCCCGCCCAGCATAAAGGGCCGACCGAGTGCGGCTGCGATGCGTTCGGCCATCTGCCGTACATCGTCAAGGTCGTCCGCGTCCTCCACGAGTACCGCGAATTCGTCGCCACCAAGTCGTGCAATCAGATCGCTGTCGCGCACGCACGTCGTCAGTCGGCGCGCCGCGTCCGCGAGCAGGCGATCTCCGGCTGCATGTCCGAGCGAATCGTTGACCGTCTTGAAGTTATCGAGATCGAAGAAGAGAACCGTTACTGTCTTGCCGAGTCGGGACGCGCGTGTGAGCGCGTGCCCGACCTGGTACAGGAAGAGGGAGCGGTTCGCGAGATCGGTGAGCGGATCGTGAAACGCCTGGTGCATGTACTGCGCTTTGATCACACTCTGCTCGGTGACATCGCGGGTGTTCAACACGAGGCCGCCAATCTCCGATTCATGCAAGAGATTCGTACCGACGTTGTCCACCGTCATCCAGTCGCCGTTGGCGTGCGCGAGTCGCCATTCACGTTTCAGCGTGCCGACGTTGCCGCGCGACCCGGTGCGTACACTGGAGCTGCGCGCGAGTTCAGCGAGGAACTCTAGCGCACTCGGCGCGTCCTGTGGATGCAACAGGGCCACGAGCGATGTGTTCGCGAGCTTGGCTGGATCATGCCCGAGCACCAATGCCATCGACGGGCTCGCGTAGCGGATGGTGCCGTCCGGGTCGACGATCGTGATCACATCGCTCGAGTGCTGCACCAGCGCGCTGAACCGCGCTTCGCTGAGGCGCGCCGTGGATTCGGTGAGCACCCGCACGGTCTCGCGCCTTGAGGCGGCCTGACGCGCAAAGGCCAACGATGCGAGTACCACGGAACCGATCGCCAGCCCAAGCAGTGGTTGTGTGCCTTGGTCGTGCGCCGCACGCAGCAGGAGACCGAAGCCTGGAAGCACTGCCACATACGGAATGAGACTGGTGCTCTGGTCGGTACGCGTGGAAGACGCGCCTTTTCGGAGTCGGCGCTCGGACATGGTGGCACGCTTCACCCAGCCAGCCACAGCAAAGAACGCCGTACCAAAAGGCGCCGCGAAGGCGACCCAGTTGTAGGCGATGCCACCGCGCGTCAGCTCGACTGCGACGGCAACATGCGCGAGGAAGAACACCAGCAGGCCGACAGCAAGGGTGGCCAGCACGGTCGCGCGATGCTGCAGTGCGGTCCCGCGCCACACCACCGACGCGGCGAGGATCAGCACCAAGTCGGCGAGCGCTTCGACGTGCGCCATCACGAACGGAAGCGACGGCGGCCGGGAACCGCGTGCCGCCACGAAGTAGTCGAACCAGAGGACCAGCATCCCACCGACAATCACCGTCGCGCAATCGAGGGCCAGCTTGACCCGGTCGAGTACCGTGCGTGGGGCACTCGGCAGTTGCAACAGTCCGGCCAAGAGCACGAGGTGCACCAGCAACGGCGCAACCTGCAACGCCGGGCTCGGCGCCTGGGCAAGCGTCCGCTGCTGGGCGAATGCGAGCACGAGCGTGATCACCTGCGACACAAACACCGCCATCCAGAAGCGGCGGGCGCCGTGATCGAGTGAGCGGGCGCGCGAAGCCTGTAGCGCGAGTACCCCCGCAATCAGCGTCAGCAGCTGCGTCGCGGGCAGGCGTAGGCTCGAGACCACGCCTCCGCCGGGCGCGCCCGTGGCGAACCAGATCGCCATCAGAGCCGCATATCCGACCAACCCGGCAAGTACCACCCAGTCGCCCGTCTCGAGCAGGGTGTGCAACGCCACCACCGGAACGCCCGGTGCGGTGGCGACAGCGCCGATTGTCGAATAACGGCCCGAACGACGGAGTTCCACGTCGACGGGAGAGGCCATGTTACCGGAGAGCAGAGGGGATGATCAGCTGCGTGAAGTCAGCTCGATGCTGCGCGCGCGGTTCCCCGCACGTCGCGTCGTCCCCACTTCCCAAAAATCCGGAAGGCCAAGAGCACGACAAACACCGCTAAATACATCATCGGCTCCTCGATGTCTTTCTTGACTCCCCAGAGGTAATGAATGCAGCCGGCAATCGCCGAGACGTACACCAGGGAGTGAATCGCATTCCACTTTCTGCCACCCAATCGCTTGATCGACCCCTTCGTCGACGTCAGCGCCAGCGGGATCATCAGCACGAACGCGAGCATTCCCGCCGTGATGTACAAGTGCTTCAACACGTCCTCGACGATGTCACCCACGTCGAAAAACATGTCCAGCCCGATATAGATCGAGAGGTGGACGATAGCCCAATAGAAGGCGGCCAACCCGAGGAACCGGCGCTCCGAGATGAGCCAACCCCACCGCGTCAGCTTGATCAGCGGCGTGACAGCCAGCGAGCAGGCCAGCAGACGGAGCGTCCACTCACCGGAAAAGTGTTCCAGTTCCCGGATAGGGTTCGCCCCGAGCATGCCAAGTGGGTACATCGCGATCATGGCGACAACGGGCACTGCGGCGAGCGCCCACATCGCCCGGTGGATCCACCGGCGGACGAACGGTTCGGCGCGCTTGAGCTGGACGCGGTATTCCGCGTCGAAAGCGGCCAAACGGGACCCCGAGCTCAATAGTTCTTCCTCAGGTCCATGCCCGAGTAGAGTGACGCGACCTGGTCGCCGTAGCCGTTGAACATCAGTGTCGCCTGTTTCAGGAACTGCCCGATGGGGCGCTCCTTGGCCTGACTCCACCGCGGGTGGTCGACGGTCGGGTTGACGTTCGCATAGAAGCCGTACTCGCGCCCGTTCGCGTCATTCCACGTCGTATTGGGCTGCTTGTCGGTGAAGCGGATTTTGACGATCGACTTCACCCCCTTGAACCCATACTTCCACGGCACGACGAGCTTGAGCGGTGCGCCGTTCTGGTTCGGTAACGGCTTGCCGTACATGCCGGTCACGAGCAGAGCGAGCGGGTTCATCGCTTCGTCGAGACGGAGCGCTTCCTTGTACGGCCACGGCAGCACACCCGTCCGCTGTCCGGGCATCCGGCTCGGGTCCAGCAGTGTCGTCAGTTCAATGAACTTGGCACTCGGCAACGGGTCGCACTTGGCCACGATATCCTTGAGCTGCACCCCCTGCCACGGAATCACCATCGACCACGCTTCGACGCAGCGGTGGCGGTAGACGCGGTCCTGAAGCGGCATTCCCTTGAGCAGGTCTTCGAGCGCGAACGTCTTTGGTGTCTTCACCATCCCTTCGACGGCGACGGTCCACGGCTTGGTGCGGAAGTTCTTGGCCTGATCTTTGGGCTCCTCCTTCCCGGTGCCAAACTCGTAGAAGTTGTTGTAGCTCGTGGCGTCGTCTTCGTCGGTGACCTTGAGTTGCTGCCCATTACCGGTCGCCGAGAGCGCCTGCAACGCACCCGGCGTGAGTGCGGCGCCGAGTGCGAGTGCTCCTGCCGTCCCGACAAAGGCGCGACGGTTGAGATAGACGGATTCCGGCGTAATCGCGGAAGACGGTATGTCGTCGGGGCGGCGGATGAGCATGGCGACGGTTCGAGAGAGGTGAAGGGACTCAGCGGAAGATATACGTCCGCGTCTGAAAGAAGGTTCGCTGAGTTCCGCTCCTGCCTTTCGATGGGTCGCCATGCTCGGGGGCCTGGTGCAGCTCATCAGACGGTCAAACCCGGAACGGTGATCGGGCCGAACTCGGTTGGAACTTCACCGCCACCCTGGATGAGCCAGATCCGCCGACCGATGTATTCCCGCAACCCTTCAGGCGGGTTGTCGACGAGCACCAGTTCGTCGTTGGGGAGCAGAATCGACAAATTCCCCTGATCGTCCATATCGACGTGGCCATCCAGAGCGGCTTGCCCGTGGATTGCAATCACTTCGAAGCTTTCCACCGTCAGTCCCATGGTGTCGTCGAGCGTACCGACGACGATGACGTGGGCGCCTTCAACGCTGGCCATCGCGCTGGCGGGGGCTCCGTTCATGTTGATCCGCCCCATATCGGTCTGTAGCGACGGGGCACCGTACTGTTCGTCGAGAACGACCGTTCCGCGGAGCCGTTGGAGCACGGGGACCGGCGGTGTCGTGGAACCAGTCGGGTCGGTCAGCGAGGGCTGGTAGTTGTCGCTGCAGGCAACGAGTGCGAGCGCTGCGGCGACGAGAATCAGGCGATTGGCGTTCATGATTCGATCTCCTCTCTTGACGTGAGCTACTTCTCGTGACGCGCGGTGGCGTCGTGGACCACGGAGAGAGGTTACCGGTGCCCCGTGTCCTTATCGTTCGCCAAGCGTTCATCGAACGTTCTTTTTCAGTACATTTTGCGTGACCTCAGCCAACACCCAGTCGGAATTCAATGGCTCACTCGAATGAGGACATCGGTGTTCCGCCGTTCTCACTCCATCTCCTTGGCGGGACTGACCTGCGCGGCGTACCTGCCGACGTCGCAGACAAACTGCTCGCCCAGTCGAAAGTCGTCGCGCTGATGGCGTATCTCGCGCTCGCACCAGCCGGCCGATATCAGCGACGCGATCGGATTGTGGGGCTGCTGTGGCCGGACCTCGATCAATCGCATGCACGCAGCGCGCTCAGGAAAGCGGTGCACGTTGTCCGCACGGCACTTGGCGACGATGTGCTTATTGGACGCGGCGATGAAGAACTGTCACTCTCGGCCGAGCTGCTGTCGTGCGATGTGCGCGACCTCAACGAACGCGCCGATGCCGGACGACTCGCGCACGCACTCGAGCTCTACCTCGGCGAATTGATGCCCGGCTTCCATCTCGCCGGCTGCGCTGAATTCGGGTCGTGGCTCGATCAGGAGCGCGCGTCAATCTCACGGAACGCGGCGGCGGTTGCGTGGGCGCTCGCCGTTCGGCTCGAAGAGAGCAAAGAGCTCACGAATGCCGGACGCATGGCGCGCCGCGTCGTGCAATTCGAATGGACCGACGAGCGCGTGCTGCGGCGCGCCATGCAGATGCTTGAACGACTCGGCGATCAAGCCGGTGCGATTCGCATTTACGAAGACTTCGCGCGACGGATCCGTGCGGAGCTTGATGCGAGGCCTGCCCCAGAAACCGTGGCGTTGGCCGACGGCATGCGGCGGCGATAAGGACTGCCCTGATATGGACGCCCCTGCTATCGATGTCCGCTTAGTCGAGCGTCTTGGAGAACCGCCTCACACTCACCGCGAGCAACACCACGGCGAACACGGTCAGCGCCGCGAGCTCTTGCCACAAATCGGCGAGTCCGATGCCCTTGAGCAGTACCCCACGCAGAATCTCGAGGAACCAGGTAAGTGGCAGGAACGCGCCGAAAATCTGCGCGGGCACCGGCATGGCGGCGCGCGGAAAGATGTAGCCCGAAAGCAGAATGTTCGGCAGCATGAAGAAAAAGCTCAGCTGCATGGCCTGCACCTGACTCCGCGCGACTGTGGAGATGAGCAACCCCACGCCCAGACTGGCCACGATGAATACCAGCGCAAGCGCGTACAACAGCAGCAGGTTCCCCCGGATCGGGATATCAAAAAAAGCTCTGCCGAGTGCGAGGACTACCGACATCTGCACATAGCCGACCAGCACGAACGGAACGAGCTTGCCGAGCATCAGCGAGGTCTTGCCGATCGGAGTGACGATGAGCTGCTCGAGGGTACCGCGTTCGCGTTCACGCACGATGGCCGTCGACGTGATGAGCGTCATCGTGATGGTGAGCAGAATGCCAACGATTCCCGGCACGATGAACGTCGCGCTGCGTTGTGCCGGGTTGTACCACGGTCGCACGCGGATTTCGACCGGGGGTGCGAGTGCAAATCGAGTTGCCAGCAGCTGCGCGCCCCGTACTTGCGCGGCGAGTTGTGCGCCGGAAATCGCCGCCCCGGACGATTGCGGATCGGCCGCGTCGATTAAAAGTTGCGCACGGCCTGTGCGACCGCGTTTGATCTCGCGTTCGTACTCCGGTGGAATGACGAGTGCAACGCGCGCCGCACCACGCTCGATCCAGCGTTTGGCCGCGTATCGGTCGGGCACAGCGGCCACGACACGAAAGTTGTCGGTGTTCTGCAGCAGCTGCACGAGCGCGCGACTTTCTGACGAGCGCGATTCGTCGACCACCACCATCGGCAACTTGCGCACGTCCGTCTGAATCGCGTAGCCGAACAACAGCAGCTGAATAGCCGGCAATCCGGTCATCAGCGCGAACGTCAGCCGATCGCGCCTGAGCGAGATCGACTCCTTCCACAGCATCGGCCACGCCGTCCACGCGCGGATACGCATCAAGAAATTCATGGTCCTCGCCCATCAGCACGGCTCCCCGCACCGCTCGAATTCGCGTGATTCGCGGCCGCCGTTTCCTGTTCGTCTTTTTCCTGCAGTTGCACGAATACATCCTCAACACTCTTTGCGCCGAACTGCGCCACCACCGCGCTGGGCGTTCCCACCGCGATCAGATGTCCACGCGACAAAAATGCGAGCCGTTCACACCGCTCGGCTTCGTCCATGTAGTGCGTGGTCACGAGAATCGTCGTGCCGCGTTTGGCGAGCCCGTAGATCGTTTCCCAGAACGTGCGGCGCGCCGCCGGATCGACGCCGGCCGTGGGTTCATCGAGAAATACGAGATCGGGTCGATGCGCTGTTGCGCAGGCCAAAGCGAGTCGTTGCTTCCACCCGCCGCTCAACGTGCCAGCCAGCTGATTGAGACGCGAACCAAGCCCGAGATCAGCGACATGCTCTGCGAGCCGTTCGGTACGCGCGGCTCCAATGAGCCCGTACACCGACGCATAAAAGCGCAGATTTTCGGCGACGGTGAGTTCGTCATACAACCCGTAGCGCTGCGACATGTAGCCGATACGACGACGCACACGCTCAGTCTCAGTGCGCACATCAAAACCGGCAACCGTCGCGGTTCCGCTGGTCGGCTGCATCAGTCCGCACAACATGCGAATGCAGGTCGTCTTGCCGCTGCCGTTTGGGCCGAGCAAGCCGAACACTTCTCCGCGTTCGATACGCAGGTCGAGCGCGTCGACCGCAACGATTGCACCGAACACTTTGCGCAACGCCATCGTCTGCACCACCGGCGACGACGCGTGAGTCACGTCGCTCACTTCGCTTTACGTGGCAGGCGCACCGTAATCGGCAATCCGGCCTTCAGTCGACGCCCACCGTCCGTGAATTCGACCTTCACGCCGAACAGCAGATCGGCGCGCTCCTGATCGGTCAGCGCGACCCGCGGCGTGAATTCGGCCTTGCTCGCAATCGCGGCGATACGTCCGCGATATACCGTCGTATCACCGTCGAGTAGGGCGCGCAACGTGTCACCCACGTTCAGCGTCGGCACGACAAACTGCGACACATAGATTCGTGCCCACGGTCGTGATGGTTGCCCGAGCGTCAGCGCACTTGCGCCAGCTCCAAGCACTTCGCCCGGTTCGACATTGCGACTGAGCACGACACCATCACTCGGTGCAACGAGCACGAGATCGTTGGCCGTCGCACGAATCGCAGCACTCGCCGCCTGAGCACTCCGTACATCGGCCGCTGCCACCTGGCGACGTTCGGCGCGCGCACCCTCCTGCACCAACTTATACGACGCACGCGCCGCTTCCCGCCGTGCCGCGCTTGCACGCGCGGCGGACGACGCGGCATCCAGCGACGATCGGCTCACATCGCCACGCGCCGCCAGCGGCTCGATGCGCTTGAGGTCAGCCGCGGTGCGCGTCGCCTCTGCTTCGGCCGCCTGCAGCTCTGCCGCCGCCCGCGCGAGTTCCTCAGTTCGCGCACCGCGGGTGAGCTCCCGCTCCGAACCCTGCGCGGCGGCCAGTCGCGCCTGGGCCTGTGCCTCGTTGGCCGCCAACGTCGGAGTCGCAAACAGCGCGAGTGTGTCGCCCGCTTTGACCACGTCCCCTTCCCGCACCAACACCCGGATCGCGCGCGCGGGTTGCATGGGGCCAATATCGAGTTCCACCATCTCCAGCGTTCCTACCGCCGAGTCCGGATCCTCGGACCGGGCGCATGCAAGCACAGCAATGAGGCAAACAAGACGGGACAGGCGAAGCATGGCTTGGAGGCAGGGAGGGAGCATCAGGAGCATATCGTAACCTCCGGAGCGATAAGCGAGACATCAATCAGGGCTTTCACGCTTGACCGGCCGTGGCGAGGCGGATTCACTTCGCGCATGCCTGAGAGTCTCCCCGAGTCAACCGCCGCCGAGCTTCCCGCGTCGCTAGCGCGTACCCTGCGCCAGTTCCGCCTGCTCGGCCGCGAGGAGAAGATGCAGGCCTTGCTTGCTTGGTCGAAGAAGCTCGAGCCGCTCCCTGAGCGACTCGCCGCCCTCGACCGCTCAGCGTTCACGGTCCACGAGTGCCAAACCCGCGTGGACTTGTTCCCCGAGCGCAACGCCGACGGCAGCCTCCACTTCTATGCCGACGTCAACGCCCGGCAGTCGCCGACCATCGCCGCCGTGCTGGCGATTACCTTTGCGGCGGTGAACGATCAGCCACCCGCAGTAACCCAGGCGCTACCCAGCGACTTCGTACGTGTCCTCATGCAGGATATCGGACTCGGCGCACGCGAGGCAGGTCTCGCGGCAATGGTCGCTCGTCTCAAGCGCCACGCCAACGCCTCTGCAGCCTCCCCCGTTCTGCTTCCAGACCCCAACCCCACTCCATGACCATTACCCTTACCGTTCGCAAGAACGGCTCGCTCGGTATTTCTGCAGAAGACGCGGCACAAATCCAGCTCGTCGACCACACCGGCGCCGTCATTCCCCCGCGTGCGGAAGGCCGACCCATGTCACTCTGCCGTTGTGGCCATTCCAAGGTGAAGCCGTTCTGCGACGGTTCGCACAAGGAATCCGGGTTTGTTGATCCAATGGAGACGGTACAGACGGTTGACGCGGCACCGCCAGCGGGAACGCCGAGCGCGTGATGCAGCGCGTGTTGAACTGGTGGGCGTGGACGGAGACCGTGCTGGTGGTCATCGTTGGCACGCCCATCGTGGCGCTGATCTACGTCTTTACGGCCCCGTTCGACCCCGGCCGCTACGCGGCTGGTCGGGCGTTCCGGCTCGTAGCCGTAACGGCAATGCGATTGAACGGACTCTGGCACTTTCGTACGCGAGGCACCGTTGCCGACCCACGCCGTCCGTATGTGGTAGTCGCCAATCACGAGTCGTACGCGGACATTTTCCTGATCAGCTGCTTCCCGTGGGAAATGAAGTGGCTGAGCAAGGACACGGTGTTCAAGATCCCGTGCATGGGCTGGATGATGCAGATGGCCGGCGATATCAAGATCGTTCGCGGTAAGCGCGAATCGGCCGTTCATGCGATACGGCAGTGCCGTGACCGGCTCGCGAAGAAGGTCTCGATCATGATCTTCCCGGAGGGGACGCGTTCGCGTGACGCGAACATGCTGCCCTTCAAGGACGGCGCGTTCCGTCTCGCGATCGAAGCGGGCGCCCCGATTCTGCCCATTGCCGTGGCCGGCACCCGTGGCGCGATGGCCAAAGGCACGTTCCGATTCCTGCCCGCGCGCGCGCTCGCACAGGCACTCGAGCCCATCGAAACGACGGGGCTCACGCTCGCCGATCTGCAGTCGCTCAAGGCGCGCGTGCGTGAGCGCATCGAGATTGGGCGCCGCGCGCTCGCCGCGGAACTCGGCATCCCACTCGGTCCGGCCGAAGCTGAAGCCGCCGCCGATGCCGCCGCTGATGCAATCGCAAATGCAATCGCAAAAGCAAATGCCGCCGAGCCACGCAGCGCCGACTGACGAGTCGTCGCTCGGGGAGCGGCTCGCCGAGCCCGACGACGCAACGATCGCGGCGCTCGAGTCGCTTGACGGCGACATCGTCATCCTTGGTGCGGGTGGCAAGATGGGGCCGACCGTCGCGGGCATGGCGCGGCGTGCGCTGCAGTATTCTGCTCGCAGTGCCTCGCGTCGCGTCATTGCCGTCTCGCGCTTCAGCAATCCCGACGCCGCAGCATCACTCGAAGCGATTGGTGTAGACGTCGTTCGCGCCGATCTCTCAGACCCGCGTGCGGTGGAGCAACTGCCACTCGCGCCGAACGTGCTGTGGCTGGCCGGACAGAAATTTGGCACGAGTGGCGATCCGGTTAGCACGTGGACGCAGAACGTCGTCGCGTCGGTGCATGCCGCAGAGCGCTACGCTGGCGCGCGCATTGTGTGTTTTTCGACGGGCAATGTGTACGCGCGCTCACCGATCGCACTTGGTGGCTCGCGCGAAAGCGATGCGCTTGCCCCCGATGGTGAGTACGCCGCGTCGTGCGTAGGCCGCGAACGTGTGTTTGAGTCTGTTGCACGCCGCACGCAGTCTCGGTTGCTGTTGTATCGACTGTTCTACGCGTGCGACCTGCGCTACGGCGTTGTCACCGACATCGCACTCAAGGTGCTGGGCGGCCAACCGATTCAACTCGCGAACGGCTATGCGAATGTGATTTGGCAAGGTGATGCCGTTCGGCTCGCACTGCGGGCATTCACCATTGTCGGCGCACCGGCAGTGGCGCTCAACGTTACCGGACCGATTGTCTCAGTGCGCGAGATCGCCGAACGCGTCGCGCGACATGCCGGCGTTGAACCAACGTTTGACGGCGCAGAACGCGACGACGCGCTGATCGCCAATGTCGAGCAGCTCACACAACGGTTGCCGCACACGGCGTTGCCGCTGGATACGCTGTGCGCGTGGGCGGTGGCGTGGATTCGATCGAATGGTCGGCTGCTTGGTAAAGCGACAAAGTTTGAGGTGCGTGATGGAAAGTACTGATCGAATCGGAGACGGCGCGCACGACTGGGACTTCAACGTGCGACAGCATCTCGCACACGGTCAGGTCATCCCTGCGCATCCGCTTGCGCTTGCGCCTGATCGCACCATTGACGAGCGGCATCAGCGTGCACTCACGCGATACTACGTGGCGGCTGGTGCTGGTGGCATGGCGGTTGGTGTGCACACGACTGGTTTTCCCATTCACGATCACAAGATCGGTTTGTACAGGCCGGTGCTGGAGTTGGCGGCGGAGACGGCGACGAATGCGCTAACAGCGGTCGCGAACTGCGCGAATACCGCGAATACAGCGAACCCAGAGAACGCTCACGAAAGCGCTGTTGATGGTGCCGCTGAGACAGTGCGACCGTTTGTGCGTGTGGCGGGACTTGTTGGTGATACCGCGAATGCGGTGAAAGAAGCGGGTATTGCCCGCACGCTCGGTTATCACTGCGGACTCCTGTCGCTCGGCGCGTGGCGTGATGCGAGCGACGAAGCGATCATTGCGCATTGTCGCCACGTTGCCGACGTGATCCCACTCTTTGGTTTTTATCTGCAGCCTGCGGTGGGCGGTCGCCGCTTGTCGTACACGTTCTGGCGCGAGTTTGCGGAGATCGCGAACGTGATCGCCATCAAGGTCGCGCCATTCGATCGCTATGCGACGCTCGATGTCGTTCGCGCGATTGCGGATGCGGGGCGTAACGACATAGCGCTCTACACCGGCAACGACGACGCGATTGTGAGCGATCTGGTGACGCGCATACCGGTGCTGACTGGTGGTCGTGCAGGCACGAGTCACTTTGTCGGCGGACTGCTCGGACAGTGGGCGGTGTGGACTCGTAACGCGGTGGCAATGCTCGATGAAATCCGTGCGTGGCATGCGTCGTCAGGTGAGGAAATGCCGAGTGAGTGGCTGACGCGCGGCGCTGCACTGACGATGGCGAACGGGGCGATTTTTGACGCGGCCAACGGCTACGCGGGTTGCTTGCCGGGCATTCTCGAAGTGCTGCGCCGACAGGGTTTAGTGCGTGGCACGTGGACGTTTGATATCCACGAGCAGCTATCGCCCGGGCAGGAGGAGTTGATTGAGCGACTGGCTGTTCGCTTTCCCGAGCTCAGCGACGACGCGTTTGTGCGGGAGTATCTGGATGACTGGCTGCGGTAACCGATGGCCGCGAATCGCACCAAGGCGGCTCACGACACGGGCCAGAAAAGAAAGCACTAGCCACGAATCACACGAATTTCGCGAATCACTCCGTCCCAATTCGCGAAATTCGTGCCATTCGTGCGATTCGTGGCCAAAGCATTTTTGCTGTTGTTTTCCGGTTGTTCGCCCGTGTGCGGGTGATTCGCGGCTCGGCGGTTGGGCGTGGGTGCAAGTAGATTTGAGTACAAACGCTCGAGGCCCCTCCGGTGTCCAACCGTGTGATCGGATCTGACGCATGCACTCCCGTCTCCCCGCATTGAAGACAACCGCGCTTTTCCTCCTGTTCGCTGGCGGCTCCGCCTGTGCCTCGAAGAAGTCTGCCGGCCCCGGTTTTGCCATGGGGCCGGCCGCCGCAATCGCCCGCGCCAAGGCGGACAGTGCGCGGTTGCCCTATACGCGGGCCGACATCGATTTCATGAGCGGCATGATCCACCATCATGCTCAGGCCGTCTCGATCTCGCGCTGGGCGCCGTCGCATCAGGCAAGCCCGACGGTGCAGCGGCTCACGGCGCGCATCATCAACGCGCAGACCGACGAGATCACGATCATGCGAACCTGGTTGGGCGATCGGAATCAGCCTGCCCCAAGCGTGGACTCGACCGGTGCCGTCACGATGGGCACGATGTCGCACTCCATGCCCGGCCACGACATGGCGGCGATGGGGTCGATGGCCGGCATGGGCGCGATGCCCAGCATGCCCGGGATGCTCTCCGACGCCCAGCTCAAGGAACTCGACGCGGCGCGCGGATCGGAGTTCGACCGTCTGTTCCTGACCTACATGATCCAGCACCACCGGGGCGCCGTGTCCATGGTCCGCACGCTGTTCTCGGCGCGTGGGGCCGGGCAGGATGAAACGGTTTTCAAATTTGCGACGGATGTGGAGGTGGATCAGTCCACCGAAATCCGTCGAATGTTTTCAATGATGCTCGAGATGGGATTCACGCCGCCCTCGAGCTGATACTCGCTGTTCGTTCCGTTCCACTCCCTGCCAAACCAGAGAACCCGTTATGCCATCCACTCCACCGAGTCCAAGCGGTTCGCGACTTCACACGCGCTCCGTCGCCGTGAACTTCGCGGTGAATCTCGCCGCCCTGGCCGCGATCGTCGCCATCTCGGCGTGCGCCGCTTCCAAGCCCAAAACGCAGCCGGAGCCCAAGACCAATCCGGCCACCGATGCGCGCGTCGGCCTCAAGGCCGGGTTGTACGACGCCGGTGAAGCGTCGTCGAACATGAAGCTCACGGCGACCGCGGCCTCACCCGCCGGCTTTGCTGGGAACACCAACTCGGACCTCGCCTTCATCGGCAATTATGCCATTCAGGGCAACTACAACGGCCCGGTGATCTGGGATATCTCCAATCCCAATAAGCCGACGCTCGTCACGTCGTACGTCTGCCCGGCATCGCAGAACGACGTCTCCGTCTTCAAGAACCTGATGTTCATGTCGGTCGAAGCGAACAACGGCCGCGTGGATTGCATGCCCGGTGGTGTTCCCGATACGGTCAGCACGCAGCGCATGCGTGGCGTGCGCATTTTCGACATCTCGGACATCAAGACGCCCAAGCTGGTCGCCAACGTGCAGACGTGCCGCGGTTCGCACACGCACACCGTGCTCGAAGATCCGAAGGACAAGGACAATCTCTACATCTACGTGTCAGGTTCCGCGGGCATCCGTTCGCCGAACGAACTCGCCGGGTGCGCAGGCAATCTGGCGGGCGACGATCCGAACTCGTCGCGTCTGCGCATTGAAATCATCAAGGTGCCGCTGGCCGATCCGAGCAAGGCCGCGGTAGTCGGCCGCGCGAACATCTTTGCGGGGCTCAAGCAGAGTCCGGCGCACGGACTTTCGGATGCCGACAAGGAAGTTGGGGCCGCGCAGGTTGCACAGGCCCGCGCCCGTGGTCAGATCATCGTGAAGAATCCGCAGTCGGGTCTGGATATGGCCATGCCGCCGCAGCTGTTGCGCCCGTTGCTCGACAGCATCGTGAAGACGCGTGGTGGCACTGGTGCACCCACGGCGGCTGACACGGCCGTCGCGCGCGCCATGGCGCAGCCGATGCTCAATCGCATATTCGCTGGGGCTGCCGGTCCGGCCGCCAATCCGAATGGTGCGATGAGCGATCGTTCGCAGTGCCATGACATCACGGTGTATCCGGCGCTTGGTCTCGCCGGTGGCGCGTGCGAAGGGCACGGCCTGCTGCTCGACATCAGCGATCCAGTGAACCCGGTGCGTCTCGATGCCGTCGCCGACTCCAACTTTGCCTACTGGCATTCCGCGACGTTCAACAACGACGGCACCAAGCTGCTCTTCTCCGACGAGTGGGGCGGTGGTGGTTCGCCCAAGTGCCGCGCCGGCGACAAGCCGGAGTGGGGTGCCAACGCGATCTTCTCGATCGAAAACAAGAAGCTGAAGTTCCAGAGCTACTACAAGCTCCCGTCGTATCAGTCGGCCAACGAGAACTGCGTTGCGCACAACGGCTCGCTGATTCCGATCCCAGGGCGCGACATCATGGTGCAGGCCTGGTATCAGGGCGGCATCTCGGTGTTCGATTGGACGGATGCCAAGGCCCCGAAAGAAATCGCCTCGTTCGATCGCGGGCCGGTCGACTCGACGCGCATGCAGATGGGCGGTTCGTGGTCGGTGTACTGGTACAATGGCGCGATCGTCAGCTCGGAAATCGCGCGTGGACTCGACGTCGCGGAGTTGGTGCCGAGCCAGTACATCTCGCAGAACGAGATCGACGCGGCGAAGACGGTGAAGTGGGCGTACCTGAACGCACAGGGTCAGCCAAAAATCGCATGGCCGCCCAGCTTCGCACTGGCCAAGGCGTACACCGACCAGATCGAGCGCAAAGGCTGCGTGGCGGCCCCGCGTATCAGCGAAATCCGCGCACAGATTTCCGCAGCAGAAAAGGCATCGGGTGGGGCGCGTAGTGATGCGTTGACCAAGCTCAGCACGTCCATCGACGCCGATCGCTCGTGCGATCCGAGCAAGATCGATCTGCTGAAGAAGGCGTTGCAGGATCTGCGTGGGTCGGTGATGTAGGGAGCTGAACAGCGGTCGCAAATTTCGCGAATCGCAGCACAAACATCAGAGAAACGAAGCAATGAAAGGAAAGAGGGCGGATCTGCGTGATGCAGTTCCGCCCTCTTGCA
>Ga0105044_10000969_pt1 | contig 37092 bp, 36 predicted proteins | sample MAT01_FD_78092 | JGI IMG/M metagenome (GOLD analysis project Ga0105044, IMG submission 78092) | Freshwater microbial communities from Lake Fryxell liftoff mats and glacier meltwater in Antarctica - MAT-01 | ecosystem: Environmental > Aquatic > Freshwater > Ice > Liftoff microbial mat | place...
GGCTTCGGCAAGTCCAAGGCCAAGCTGCTGACCGAACACAAGGGCCGTAAGACCTTCGAGGACGTGGCGGGCGTGGACGAGGCCAAGGATGAACTGCAGGAGGTCGTCGACTTCCTCAAGGACCCGGCCAAATTCCAGCGTCTCGGCGGCAAGATCCCCAAGGGTGCCCTGCTGGTCGGCCCTCCCGGCACCGGCAAGACGCTGCTGGCGCGCGCCGTGGCGGGCGAGGCGGGCGTGCCGTTCTTCTCGATCTCGGGTTCTGACTTCGTCGAAATGTTCGTCGGCGTCGGTGCCAGCCGCGTGCGTGACATGTTCGAACAGGCCAAGAAGAATTCGCCTTGCATCATCTTCATCGACGAGATCGACGCCGTCGGTCGTCACCGCGGCGCAGGCCTTGGCGGCGGCAATGACGAGCGCGAGCAGACGCTGAACCAGTTGCTGGTCGAGATGGACGGTTTTGAATCCAACGAAGGCATCATCCTGATCGCCGCCACCAACCGGCCCGACGTGCTGGACCCGGCGCTGCTACGTCCGGGCCGCTTCGACCGTCAGGTCGTGGTACCCAATCCCGATGTGAGCGGACGCGAAAAGATTCTGCGCGTGCACATGAAGGACGTGCCGCTGGCCGCGGACGTCAATGTCCGAACCATCGCTCGCGGCACGCCCGGCTTCTCCGGCGCCGACTTGGCCAATCTGGTCAATGAGGCGGCCCTGACGGCGGCACGCAAGGACCGGCGCATGGTCACTCACCGCGACTTCGAGGATGCCAAGGACCGGGTGATGATGGGGGCCGAGCGCAAGTCCATGGCCATGAACGAGGAAGAGCGCCGCCTGACCGCCTACCACGAGGGCGGCCATGCGATCGTCGCCATGAACGTCAAGATGGCCGATCCCGTCCACAAAGCGACCATCGTTCCGCGCGGCCAGGCCTTGGGCATGGTGATGCAACTGCCGGAAGGCGACCGCTACTCCATGAAATACCAGCAGATGGTCGACCGTATCGCCATCATGGCCGGCGGCCGCGTGGCCGAGGAGCTGATCTTCGGCAAGGAGAACATCACCTCGGGTGCCTCGTCGGATATCCAGCAGGCTTCCAAACTGGCCCGTCGCATGGTGACGCAGTGGGGCTTCTCCGAGATTTTGGGAACTGTTGCGTATGGCGAGAACGAGCAGGAGGTCTTCCTCGGCCACTCGGTCGCGCGCAGCCAGAACGTCTCGGAAGATACGGCCCGGATCATCGACTCCGAGGTCAAGCGCCTGGTCACCGAGGGCTGGGACGTGGCCCGCCATATCCTGACCGACAAGGCCGCCGATCTGGAGACCCTGGCCCAGGCCCTGCTGGAGTTCGAGACCCTCTCGGGTCAGGAGATCAAGGACCTGCTGGAGAAGGGCCAGGCCCCGAATCGCGACGAGAACAACTTCCCCAACGCCGGACCCTCGGTCTCCGTGCCGATCACCCCGGTGTCGGACGGGACTTCGGTCGAGGTTCAGACCGTCCACTGATCGCCAAAACATGTGAGCCCGCCGCCGGAGAAATCTGCGGCGGGTTCTTTCTGATGAACCTGTTTGCAAAATAAACTTGTCTATGCGACATGGTGATCCATCAGAGCGGAGCCCTTGCCATGTCGTCATCCGAAACTCGTCCGTCCGAGCGTCTCCACGGCCTCGACGCCCTGCGGGGAACCGCCCTGCTGCTGGGCGTCGTTCTGCACGCCTCCATGGCCTACATTCCGGCACCAGTCTGGATCGCCACCGACGATCAGACATCCGCCGGTGCCGGCGTTCTTTTCTTCGCCATCCACCTGTTCCGGATGACGACCTTCTTCCTGATCGCCGGCCTGTTCGCCCATATGATGCTGCAAAGGCGCGGCGTGCGGGGCTTCGTAAAGGACCGGACAAGCCGGATCGGCGGCGTCCTGTTCGGCCTGTGGTGGGTCGTGTTTCCGGCTATCGTCGCCGTGCTCATCTGGAAGGCGGCGATCGACAACGGCGGCAGCCTGCCGACGAATGCGCCGCCCCCGCCGGCGATGACGCTTCAGAATTTTCCGCTGACCCATCTGTGGTTCCTGTGGGTACTGCTGATCCTCTATGCCGCCATGTTGGTCCTGCGTGCGCCCTTTGCCGTGCTGGATCGCAACGGCGGCTGGGGTCGGATGATCGACCGCCTGACCGGCGCCCTGATCGGACCCTGGACCCCGGCGCTACTGGCGGCACCTTTGGCCCTGAGCCTTTATATCTTCCCGAACTGGATGCCATGGTTCGGGGTGCCGACGCCGGACACCGGTCTGATCCCCAACACACCCGCCCTGATCGGGTTCGGCGCGGCCTTTGGCCTCGGCTTCCTGCTGGATCGCCGCCGTGACCTTCTGGTCCGGATAGAACGCCTGTGGCCCGTTTTCACGTTCGTGGCATTGGGAACGGGCGCGGCGGCCATGGTCATGGCGGGCGGTCCGGTTCCGGTGCTCGCGCCGATGAGCGATCCCGATATGAAGGCGACGATGGCGGCAATCTATGCCTTGGCTGTCTTCGCCTCGACCTTCGCCGTCATCAGCCTGGCGCTGCGTTTCACTTCGGGCCACAGCGCCATCCGCCGCTACCTCGCCGACGCCTCCTACTGGGTCTATATCGTCCATCTGCCGCTGGTGATGGCAGGGCAGCTGCTGTTGCTGGACGCGCCCTGGCCGTGGTTCGCCAAACTGGCGGTAGTTGTCGGTGGCGTCATGGGAGTCAGCCTCGTGACTTACGAACTGCTGGTGCGCCACACCTTCGTCGGCCGGTGGCTGAACGGCCGCCGAGTCCCTTGGCGCCGTCCCCGGGGAGCGGCCCTTTCACCCGCCGAATAGCTTGCCAACACCGACCGGCTCGTCCACCCCGTTGACGAGCCGGTTTCGGAGACTCGACCCATGCCCGCAAAGCCCCGCATGCATTCCCCCGAGGACGACCTCGCCTTCATGCGTTCGATCGTCGAGGGCGGGGGACGACCGCCGATGACCCTCGCGGTCTGCTATCTGGCCGGCGGTCTGCTGTACGGCCTGCAGTGTCTGTTCCATGTCGGTCAGGCGACCGGGCTGATTCGCTGGCCGGACCTCGCCAACCTCGCCTTCATCGCCGGGATCAGCGTCGCCTTTCTGTCGATTCTGACCTGGGCCATCCTGAAGGATCTAAAGGACGGCGGCTCCAATCGCGGTCCGATGGCGACCCGCAGTCTCAACGCAGCTTTCAGCGCCACCGGCATGGCGAACTTTGCCGTGATCATTGTCTTCGGCGTCGGCGCTTACAGAGATCAGGACTTCGCCATCTGGCTCTACTACGCAGCCATCGTCTTCGCCCTTCAAGCTGCGGCCTGGTATATGGCGTGGACGCTGAAGCGGAAGGGCTGGATGCTGGCCACGGCGCTGGGCGGCTGGGTCACGGCGGTCGCGCTCGGCGTGTTGGTCCGCGAGCCGATGTGGTACCTCGGCGTCTGCACTGTCGCCCTGTTTCTGCTGTTCGCCCTGCCCGGCTGGGTCATGTTCCGCGACGCCCGCTCCGGGTCGAAGGCGGCCTGAACCATGGGCCTGGCCGATCTTGGACGGATCGACGAGGTGATCCACGGCCGGCTGCGGCTGGGGATCATGGTCTATCTGGCCGACTCCGACGCGGCCGATTTCACCGAACTGAAGACGGCGCTGGAGGCCACACAAGGCAATCTGTCGGTGCATCTAAAGAAGCTGGAAGAGGCCGGCTATGTGGCCATCGACAAGAGTTTCGTCGCGAACAAGCCTCTGACCCGGGTTTCGATCACCCGTGAGGGCCGCCAAGCTTTCTCCACCTATCTCGACGCTCTCGGCAGCCTGATCGGAGGCAGGGGCGAATGAACCGCCCCCGTGTCATGGGCATCGTCAACGTCACGCCCGACAGCTTCTCGGACGGCGGCCGACTGGGCTCGGTCGAGGCTGCGGTGGCACACGGGCTGCGGCTCGTTGAACAGGGCGCGGACCTCCTGGACATCGGCGGCGAGAGCACCCGGCCGGGTGCCGAAGCTGTGCTCTTGGTCGATGAGGTCGACCGCGTGGTGCCCGTCATCGAGGGTCTGCGCGCCCGCTGGCCAGGCCCGATCAGCATCGACACGATGAAGCCGGTTGTCGCCCGCGCCGCCACCGCCGCCGGGGCGACAATGTGGAACGATGTGACCGCCCTCGGCCACGCCGACGACAGTCTTGAGACCGCTGCCCAACTCGGGTGCGACCTGGTGCTGATGCACATGCGGGGCGAACCGCGCACCATGCAGGCCGATCCCCAATATGGGGACGTCGTGGGGGAGATCACCGACTGGCTGGTCGCCCGGGCGGAGGCGGCCATGACGGCGGGGGTCCATCGCGACCGCATCTGGCTGGATCCAGGCATCGGCTTCGGCAAGACGGTGGCACACAATCTGGCCCTCACCGCCCATCTGGACCGGTTGGCGGCCACCGGCTTTCGGGTGCTGTACGGGGCCAGCCGCAAGCGGACGATCCAGTCGATCGATCCGACGGCGATTGACCCGGGTGACCGTCTTGGCGGCTCCCTGGCCCTCTCGCTGGAGGCGGCGCGGCGGGGTGCATCGATCATCCGGGTGCACGACGTGCGCGAGACCGTGCAGGCCTTGGCGGTTCAGGCTGCGGTCGCCGTCTCCTGACGGCTCTATCGGTCGCGCAGGCGGCGAAGCGCCGGCCATCCGTGGCGTGCGACCAACAGCAGGCCGACCACGGTGCCGGTCATGACCAGATAGCCGACGGCGCCGCTCAGCGTGGCCGCCGGCGGGGCCGCGAGCAGCATGGTGTCATTGCCACCGGGCACCATGGCCGCGCCCACCGCCATCACCGCGCCGCCCGCGATCGAGCGCAGCAGGATCGCAGGGCCCGTCCTCTGGAACCGGAACCGCCGGGTCCGCAGGCCGGCAAGGCCCGCTCCGGCCACTAGGGCGGCCCCGGCCAGCGCGCCGGCCGGTCCGCTCGCCAGGCCCATCATGCCGACGGGGGCGACGCCGTGCTGCACCACATCGGCGTAGCTCCAGCCCGGCGCGACGGCGAACAGGGTCGCCCCGCTGACGCCCAGCGCCGTCATGAGCAGACCGGCTTCCGAGATACGCATCAGCGGATTGATCGATGCTGGCGGGTGGGCCGGGAAGCGTAGCCGCCCTGCTGCGCCGAAACCGATGGCCAGACCGGCGGGCAGGGCCAGGAAACGCACCTCTCCATCGCCGATCCGCGCGATCGTGGCCAGCATACAGGCGTTGTTGATCACCGCGCCCGGCCCCAGCAGGGCGGCCCCGACGAACAGCGGCCAATCGATCGGCAGTTCCCCGGCCCGGGTCACGCCCGCGACGCCGGACCACGCCAGGCCGAGCCAGACGAGCCCTGCGGCTCCCACCGCCACAGCGAATCCCAGCATCAACCGCGTCCGACGCTCAACGACCAGTTCCCGCGCCGCCCGGACCGCGCAGGTGCAGCCCTGGTTCAGGGCAAAGGCGGCGGCGGCGATCAGCAAGGTGGGCGCGGACATCGGCATGATCAGGGGTTTCGTCGGGGCCGGCGCAAAGGATACGACGCCGGAAATCAGCCCCGATACAGCCTGATCAGATTGCCACAGGGGGTGGCTCAGCGTCACCTCCTGCGCGTCGCGCTTGCCGAGTCGGCCAGGATTGGCCATCCACTGCGGATGACCTCCCCCCTCGGACGCGTCCTGATCATCGCCGGCTCGGATTCGGGCGGCGGGGCCGGGGTGCAGGCAGACATCAAGGCGGTCACGGCCATGGGCGGATACGCCGCCACTGCGATCACCGCCATCACCGTGCAGAACACCCTCGGCGTCCACGGCGTGCATCCGCTGTCCTTGGACCTGATCGAGGGGCAGGCTCGCGCGGTGCTGGACGATATCGGTGCCGACGCCATCAAGACCGGCATGCTGGGCTCGACCGCAGTGGTCGAACGGGTGGCAGCCATCCTCGATTCGTCCGATGCCCCGGTGGTGATCGATCCGGTCATGATCGCCAAGGGCGGACAGGCCCTGCTGGCGCACGACGCCGTGGCGGCAGTCCGGTCGCTGATGGTCCCCCGCGCGGCTCTGCTGACCCCCAATGCACCGGAGGCCGAGGCCCTGACCGGGATCGCCGTCCCCGATCTGGACGGCCAGCGCAGGGCCGGCGAAGCGCTGCTCTCCATGGGGGCCAGGGCGGTACTGATGAAGGGCGGTCATGTCGGCGGCGAGACTGTGATCGACCTGCTGCTGACCCCGACTGGCGAGACCCTGCTGGAGGGACCGCGGATCGGGACCCGCCACACTCATGGCACCGGCTGCACCCTGGCGAGCGCCTGCGCGGCGGGGATCGCCATGGGTCTGCCGCTGGAGGTCGCGGTGGCCCAGGCCTGGGCCTATGTCGCCGAGGCGATCCGGCGGGCGCCGGGGCTGGGGGCCGGGCACGGGCCCATCGACCACGGCTGGCCGTTGCGGCGCGACCGATGAGCGGCCTGATCCTTGCTTCTCCCGCTTGCGGGAGAAGTGTCCCGTTCTCGGGCGCAGCCCGAGCAGGGACGATGAGGGAATTCTTTCTTCCTTCTGTCGGATACCACCCCCATCGTCACTGGATCGGCTGCGCTGACCGACGTGACCGTCGTCCGGTCGGCTCTGCCGCCCGTTCCTTCACCCCCGCAAGCGGGGGCAGGAAAGTGATCCCATGAGCGATCTGGAAGCGCGGCTGATCGAGATCGTCCGCGCCGGCCCCGGCCTCATGCATGCGCTGAGGGGGGTGCGGGATCAGAACCTGCCGGACTGGCGGATTTTCTCGGGCGCGGTCTATCAGAGCGTCTGGAACGCTTTGACGGGGCGGCCGGCGGGCTATGGCGTCCGCGACTATGATGTCGGCTACTTCGATCCGGACACCAGTTGGGACGCGGAAAACGTCGTCATCGAACGCGTCGCTGCGGCCTTCGTCGAGCCGTTCTGCAGCACGGTTGAGGTGCGAAACCAGGCCCGGGTGCACCTGTGGTTCACCGACCGTTTCGGGGAGCCCTATAAGCCCCTGGCCAGTACCGACGAGGCGCTGGCCCGGTTCGTGGCCCCGGCGTTCGCGGTTGGAGTTCGCCTGGAACACGACGATACGATCAGCGTTGCCGCGCCGTTCGGGCTGGACGATGTGTTCTCGCTGAGCCTGCGACCCAATCCGATGCGCGGTTTGTCGAAGGGGTGGACCCGGACGGTCGAGAGCGCCCGGGCCCGCTGGCCGGAACTGACCATAATCGAACCGGAGACCGCCTGATGCGCCAGTGGACCGTGGATGCCTTCGCCTCCGCCCCTTTCATGGGCAATCCCGCCTGTGTGGTGGAGCCGTTCGACCAGTGGCCGTCCGATCTCTGGATGCAGGCGCTTGCCAAAGAGAACAATCAGGCGGAGACGGCCTTCCTGTTGAAGACCGCCGACCCGGCGCGCTTCGGCCTGCGCTGGTTCACACCGGGGATGGAGGTCGACCTTTGCGGTCACGCCACCCTGGCCGCTGCGCATGTGTTTCTGGCCGAGCTTGGGCTCCCCGCAGGGGCTCTGACCTTCAACACCCGCTCCGGCCCGCTGACCGTGAGCTGTTCGGCCGGGGCCTATGAGATGGACTTTCCCGCCGACCCGCCGCGTCGCGCCGCGACGCCAGCAGGCTTGGTCGAGGCGCTGGGCTTGGTGCCTGTCGAGGTCTGGGCCGGCCGATATCTGGTCGCGATGCTGGCCGACGCGGCGGCGGTGCATGCCATCGCCCCTGACATCCGCGCATTGGCGGCCCTCCAGGGCGAAGCGGGCGAAGTCGGTCAGGTAATCGTCTGCGCGCTGGCGGACCCCTCGGACGACGTCGACGTGGTCGACCGTTTCTTCGCCCCGGGTTGCGGTGTGGACGAGGATCCCGCGACCGGCTCGGCGCACTGCATCCTCGGACCCCTCTATGCCGACAAGCTGGGTCGGGCCGACGTCCGCTTCCGGCAGGTGTTCCCCGGACGCGGCGGCGAGATCACGACCGAGGTCCTGGGCGACCGGGTCCTGCTGCGGGGACGGGCGGTGACGGTCGTGGAAAGCCTGCTGCGCCTCGCGCCACGGGAATAGGGGCGCGACCCGTTCGGACCGCGCCCCCAAAGCCTCGTCTGCGAAGATCGGACCCTAGTAGCGACGGTTGTCGTAGTCGCGGCGCTCTTCGCGGACCTGGCGGGCGAGACGGTCGTAACGACGGTCCAGGTCGTTGCGCTCCCAGCCGTTCAGGCCGCCGCGCTGGTAGCCGTACTCGAGGCGAACCACGGCGTTCAACTCGTTCTGCAGGCGGCGACCCTCGCGGCGGCTCAACGAACCGTCGCGCAGACCGCGATCAATACGCCGGTCCAGCTGGTATTTCCGCTGGGCGATCGCCTGCCAGCTGCGGTTGTCGTGCCGCTCGTATCGATCCCCGCGATCACCGCGATGATCCTGCTCGTAGCGGCCGCTGCGGTCCTGCGGGCCGTAGTTCTGAGCCATGGCGGGCACCGCGACGGAGGCCGCGGCCAGCGCCAGAGCGGGAATGAGGAATTTCTTCATCGGTCTTCTCCTTGACGGTTCACGCCCGCCGGATTGGCTGCGTCAAACCGGAGGAGAACACGCTTGGCCTGAGCGCGATCTGAACGACGCGTGTCAGCCGAGGTTCATGTCCCTGAACCAAACTCCGCATCCGTCATCTTCGCGCGCACGAAGAAGATTGGGGCGCGGGCGGCGCGAACGGTGAAAAATGTCTAGACTGTTCGTTCAGCCGACGTTCAGCACCCGCAGACTACAGCCACTGCCATGACCCGTATCGCCGTCCTTTGCCTGGCCGTCCTGATGACCGCAGCGCCCTTGGCGCAGGCGGCTGCTCAGGACCGTGGTCCGCGCGGCGAACGTCGGCAGCAGGACGACCGTCCTCGCCTGAGCGATGCCGAGGCGGCGCGCCGCGCCGCCTCCGGCCGCGCGGGCCGTTTGCTGACGACCAGAAACCGGGGCGACACGATTGAGGTTGTTTGGCAGTATCCCGGCGGTCGCGTAGCGGAGATCACGGTTGACGCCCGCACTGGGCGGGTGTTGGGAGAACGCTGAATGCGCGTATTGCTTGTCGAGGACGACGCCGACCTGTCGCGTCAGTTGAAACTGGCCTTGGGCGACGCTGGCTATGCGGTCGATCACGCCGCCGACGGCGAGGAGGCCCATTTCCTCGGCGACACCGAACCTTATGACGTGGTGGTGCTCGATCTCGGCCTGCCCAAGATCGATGGCGTCTCGGTGCTGGAACGCTGGCGCCGCGACGGAAAGACCACGCCGGTGCTCATCCTGACCGCACGCGGAGCCTGGTCCGACAAGGTGTCGGGTTTCGACGCCGGGGCGGACGACTATCTGACCAAACCCTTTCACACCGAGGAGCTTCTGGCCCGCCTCCGTGCCCTGCTGCGCCGGTCGGCGGGCATCGCTTCGGCGACCCTGTCGTGCGGCGGCCTGCGCCTCGATCCGCGCGCGGCCCGAGCCAGCGTCGACGGCGAACCCCTGCGGCTAACCTCGCTGGAGTACCGGCTACTGCACTATCTGATGATGCATCAGGGCCGGGTGATCAGCCGGACCGAACTGGTCGAGCACCTCTATGATCAGGACTTCGACCGTGATTCCAACACGATAGAGGTCTTCGTGGGCCGGCTGCGCAAGAAGATCGGCCCCGACCGGATCGAGACAGTGCGCGGCCTCGGATACCGCCTCACGCTGTTGTCCGGGGAGTCCGAAACGGCGTGACCGAAGCGGCGGGGGGCGGATCGGCTCCGGCCGACGACAGGTCCTGGGGCCGCTGGTTCGGAAGGCCCGGCCGCAGCCTGACCCGACGGCTGATCTGGCTGGCGTCCGCCTGGATCGTGATGGCGCTGGTGCTCACGGGCTGGACCCTGACCAACCAGTATCAGGAATCCGCCCTGAGACGACTGGGCAACGTGCTGGCCGACACCATCGACGACGTCGTGATCGCGACCGACGCGCGCCCGGACGGCATCTTCGTGGCCGAGATTCGGGACGCAAAGACGGACCGCGCGCTGTCTGGCAAATATTGGGCCTTGGCCGAGCTGGACGGTGCGGGTGGCATGCGGTTTATCGCTGGCTCGCCGTCCCTTGCGGGAGAAGAACTGGCCGTGCCGCCTGGCCTTCCGCGCCGGCTAAGGGAGGCTGGCGGCACCACGATCAGTTTCAACGATCCCGGATTCCTGCGTCCTCCCCTGCGTCAGCCGCTGCGCGTCGCCGCCAGCCTGAAGTCCCTGCCGGGCCGCAGCGAGCCCCTGGTGTTCATGGCGGCGGTCGACCGGACCAATATCGAGAACGATACCCGCGAGTTCGCCACCTTCACCTGGTCCGCCCTGCTGATCCTGGGCGTCGGACTGGTCATCGCGGTCTTCCTTCAGGTCCAGATCGGCCTGCGGCCGCTGTTCGGCCTCAGGAACGAGATTGCCGACGTCGGCAAGGGCAAGGCCGCCCGCATCGCGCGCAGCTACCCGCTGGAGATCCAGCCGCTGGCTGAACAGGTGAACCGGCTGCTGGACCAGAATCAGGAAACGGTCGAACGCCAGCGCACCCACGTCGGGAATCTGGCCCATGCCCTGAAGACCCCGCTGTCGGTCATGCTGGCCGAGGCCGGCTCGCAGCAGGGGTTGCTGCCGGATCTGGTGCGCAAACAGACCGAGGTGATGAAGGCCCAAGTCGATCACCACCTGCGTCGCGCGCGCGCCGCCGCCCGAGCCCACCTGCAGGGCGAGCGCACGCCCATCGCCGAGGTGCTGGACGAAATGGCGGTCATGCTGGAACGAGTGTTCGAGGAAAAAGGCGTCGAGGTCGACTGGCGCGCACCGGACGACCTGGGATTCCGCGGCGAACGCCAGGATCTGCAGGAAATTCTCGGCAATCTGATCGAGAACGCCTGCAAATGGTCGAAACGGCGGGTGCGTGTCTCCGCCGGACCGACCGGCCTGGGCCAGATGATCGTGGTCGTGGAGGATGACGGTCCCGGCCTGCCCGCCGAACAGCGCGAGGCCGCCCTGCAGCGGGGGGCACGCATGGACGAGACGACGCCCGGTTCCGGGCTGGGGTTGTCGATCGTGCTGGAGCTGACCCGCGCCTATGGCGGGCGCCTTACCCTGGCCGACAGCGATCTTGGCGGTCTGAAAGTCCTGCTGGAGCTTCCGGCCGCCGAGGCCTGAGCCGGTTCGTTCAGACAGCGGATATTAACCTTGACCGGGCAGCTTGGGGGTGCCGGGCCGCACCCGGTTTCGGAATTGTTACATGGCCGGGCTTTCGATCGCCCATCGCGTAGTGCTTGCCGCCCTGCTGGAGCGGTGCCCCGAACCTACGCTTCGCATGATTTCGGCCGCCGTGGCCCCCCTGCCGGGTGGTCGGGCCGTCGAACTCAGGATGATACTGTCCGACGAGGTTCGCGACCGCGCCCGTCGGGCCATGGTCATGAGACCCGTCGCACCGATGTTCCGGCCGCGCGCCGACGGCGTCCAAGCCATGAATTTCCCGCCCGTCGTCCTTGCGCGTCTGTGGAAGGTCGCCAGTGTGCGAGAGCCAGAACTGATGGGCACGCTGGACGGCGACGAACCCGACGCCATGGCCGTGTCGGACCGGATCTGCCTGGCGGCCGCCGCTGTGGTCCGTGATCAGCCCGAACTGGTCTGGCCCGCGACCGAAAATCCTGCGGCGCGCCAGACCGGTCTGACCGATCTGGCCGCTTGTCTTGACCTGGCCCACCTGGCCCGACGGGGCCTGCCTTCCCTTGAGGTCTGGCTGAGACGCCCGGACGGGGACCAGATCGCCGAACTGCGCCTGTTGCTGAAGGACTGCGCCGGGGTGCGTGTGGACGGTGCCCAGCGGGTGCTGGAGATGCTCTTCGCCCACCTGGACGACGCGGTGCTGATCCTTCGCATCATCATCCAGACTTCCGGCGCGGCGGACCGGGAAGGCTTCCTGAGCGCGTCCGAACTGGCCGGTTTCGTCGACCGCCTGATCGCTGGGGTCGACGTTCGCGTCGTCCGCATCGCCGCCTTCAGGCCTGCGGTCGATTTGGAGCGGGTCGAGTCGGTCATCGCCGACCTGGGCTGGTGCGCCGGAGTGCTGGGCGAATTGGACGCGACGCTGACGCTCAATCCACAGAGCGCCTGGGGCAAGGCGGTGCGTGACGGACGCGTGTCGATCGCCCGCCAGCTAACGGCGTTGCTGAGAGCGGCGGACAAGGCGGTCGACCAAGCCCTGCCGCTCGAACGCGTACAGATTGCCGGGCGGATGACCCGCAAGGTTCCGCGGCTGACCGCCGCCGTCGAGGGTGCCGAGGTGGTGACGGCGCGAAGCTTGTTGAAACTGGTCGGTTCCGTGCGGGGGCCAGCCTCGACCTTCGGCTGCGAGGCCGACCGGAGGGCGCTGGTTGAGACCCTGACCACCCGACTGGCCGACTATGCCGACGAGGCCTTGCGTCTGATCAACGACGGCGAGGCGGCCGACGAAAGCCATGCGCTGAAGCTGGTCGAACTGTCCGCCGACTGCCTGGACCGGATCGCCGCCGACGAAGTCGCCCGGGCGGTGCGTCGTCGCGCCGCGGTGGCCAGTGGTCTTCGGACCGAGGGCGGGGCCTCGTCGGCGACCGCCTGATCGGCTATATCGCCGAACGATGACGCTTTTCTGGATCATGACGGCTCTGCTGACGGCGATCGCCGGTTGGCTCGTTCTGGCCGGTGCCCGCCGGGGTGTCGGCGCGGGCGAGGCGATAGAGACCGCCGCCGCGAGCTTGGAAATGGCTGAACTGGACCGGTTGAAGGCACGAGGCCAGCTGGACGAGGCCTCCTGGACCGCCGCCCGGGCCGAGGCCGGACGTCGGATTCTGTCGGCGGACCGGGTCATTGCCCCTGTGCGCGCTGCATCTGCGGATCGGCTCTGGGTGCTGGCTGGCTTGGTGGCGGCGGCAGCCGGTTCCCTGGGCCTGTACGTGGTCGCCGGAACGCCCGGTCTGGCCGATCAGGCCTATGAAAGCCGCGTGGATCAATGGTCGACGGAGCTCGATGCACTGGAGCCGATGCAGGTCGCCGCGGTCGTCGCCCGCGTGGTCGAGGAGCGACCTGGGGATCATCGGGCCCTGACCATGTTGGGCGCGGCGCGGTTCGAGGCCGGCGACCCGATCGGCGCGGCCTCGGCCTTCCGCCGGGCCGTGGCGCTTCGACCGGACGACGCGCAGAGCTGGGCCCGGCTGGGCGAAAGTCTGGTGCGGGCCAATGACGGGACTGTGGACGGCGACGCCGAGGCCGCCTTTCGCCAGGCGCTGAACCGCGATCCCGACCAGTTGGGCGCGCGCTACTATCTCGGCGAGGCGGCGCTGACGCGGGGCGACGCGGCGGCCGTACGGGCGCTCTGGGGACCGCTGATCGCGGCACTGAATGCCGCTGATCCGCGTCGGATCGATCTGGAGCGCCGCATGCCGGCCGGAGGAGCGGGCGAATGAACTGGTTGCCGAAATCGCCCAAGGCGCGCCGTCGCCTTTGGATCGTCGCGGCGGTGGCTCCGGTGCTGGCGCTGGCGGTCGGCCTGTCGCTGTTCGCCATGCGCGACAGCGTCACCTTCTTCGTCTCGCCCTCCGAGGCGACGCTGGAAAAGGCTCCGACGGGTCGCGTGATGCGTCTTGGCGGGCTGGTCGAAACCGGCAGTGTGGTCCGCTCGAGCTCCGGCGAGGTCGCCTTCGCCGTAACTGACAACGCCGCCACCACGCGCATCGTCTACCAGGGCGACCTGCCTGACCTGTTCCGCGAAGGGCAGGGCATCGTCGCGCAGGGTGCCTTCCTGCCCGACCGGTCGTTCCGCGCCACCCAGGTGCTGGCCAAGCACGACGAGAACTACATGCCGCGCGAGGTCGCCGAGAGCCTGAAGGCCAAGGGCGAATGGCGTCCGGACGCCGGAATCGCGCCCGCCGCGGGGGCCACGCCCCGGTGATCGTCGAACTGGGTGCTTTCGCCCTCGTCCTGGCTTTTGTTCTGGCGGTGCTGCAGACCGGGATGAGCGTGGCCGGCCGCATCCGGCGCAGTCCAGTACTGGCCGGTGCCGCAGACGGCGCGGCCATCGCCGGGGCCGTCGCGGTCGCCGTGGCCTTCGCCGCGCTGATCGCCGCCTTCGTCGCTTCGGACTTCTCAGTCGCCAACGTCGCGGCCAACAGCCACACCGACAAGCCGATGCTCTACAAGGTGGCCGCCGCCTGGGGCAGCCACGAGAGCTCGCTGCTGCTGTGGTGTCTGGTCCTGACCGGTTTCGGTGCCCTGCTGGCCCGCGCGCGGAACCTGCCGTTCGGGCTCAAGACCTGCGCCGTGGCGGTGCAGGGCCTGCTGGGCGTCATGTTCCTGGCCTTCGCGCTGTTCACATCCAACCCCTTCGCGCGGCTCGATCCGGCACCGGTCCAGGGCGCTTCGCTGAACCCCCTGCTTCAGGACCCCGCGCTCGCCTTCCATCCACCGCTGCTCTACTGCGGCTATGTCGGGTTTTCGGTCTGTTTCTCGCTGGCCGTCGCCGCCCTGATCGAGGGTCGGGCCAACTCCAGCTTCTGGCCGGCCTGGGGCCGCTGGGTCCGACCCTGGGCGCTGGCGAGCTGGGCCTTCCTGACGGTCGGCATCACACTTGGCTCGTTCTGGGCCTACTATGAGCTGGGCTGGGGCGGCTGGTGGTTCTGGGACCCGGTGGAGAACGCCAGCTTCCTGCCCTGGCTGGCCGGGACCGCCCTGCTGCATTCGGCCGTGGTGACCGAGCGGCGCGGCACCCTGGCGAGCTGGACCACCTTCCTGGCGCTTCTGGCCTTCAGCTTCTCGATGCTGGGGGCGTTTCTGGTCCGGTCCGGCGTCCTGACCTCTGTCCATGCGTTCGCGGTCGATCCCGAGCGAGGCCTGATGCTGCTGGCCATCCTGGGCGTCAGCTCCGGGGCGGCCTTCGCTCTATTCGCCTGGCGCGCGCCACAACTGAAGGGCGGCGGGATGTTCGCGCCGGTCAGCCGCGAGGGCGCGCTGGTGCTGAACAACGTGTTCCTGACCGCGTCCTGCGCCACCGTCCTGCTGGGCACACTTTATCCGCTGATCCTGGAGGCGGCCAACGGGGCCGCCATCTCGGTCGGTCCACCCTATTTCGCCCTGACCTTCGTCCCCCTGATGGCCGCTGCCCTACTGATCCTGCCCGCGGGTCCGATGCTGGCCTGGAAGCGAGGCGACTTCAAGGGTGTGGGCCAGCGGCTGACCTTGGCGGCGGGCCTTGCCATCCTGATCGCCTTGATGGGCTGGATGGCCTTTGAGCCGAAGAAGGCCCTCTCCGCCGCCGGGATCGGTCTCGGGGCCTGGCTAATTCTCGGTACCCTCGCCGAGGTCGCCGAGCGGCTCCGCCTGTTCCGCGCGCCGCTCGCCGAGAGCCTGCGGCGTGCCCGCAGCCTCCCGCTCGGTGCCTGGGGCACGACCTTGGCCCATGCGGGCCTAGGGGTCTTCGTCCTTGGGGCTGTGGTCGAGACTGGATATCGCATCGAGGTGGCCCGCGCGCTGGCACCGGGCCAGACTCTCGAGGCCGGGAAGTGGGCCGTTCGGCTGGACTCCGTTCGCGTGGTCGAGGGCCCGAACTACCTGGCGGAACAGGGCCGGTTGACTGTCACCCTGCGCGACGGTGGCGCGCCTCGCCCGGTCACCGCCGAGCGCCGCTTCTTCCCTGCGGGTGGCCAGACCACGACCGAGGTCGGGCTGGATTTCCGCGGGCTTGACGACGTCTATGTGGTGCTGGGCGAGAGAGGCCGGACGGACGCCGGGGCTCCGGGCTGGAACGTGCGCGTCTGGTGGAATCCGTGGGCGCGGCTGATCTTTCTCGGTCCCATGATCATGGCGCTGGGCGGGTTGGTTTCGCTGCTGGACCGGCGTCTTCGTCTGGGTGTCGGCAAGCGGGAACCGGCCGCGTGAAGCGCACCCTGCTGATCGCGGCGGCCAGCTTCGGCCTGATCGCGGCCGAACCACTATCGGCCCCCGATCGGCCCCTGCCGGATGCCGCGCAGGAAGCCCGGGCCCAGGCCCTGTTTGACGACATCCGCTGCGTGGTCTGCCAGCATGAGGCCATCGCCGACAGCCCCGCGACGATCGCGTCCGATCTGCGGGGCCTGGTCCGCGACGAGATCCGGGCGGGTTTGAGCGACGCCGAGATCAAGGCGGGTCTGGTCCGGCGCTACGGCGACTTCGTCCTGTTCACGCCGCCCATGCGGGCCGGGACCTGGCTGCTTTGGTTCGGGCCGCTGGCCATCCTGCTGGCCGTGGGCGGGGGCCTGCTGGCCATGACGCTCCGCCGCCGGGTCGAGACCGTTGCCCTGTCGGCCGAAGAGGAGGCGCGACTGGCTGATATTCTCGCGGCACAGGAGGTTCGCCGCGATCCTGACGCAAAGCCGTCTGACGACTGACGCTTGAGGCGGCCTAACATCGCCCCACGCATTGGTGAAACGGACCTTCGCCCTATATTCAGTGTCGAAACGGGCGCGATCGTCGCCTGAGAGGAATGCAAGAACGTCGATGATGAAACGTAAGGAATTTATGCTCGGGGCCGTGGCCGGCCTGGCCTTCGCCGCTGCGGCGACCGCCGGCGGGGTCATCGACTGGCCGTCGGCCCAGGCCGACCCGGTGGCCGGGATCAGCGGACGACTGTCGCCGGATGCGGGTGGCTCAGGTGTGGCGTTCGCGCCGCCGCAGGGGGCTCCGCGCAGCTTCGCCGACATCTTCGAACAGGTCGCACCGGCCGTGGTGCAGATCGAGGTCAAGACCCGGGTCCAGGCCCGTCAGCGCTTCGTGCAGGTCCCGGGACTGGGAGCTGTGCCGGTTCCCGGTGCCCCGCCCGCCCAGGACGGGGAGGAGGCCGAGGCCCCGACGGCCCTCGGGGCCGGGTCGGGCTTCTTCATCGCCGCCAACGGCTACATCGTGACGAACAACCACGTCGTCGCCGACGCCACCGAGATCCGGGTCAAGCTGGCCGACGGCCGCGAGATGGACGCGCGCCTGGTCGGCCGCGACGAGAACACCGACCTGGCCGTCATAAAGGTCGAGGGGACCGACTTCCCGTTCGTCAGTTTCGAGGAGACGGCCCTTCCGCGCGTCGGCGACTGGGTCATCGCGGTCGGCAATCCGTTCGGTCTGGGCGGAACGGCCACCGCCGGCATCGTCTCGGCCCAGGGCCGCCGCGACATCGACAGCGCCTACGTCGACTATCTTCAGATCGACGCCGCCATCAACCAAGGCAATTCCGGCGGACCGACCTTCGACATCTACGGCCGTGTCATCGGCGTCAACGCGGCCATCTTCTCGCAGACCGGTGGCTCTGTCGGGATCGGCTTCGCCATCCCCGCCTCGGTCGCCAAGCCGATCACCGATCGCCTGGTGCGCGGCGAAACCATCGAGCGCGGCTATGTCGGCGTCGCCATAACTAACCTCAGCCGTGGCCAGATCGACGCGCTGGGGCTTCCGGCCGATTTCACCGGGGCCTGGGTCGCGGACGTCACCCCTGGCGGACCGGCCGCCGCCGGTGGCGTCGAGATCGGCGACATCGTAACCCGGATCAACGGTACGCCCGTGCGCGATCGGACGGATTTGACTCGCCGCATCGGTCAGGTTCGTCCGGGCGAAACCGTCCGTCTGGAAGTCTTGCGCGATGGGCGTCGCCAGACCCTCTCCGTCCGCGTCCGCGTCCGTCCCTCCGAGGCGGAACTGAACAACCGACCGGGCCAGGAGCAGGACGACCCGTCAGCCGTCGAGGGTGCGGGCGTGTCGATCGGCGGTCTGACCGTCGCGCCGATGTCGGACACGCTGCGTCGGCGCTATTCCATCCCGGCGCAGATCAACGGCTTGGTGGTGACCACCGCCGAAACCGTCGGCGAGCTGAATTTCCGTCCCGGGTTTGTGATCACCCGGAGCGCGTCCGGCCCGATCCGGACGCCGGCCGAGTTCCAGGCCGCCATCGACGCCGCCCGCCGGGCCAACCGGGCCGGTGTGTATCTGACCGTCTGGACGCCCCAAGGGAACTCGCCCGTCGTTCTGAACCTTCCGAAGTCTGAATAAGCGGTAACTGCCCCCATCGCCGCCGATGCGCTAACATCGGCGGCGTTTCACTTTCGAGGGGCTGATTCCATGCGTATTCTGGTGGTCGAGGATGACGCCGAGGCCGCGACCGCCATGGTCCGGGGACTGACCGAGGCCGGGCACGAGCCGACCCACGCCGTTGACGGGGCCTTCGGCCTGTTGGAGGCCCAAAAGGGCGGCTATGACGTCTATGTCGTCGACCGGATGATGCCCCGCCTCGACGGCATCGGCATGGTCGAGACCCTGCGTCGCGACGGCGACCAGACCCCGGTGTTGTTCCTGTCGGCTCTGGGCGAGGTCGAGGACCGGGTCACGGGCCTTAAGGCCGGGGCCGACGACTATCTGGTCAAGCCCTACGCGTTTTCAGAGTTGATCGCCCGGGTCGAGGCCCTGTTGCGCCGCCGCGAGACCGGCAGCATCGCCACCATGCTGAAGGTGGGCGACCTGGAGATGAATTTGATCGCCCGCACCGTGCATCGCACCGGCCAGGAAATCGACCTGCAGCCCCGCGAGTTCCAACTGCTGGAGTTCCTGATGCGACACGCCGGCCAGTCGGTGACCCGCACCATGTTGCTTGAGAAGGTCTGGGAGTACCATTTCGACCCCCAGACCAATGTCATCGACGTCCACATCAGCCGCCTGCGCGCCAAGATCGACAAGGGCTTCGGCCACGCCATGCTGCAGACGGTGCGCGGGGCAGGTTACCGGCTGGAGCCTTAAGTCCGAACGGTGAAGCTTCCCTCCCTCCTCCGCCGCACGCCTTTCCGGCTGACGTTGCTGTTCCTCGCCCTGTTCGCGGCGGCGGCCAGCGCCATCCTCGCCTATGTCTATTTCGCCTCGGCCTCCGAGGCGCGGACCAAGGCCGAACAGGACGTGCGCGCCGAGATGAAGGTGCTGACCGGAATCTACACGGAGCGCGGGATGAACGCCCTGAACCGGGCGCTGATCGACCGGTCTCTGTCGGGTGGCTCGGATCTGTATCTGTTGATGGACCGGGACGGCCAGCGGATCACCGGCAGCCTGAGCATTTCGCCGATCGAACAGATGGAGGGTGAGCGGCAGTGGATTACCTTCCCCATGACCGACACGGATCGTGAGGGGCGGATCACCCGGCCGGAGGTGCGCGGACTGCAGGTTCGCCTGTCCGGCGGCGAGATGCTGCTGGTCGGGGCCTCGCTCAGCGACACCCAGGCCTATCTGGCCCGACTGACCCAGGCCCTGTGGGGTGCCATGGGTATCGTCCTGTTGCTCGGCCTGGCCGGTGGTGTGCTGCTCAGTCGAAATCTGGAACGCTCGATGGGACGGCTGAAGACGGTGGTCGCGGCGGTGCAGGAAGGCGATCTTAAGGTGCGCGCGCCGGTGCGAAACTCCGGCGATGAACTGGACGAGCTGGGGCAGGGTCTGAACACCATGCTGGACCGGCTTGAGGCGTCGATGGCCTCGATCCGGCACGCCGGGGACGCCATCGCCCACGACCTGCGTTCGCCCCTGACCCGGATGCGGGCCAAGCTGGAGGTCTCGCTGATGGACGCCGAGGCGGGCAGGATCGACGGCGTCGACGCGGTCCAGCTGGCGCTGGACGAGGCCGACCACCTTCTGAAGACGTTCAACACCGTGCTGGCCATCGCCCGGCTGCAGGCGGCGGCGGGTCGCACCCCGGACCCCAAGGTGTTCGATGCCGCCGACCTCGCCGCCGACATGGCCGAACTGTACGAGCCGGCGGCCGAGGAAAAGGGGCTGGAATTCACCGCCGAGATCGAGCGCGGCCTGATGATCGAGGGCAATCAGCCCTTTCTGGCCCAAGCCTTGGCCAACATCATCGACAACGCGATCAAATACACCCCGACCGGCGGAGCCGTGATGCTGCGGGCCCGCCGGCGCAGTTCCGGCGATATCGAGTTTTCCATCACCGACACGGGCCCCGGCGTGCCTGAGGAAGACCGCGAACGGGTCATCGAGCGGTTCGTTCGTCTGGACAACAGTCGCACCGAGGCCGGGTCAGGCCTCGGCCTGTCGCTGGTCGGGGCGGTGATGGAGGCGCACGGCGGTCGCGTGGTGCTGGACGAAGGCCCCGGCGAATACGGTGGCTTCGGCCCCGGGTTGCGGGTGGCGCTGGTCCTGCCGGCGGCCGAATGAGCGGCGGGCTGGGCGCGCGGCTGGTCGCCTGCGGTCCTGTGGTCGACCCAAACGCATCGGCCCGCGCCCGTGAGCGCTTGTCCGAGGCCGCGACCGAGGGCGGCTGGTGCGATCTGCTCGACGTGGCCTGGCCCGGTCTGGCACCGGTTTTCGCCGCATCGCCCTATCTGTACAATCTGGCGCGGCGCTGGCCGGATCGCCTGCGCGCCGTGCTTGAGGACGCGCCGGAGGTCCGGCTGGACGGCATCCTCGCGGAGACGGCGGGCCTCGTCGGCGGCGCGGACGATCTGCGGGCGCCGCTGCGCCGGCAGAAGGCCGAACTGCATCTGTTGTCGGCGCTGGCCGACCTCGGCGGGGTATGGGATCTGGACGCCGTCACCGCCGCGCTGAGCCGGTTCGCCGACGTCTCGGCCCAGGCCGCCCTGCGCGCCGTGGCCCACGATCAACGCGAGCAGGGCAAGCTGGTGTCGGCACCGGACGATTCGCGGGGGCCCATCCCCGGCCTGTTCGGTCTGGCCATGGGCAAGCACGGTGCCTTCGAGCTCAACTATTCCTCCGACATCGACATCAGTCTGTTTTGGGAGCCGGAGGCCCTGACCGGCACCTTGGCCGAAGGCGTAGAGCCGCAGCGGTTCGCCGACCGCGCGGCCCAGGCCTTCGCCGGCCTGATGCAGGAGCGCACGGCGGACGGCTACGTCTTCCGGGTCGACCTTCGGCTGCGACCCGATCCGTCGTCGACCCCGCCGGTGGTCGCCGCCCCGATGGCGCTGGACTACTACGAGAGCGTCGGCCAGAATTGGGAGCGGGCGGCCTTCATCAAGGCGCGGTCCATGCTGGGCGACCTCGCCGCGGGACGAGATTTCCTGAAGGCGCTAACGCCCTTCATCTGGCGGCGCAGTCTCGACTATCCGGCCATCCTCGACATCCAGTCGATCAAACGCCAGATCCACGTCCACAAGACCGGCGAGGGCATGTCGGCGGCCGGCGCCAATCTGAAGCTGGGCCGGGGCGGCATCCGCGAGATCGAATTCTTCGCCCAGACCCAGCAGCTGATCCTCGGCGGTCGCGATCCCGGACTGCGCACGCCGCGCACGGTCGAGGCCCTGTCCGCGCTGCGCGATGCCGGTCACACCGATGCCGGGGTTTGCGCCGAACTGAGCTCCGCCTATCTCGACCTGCGCGGGCTCGAGCACCGGGTTCAGATGCTCGACGACGAACAGATCCACACCCTGCCGGTCGAACCCGCGCGCCGTGCCGCCGTCGCAGCCCTGGCAGGCGAGGCCGATCTGGCCGTCTTCGATGCCGGGATCGAGGCCCTGCTGGTCGGGGTCAACCGCCGCTATGGCGAACTGTTCGAGGGCGAGGAGGCCCTGTCCTCGCCTTATGGATCGCTGGTCTTCACCGGGGTGGAGAACGATCCGGAGACCCTGGCGACGCTGGCGCGAATGGGCTTTGGCGAACCCGCCGGCGTGGCCGACACCATCCGCAGCTGGCACCATGGGCGTATCCCCGCCACCCGCTCGGCCCGAGGGCGCGAGCTGTTCACCCGGCTGGCACCCCGGCTGCTGACCGCGCTGGCCGACACCGGGGCCGCCGACGCCGCCTTTCGCCGGTTCGCCGTCTTCTTCTCAGGCCTGAGCGGCGGCGTGCAGGTCCAGGCCCTGTTCCTGGCCCAACCGAAACTGTTCGAGCTGGTTGTCGGGGTCATGGCCTTCGCGCCCCGGCTGGCGCGGACCTTGGGCCGGTATCCGGCGGCGCTGGACAGTATGCTGGACGCACGATTCGCGCGGGTGCTTGACGAGGATTCCGGAGTGGTGGCCCAGATGCTGGCGGAGGCCGGGACCAGCCCCGATTTTGAAGGGGCGATGAATGTGGTGCGCCGCATTCATCGCGAGCAGATGTTCCGGGTCGGGGTGCAGACCCTGACCGGCCGGGTCGAGGCCGCCGCCGCCGGCCGCGCCTATACCGCCCTGGCTGATGCCGTGATGGCGGCCCTGGCCCCGGCGGCGCTGACCGAGGCGGTGCGTCAGGGCGGCGTTCTCTCCGGGGGCGCGGTGGCGGTGGTCGCGCTGGGCAAGGCCGGCTCGCGGGAAATGACCGCCAGCTCGGACCTCGACCTGATGACGGTCTATGACGCGCCCGACGATATCGTCTCCGAGGGCAAGGGCTGGGCGGCCGGGGTCTTCTATTCCCGCTTTACCCAGCGGCTCATCGCGGCCTTGTCGGCCCATACGGCGGAAGGCGGGCTTTACGAGGTCGACATGCGTCTGCGCCCTGGCGCGGCCAAGGGACCGGTGTCGCTGCGGCTGTCGGCGGTCCAAGACTATTACGCCCGGGACGCCGACACTTGGGAGTTCATGGCCTTGACCCGGGCGCGGGTAGTCTGGACCGACGCCGCGGCATTTGGGGATCGGGTGACGGCTGCGCTGGAGGCCATGCTGCGGCATCCGCGACCTGGCATCGACGTCGCCGCCGACGTGCGCCGGATGCGCGATCTGATGGCGCGCGAAAGGCCGGGGCAGGGTGACTGGGACTTGAAGCTCGCCCCCGGCGGGCAGGTCGACGCCGAATTCGTCGCCCAATTGCGCCAGTTGACTGCGGCGGCGGAGGGCGCGCCACTGACCGTCTCGACACTCGAGGCTCTGGCCGGAGACCCGGAGTTGGCCGAGGCATGGCGGCTGCAACAGGCACTCAACCAGGTCCTGAGCGCGGCCTTCGACGATCGACCGAATCCCGAAGAGGAGCCCGAAGGCCTGCGGACGCGCCTGGCGGAGGCAGCCGGACTGGACGATTTCAGGTCGCTGGTGACGCGGTTGTCGGCGGTCCGAAAACAGGCACGGGCGACCTTCGAGCGGATACTCCCCCCGCTCAGCGACGGATAGTGCGCCGACGGACGTTTCAGATGTCTGGTGGGCAGAACACACGCCGCTTCGCGCGGACACGGAGACGAAAACCATGAGCAAGGCATTTCTGGTCGGCGGCCTCGCCGCCCTGACGCTCGCCGCAGTTGGCGGCGTGGCCATCGCCCAGCAGGCGCAGGACAGACCCGGCCACGCCATGCGGGCCGATACCGACGGTGACAGCCGGGTCAGCCAGACAGAGTTCGTCGGCCAGCGCGTCGCGCGTCTCACTGCCGCCGACGCCGACCGCGACGGTTCCGTCACCGGCGTCGAAATGCGCGCCGCCGCCGAGGCGCGCCGCGCCGAACGGACCGACGCCCGGTTCGAACGTCTCGACGCCGATGACGACGGCGCGGTGAGCCGCGCGGAATTCGCCGCCGCAGGTGAAGCACGCGCCGACCGTGGCGGACGCCGCGCGGATCATCGCGGCCCGGGTCGTGGCCAAGGTCGCGGGATGGGTCAACGGGCTCCCGGCATGGACGCGCGTGGCCCCATCGTGATCGCCGACGCCCAGGCGCGCGCCGCACAGGGCTTCGCCCGCCTCGACGGCGACAGCGACGGCTATGTCACCGCCGAGGAAGGCCGCGCCGGTCATATGGCAATGCGTGAGCAACGCCGGGAACGCCGCGCCGCCCGGATGGCGTCGCCCCAGGCACCCGCTTCGGAGTAAGGTGACGCCGGGGACGACGGTCATGGACCGGCCAACCCTTTCGGAAACGACTGGAGAGGCCCGCATTGGCGCTGATCGCCGACCTCGACGAGGAACTGGTGCGCCGCGTGGGTCAGGGCGACCCCGCGGCCATTCAGGCCATGGTGGCGCGAAAGCTGCCGCGCATGATGGCGCTGGCGCAACGGATGCTGGGCGATGCCGCAGAAGCCGAGGATGTGGCGCAGGAGGCCATGGTGAGGGCCTGGCGGCAGGCACCCCGCTGGGTTCCAGGGGCCGCCCGCTTCGACACCTGGCTGCACCGGGTCGGGCTGAATCTCTGCTACGACCGGCTCCGCCGACGCCGCGAGATCGCCACCGATATGCCGCCGGAACAGCGGGACGCCGGACCGGCGCCGGACCGGGGCCTGCTGGCGGCGGACGTCGGGACGCGGGTCGATGCGGCCCTGGCCGCCTTGCCGGATCGTCAGCGCGAATCCATCGTGCTGTGTCACTATCAGGAGCTCAGCAATATCGAGGCTGCGGCCCTGATGGAGGTGAGCGTGGAAGCGTTGGAGAGTCTGCTGTCCAGGGGACGGCGCGCGTTGAGACTGGCGTTGGCCGACATCCGGCCGGGCGTCGAGGGAGTTTGAGATGACGGCGGAACGGTTGCTAGCACTGGTGGCGGCCTATGGTGCCGAGGCCCGGCGCTGGCCGGAGGCGGAACGGGCGGCGGCTGCGGACTTGTTGGCGTCCGGGCCCGAAGTCGCGCGAGCGGCCCTGGACGAGGCGGATTGGACGGACGCCCTGTTGCATGCCTCACGCACGCCCCACCCCTCGATGGCCCTGCGCGACCGCGTCATCGCCTCGGCGGCCGAGGCCGGCCTCCAGGCAGGCCGCGTGGGCCGCCGCTGGCTGGACCGGTTGACGCTGACGCTCGGTGCCGGTTGGGCCGCTGCGGCCTGCGCGGGCGTCGCGGCCGGCCTGCTGATGACCAGCCAGATGACCGCTGACCTGCAGGCCGATGCGGTGCTGTACGAGGCCTCCCTGCTGGAGCTGGACGCGCTGGAGGTGCTGGGTTGAACGCTCGGGCCCTGACCATCGCGTTGGCTGTCTCGGTGGCGGTGAATCTGTTCGCCGCAGCGACCGGGGTGACTCTTCTGGTGCAGATGAACCGGCAGGCCGAACGGGCGGCCGATCAGGCCCGTCCGGCGCGCGACATGACGATCGGGTCTGTCCTGCGCGATCTTGATCCGGACGTGCGCGACCAGGTGCGCGCCAGTCGTCGCCAGTCAGCCCTGGCGGCCCGCCCCGATTTCATGGAGGCCCGCCGCAAGCGGCGAGAGGCCGTCGAACTCGCCGCTTCGGACCGGTTCGACAAGGCCTCCGTTCATGCCCTTCTGGCCCAGTCCAGGGCGGCGGAACTGCGGGGCCGTGCCCGGCTGGAAGCCGACGCCCTCACCCTGTTGGAGACTCTGGAGCCGGCGGATCGCCGGATCGTCGCCCAGACTCTGAGTGGCCGAGGTCCGCGAGAGCGGAATGGCCGGCGGGGCGCATCAGGACAGGACCTGCGCGGCTGACCCGGCGTCGCCCGTCAGGCTGCTTGCGACTGTTGCTGCTGGGGTGACCGGGGCCGCCGGATGGGCAGGTCGAAGCTGACCGTCGTGCCCTGCCCCGGCTCGCTTTGCATGACCAGTCGCCCGCCGTGCAGCTCGATCAGCGACTTGGTCAGCGCCAGCCCCAGACCCGTGCCCTGGGTGGTCTTGGAGTGCTGGACCTCGACCTGTTCGAAGGGCCGCGCCAGCCGCTGCAGATCCTCGGCGGCGATCCCGATGCCGGTGTCGGTGACCGCCAGCCGGACGCGGTCATCGTCCTCGCGCGACAATGCCACGACGATATGACCACCCTCCGGCGTAAATTTCACGGCGTTCGAGATCAGGTTCAGCACCACCTGTTTCAGGCCGCGGTAGTCCGCCTCGATGTCGGGCAGGTCGGGTGCGTCGACCAGAAGGTTCAATCCGGCTTCCTCGATCCGCCCGCGCATCAGCCGGGCCGCGTCCTCGACGACCTCTTTCACCGACACGGCCTCGTAGTGGAGCGTCAGCTTGCCCGCCTCGATCTTGGCCATGTCGAGGATGTCGTTGATCAGGCTCAACAGATGCTGGCCCGATTTCAGGATGTCGGCGGCATAGCCCTTGTATTTCGCATCACCCAATGGTCCGAACATCTCCCCGGACATGATCTCCGAGAAGCCGTTGATGGCGTTCAGCGGTGTTCGGAGTTCGTGACTCATATTGGCCAGGAATTCGGACTTGGCCTGGTTGGCGGCCTCGGCCCGGGTCATCGCCACTTCGTATTTCCGGGCCAGCAGGGACAGCTTCTCCTCGCGGTCCTCCAGTTCGGCGATAGTGGTGTGCAGTCGCTCCGAGGCGCGCTGGCGCTCGGCCTCCTTCTGCTTGATGGCAGTGATGTCGGCGGCGGTGACCACCGATCCACCGTCGGCCGTGAGACGCTCTACCAGCTGCAGCCAGCGCCCGTCGTGCAGTTCGACCTCCCGCGCGCCCGCCCGGCCGCCGGGCGCGGGTTGGTCCGACTTGATGGCCAGGGCGGCGATCTGGTTCAGGTCCTGTTTGAAGGCGCCTTTGCGCACCACGCCGGCCTCGAACGCAAAGGCGTCCTCAAAGGCCCGGTTGGACAGGATCAGCCGACCCTGCCGGTCGAACAGGACGAAGGCGTCGGACACGCTCTCGATGCCGTCCCGCAGGCGGCTTTCGGCGGCTTGGGCCTGGCCTTTGGCGCGGCGCGCCTCGGTTGTGTCCAGCGCGACGCCCAGCACATTGGTGAAGCCCTCGTCGCCGCGGTCGCCGCGCGCCTGGCCCCGGGCGTCGATCCATCGCGCCCGTCCGTGTTCGTCCGCGACCGGAAAGCTGACGTCGAAGGTCCCGAACGTCTGGGCCTGGCGCAAGGCGTGCTGGACGGTCTCGTGATAGTCCGGGTGAATCCGGGCCATGACCGCTTCGGTCGAAACCGGCCCGCTGGCCTCAAGGCCGATAAGCGCGGCCATATAGTCCGAGACCGTGACCTGGCCGGTCTCCGTATCCCATTCCCAGACCCCGCAGCGCGCCGCCTCCACCGCGCCGCGGAAGCGCCGTTCCGAGGCGGCCCATTCGCGACTGATGCCCTGCTGCCGCCGCTGGAGAAACAGCACCAGGGCGAGCGTAAACAGGCCGATGGCGATGGGCGGACCCAGAACCCACAGCTCACTCCAGCCCAGACTGGCCAGCACACTGGCGCCGGACAGTTCGGGGCGGGCGATACTGCGCGCGACCAACAGGACATGGGCGGTGATCGCCAGCGCGAGAACCAGCGTGGCGATACGCATCCATGGGGGCGGCCCCTTGTGTCGATCCGACACACGGCGCCCCTCATTGGTTACGCGGCGCTCATTGCCCCGCAAGGCGCTCTCCCCATGGATTCGACGACAATGGTCGAATCTAGGCTGCGTCGCGGATTCCTGTCCACGACTGGTTCGAAACTCTCAACGGTTTCACGCCGCCTGATGCACCGGAGGGGCGGGCATTTCGACCGAGGGTGGGCCCAGCACGTCGGTGACGGTCTTCAGCAGCGTCTTCGCCTCGCGCGCCAAGGTCTGCATCTCGGGCGGCGCGTCGTCGGGTGCCTCGTCGACGGAGGCCAGCAGGCGCTCCGCGAGGGCCATCAATCGCGGTGCCGCGGCGATCAGCCGGGCCTGGAATTCGATCTGGTCAGGATCCCGGTCGTATTCCGCGCCGGGCACCCGCCAGCCGCCCCAGTCGGCCTTGTCGGTGACCACGACCGGATAGGTGCCGGGGAAGGGGTGATGGGGGCAGTCGTCCGCCGTCTGCCACTTGTTGCGGGCGCGCATCAGCCGCCAGTCCTGCTCCGCGCCCGTCGTCGAATCCTCGACCGGCAACAGCAGCTCATTGCCGAGAAACTCGCGGCCAAGACCCACGTCATAGGTGACGCGGACCGGCTCCTCGAATCCCTTGGCCCAAACCGGCTGGACCTTTTCGATCTGGGCCCATGCGCCAACGCATTCGACCCAGACCTTTTGTCCCTTCTGGAACTGTGCGCGCGCCATCGGAGTCTCCCGTATTCGACGGGAAGCCTGCCACGGGCGAATGAACACCCGGTTTGGCGAAAGGGTGAAGCGGGCGTAAACGCCCGGCGCTCAGGCCCGCGAAATGTCTTCCAGCGTCGCCCCGGCATGTTTCTCATGCACCTGGGTGGACAGATCGCCCAGCGAGACCACGCCGACCAGCCGGCCGTTCTTGTCCAGAACGGGCAGGCGACGGATCTGCTTGGACCCCATGGCGTCCAGCACGGATTGAAGGTCGTCGTCCGCGTTGGCGGTATGCGGATCGCGGGTGATGTATTCGACCACGGGCGCCGAGCAGGCGGCACCGTAGGCGACCGCCCGCACTGTGATGTCCCGGTCGGTGATCGTGCCGATCAGCTGGTCGCCGTCGGCGACGGGCATGAAGCCGAAATCCCCCTCAGCCATGCGGGAGGCCACGGCCTGAAGGGTATCGCCGGGACGGGCGATCTGTACGTCCTTGCTCATCACATCGCGAATTTTCATGGCGGGATCTCCTGCGGTTCAAGCACCACAAACCCGCGTCGTCCGCCGGAGTTCCGGTCGGCGGGTCGCGCGGCGTTTACTTAGCTGACTGTCAGACAACGACACGCTCAGACAAGTGTCAGCCGTCGCATGGTTTTCTCCGTCATCGGTCCGGTGTGGATCGCATCTGAGGACCAAGACCATGAAGATCGCCTTGACCCGGAAGCTTCTGCTTTCCCTCGCGGCGGCGTCGGCGGTCATGATCGCGACCCCGGCCCTGGCCCAGAACTATGAGGCCGAACGCTACGGCTATGGAGTGGACCATCCGTACGACGTCTGGGGTCGTGACATCGACCAGCGCCAGGCCCGACTGATGCAACGCGCCACTCAGCAGGCGTCGAACGGCCGTCTCGGCCAAGGCCAGTACCAGCGACTGCGCGCCAGCTTCGGCCATTTCAACCGGCTGAAGGCGACCTACCGCCGCCACGGCTACACCCGCGCCGAAGTCAACCACTTGAACACCCTGCTGGAGCACTATCAGGCCCAGCTCGACAACGGCCGCCGCAGTGATCGTTGGGACAACCGCGACGACCGCGGTGATCGCGGGGACCGAGACAACCGTGGTCGCCGGGATCGCTACGACGATTGATTGCGACCGATGGACCATGAAGGAGGGCCGCCCCGGCGACGGGGCGGCCTTTCGTTTGTCCCGCGCTGCCGTTAAGCCGCTCGTTCGAACCGGAGAGCGACGATGACGGCGGCGAACGAGGCGAAGGCCATTCTGCAACGGCTCGGCGTCGGCCAGGGTGTCTGGGGCGAGGGCTTGCCGACCCGGTCACCCGTCGACGGATCCAGCCCGGGCCCGCTGGTCGAAAGCGGTGACATTGGCGGCGTCGTCGCCCGCTCCGTCGAGGCCTTCCACGTCTGGAAGCGCGTGCCTGCCCCGCGTCGCGGCGAACTGGTCCGCCTGCTGGGCGACGAGCTGCGCGCCGCCAAGGCTGATCTGGCCCGGCTGGTCACGCTGGAAGCGGGCAAGATCGTCTCCGAAGGCCTCGGCGAGGTGCAGGAGATGATCGACATCTGCGATTTCGCCGTCGGTCTGTCGCGCCAGCTGTACGGCCTGACGCTGGCCAGCGAACGACCCGGCCATCATATGCGCGAGACCTGGCAGCCGCTGGGCCCGGTGCTGGTGATTTCGGCCTTCAACTTCCCGGTCGCGGTCTGGGCCTGGAACGCCTGTCTGGCGCTGGTGTGCGGCGATCCGGTGATCTGGAAGCCGTCCGAGAAGACGCCGCTCACGGCCCTCGCGACCCAGGCCATCTTCGACCGCGCCGTCGCCCGGTTCGGGGACGCGCCTGATGGCCTGTCCCAGTTGGTCATCGGCGGTCGCGAAACCGGCGAGGCCCTGACCGCCGATCCGCGCATCGCCCTGGTGTCCGCCACCGGTTCGACCCGGATGGGCCGGGCCGTGGCCCGGACCGTGGCGGCCCGTCTCGGTCGCAGCCTGCTCGAGCTCGGCGGCAACAACGCCATGATCGTGACGCCCAGCGCCGACCTCGACATGGCGGTGCGCGCCATCGCCTTCTCGGCGGTCGGCACCTGCGGACAGCGCTGCACCACCCTGCGCCGGCTGCTGGTCCACGAGAGCGTCGCCGACGGCCTCATCGCGCGGCTCAAGGCGGCATATCAGACCCTGCCCGTCGGTGATCCGCGCGAGGATGGCGTGCTGGTCGGCCCGCTGATCGACGAGGCCGCCGCGAACGGTTTCGAGACGGCCCTGGCCCAGGCCGTGGAGCAGGGTGGCAAAATCGTGGTCGGCGGCGATCGGGTGGCGCGAGACGGCGTCTACGTCCGCCCAGCCATCGTCCGCATGCCGGCGCAGAGCGCGGTGGTGCAGCACGAGACCTTCGCCCCAATCCTGTACGTCCTGACCTGGTCCGCCTTCGACGCGGCGGTGGCGATGCAGAACGCCGTGCCCCAAGGTCTGAGCTCGTGCGTCTTCACCGACAGCGTGCGCGAAGCCGAGCAATTCCTGTCGGCCTGGGGCTCCGATTGCGGCATCGCCAACGTCAACATCGGGCCCTCCGGTGCCGAGATAGGCGGGGCCTTCGGCGGCGAAAAGGACACCGGCGGCGGCCGCGAATCCGGTTCCGACGCGTGGAAGGCCTATATGCGTCGCCAGACCCAGACGGTGAATTTCAGCCGTGACCTGCCGCTGGCACAGGGCGTGAAATTCGAGGTCTGAAGCACCGGTGGGACCCAATACAATTCGTACGACACATGCTCGACAATCGCGGCCGCCATTTCCGCGACATCCGCGACATCCGCGACATCCGCGACAGGGCCCGTCCGATCATCACCCTCTCCCTGTGAAGCGGTTTCTATACGGAGAGGGAGCCGGTATCAGGGTGCCGCCCGTGCTGGCAGACCCCGCGCCGCCCGCACTATCTGCACGAACTCGGCCCGTTCGCCGTAGGGGTCGTCGCCCCGCGCGCCTTGCGCCTGTTCCAGCACGGCGTCCCAGTCGAAGCCGTCGCCCAGCCACGGGTCGCCGCGCAGTCGCTGGCCAAAGGCGGCCACCGCGATGGCCCAGCGCGTGCTCTCCGGCGGCTGGGCCGAAATCCGGTCGCCGTCCGCGTTGGACAGGACCCGTTGCATCAGCCGTGAGTCCCGCTCACCCGGCAGCTTGTAACGGACCTGGATGAAGCCGACCTCTCCGTCCGGATCGCCGCCGCCGACGCCCAGGGCCCGGTTGCCCTCATAGCGCAGGTCGGCGATCTGGCTGGGCCCGCCGACGGGCGTGATCTCGTACAGGGCGGTCACCGAGGCCCCCGATCCGACCTCGCCGGCATCGACGCGATCGTTGGCGAAATCGGCCTCGTTCAACAGCCGGGTCTCATAGCCGATCAGCCGGTATTCGCTGACCCGCGCCGGGTTGAACTCGACCTGGATCTTGACGTCGTCGGCGATGGGGAAGGCTCCCCGGTCGAAGGCCGGGCCGAACAGACGCCGGGCCTCGTTCAGGTCGTCGACATAGGCGGCGGTCCCGTTCCCCGCCTGGGCGATGGTCTGCATCCGCGCGTCCTGGTAGTTGCCGCGCCCGAAGCCGTAGACCGACAGATAGATGCCGGTCCCGCGCTTGGCGGCGACATAGTCCTCCAGCCGCATATTGTCGGTGACGCCGACGTTGAAGTCTCCGTCGGTGAACATCAGGATGCGGTTGACCCGGTCGCGGCCGAAACTGGCCTGGGCCTGATCATAGGCATTGGTCATGCCGGTCGCCCCGGCCGTGCCGCCCGAAGCATAGAGGCTGGCCACGGCGCAGCGCAGCTTCAGCTTCTGGTCGCCCGGCGTCGGGGCCAGGCGCGTGCCCGCCCCTTCGGCATAGAAGGTCACCGCCGCCGTATCCTGCGGACGCAGCCGGTCGATGATCAGGTTCATCGATTTCTGCGCCATCGCCAGTTTGTCGGCACTGCCCATCGAGCCGGAGACATCGACCAGGAAGGTCAGGTTCAGCGGACGCCGCTCGGCCTCGGCCAGCTCATAGCCCTGCAGGGCGACATGGACGATCTGCCGCCCCGCCGCCCAGGGTGAGGCCGTTACCGCCGTGGTGATGGCGAACGGCTGGGTCGCCGAGCTCGGCCGGTCATAGGCATAGTCGAAATAGTTGATCAGCTCCTCGACCCGTACCGCATCCACCGGCGGGGCGCGGCCCTCGTCGATGAAACGCCTCACGTTCGAATAGCTGGCGGTGTCGACATCGATCGAGAAGGTCGAGACCGGCTCGTCGGTGACCCGCCGCACCGGGTTCGGCGTGGCGTCGGGATAGCGTTCGGTGTCGAGCGGACCCGTCACCGGGGCGGGTATCCGCGAACCGGTCACGGCGACTCCCTCGACGGTGACGGCACCCGAAGGCGAGGTGGCGATGACCGGGGGGCGCGGCGGCGCGGGTGGCGCTGGTAGAGGCGACGGAGGCGGAGGCGGAGGTGGCGGGGGAGGTGACGGTGGCGGCACCGGCCCGGAATAGGCCGCCGTCGCTCCGGGCGCTGCCCGCTGGACCATCCGGCCGTCGTCGACGCGACGATCTTCCGGCAGGGTGAAGCCGAACGCCCGGCAGGCGGCGGGCTAGACCACGCCGTCCGAAGGCTTGTCAGGGCCCACCGCCCGGCTGTTCTGGGCCATCGCGGGCAGGGGAGCCATCGGCGCGGCCAAGGTCAGGCTGACCAGTCCGACGAGGGCTCGTTTCAAAGGATGTTTCGGCATCGCGCGTCTCCCCTTGTTGTCTGAACACCATGACGCACTGCGGCTTCGGGCAAAACTGTGGCACTCGGCTCTGACGAGGCCTGACGGTCGATGACGGCACAAATGGTGGCGTATCCCCGTCTCTCACCCCAATATCCAGCGACGCCACGGGGGACGCCAATGCACGAGACGACGAGTATGGGCCTCGGCCACGCGGTGGCCCTGCTGGCGGCCATGGTGGTCGCCGCCACCCTGTTCCGCCGCTTTGGCCTCGGGGCCGTGCTCGGCTATCTCGCCGCCGGTGTGCTGATCGGGCCGTCGGTTCTGGGCGTGGTCGACGATCCCGAGTCGGTGCTGCATGTCGCCGAGCTGGGCGTGGTGATGTTCCTGTTCATCATCGGCCTGGAGATGCGGCCTGCGCGCCTGTGGAGCCTGCGACGCGAGATATTCGGTCTTGGTGCCATTCAGGTGGTGGCCTGCGCTCTGCTGTTGACCGGTATCGCCCTGATGGCGGGGCTGGTCTGGTATGCGGCCCTGATCGCCGGCTTCGGCTTCGCCCTCTCATCCACAGCCATCGTCATGCAGTTGCTGGAAGAGCGCAACGAGAACGCCGACCCGCCCGGCCAGCGCGTCGTCTCAATCCTGCTGTTCGAGGACCTGGCCATCGTGCCGCTGCTGGCCCTGGTGGCGGTGCTGGGCGGGGCCTATGGGGCGTCGGTCGATACCGGCCACCCGATCTGGATGACCATCGGCCTGGCCGTCGCCGCTGTGGCGCTGGTCTATGTCGCCGGGCGCTGGGTGGTGAACCCCTTCTTCCGCCTGCTGGCCCGCTATGGCGGCCGCGAGGTCATGACCATGGGTGCGCTTCTGGTCGTGCTCGGCGCGGCCTGGGCGATGAACCTCGGCGGTTTGTCGATGGCCATGGGAGCCTTCCTGGCAGGTGTCTTGCTGTCAGAATCGACCTTTCGCCACCAGCTGGAAGCCGATGTCGAACCTTTCCGCGGCCTTTTGCTGGGCCTGTTCTTCCTCAGCGTCGGCATGTCGCTGGACCTGCGCGTCGTGGTCGCCGACTGGGCCTGGGTGCTGGGCGGTCTGGCCGCCTTCATGACCGCCAAGATGGTCGCGGTCTATGCCGTGGCGCGGATCCGTCAGAAGCACGGCGAAGGCCTGTTGCGCGCGGCCCTGATGGGTGAGGGGGGCGAGTTCGCTTTCGTGCTCTATTCCACTGCCTTCGCAGTCGGCCTGTTCGATGTCCGCACTGCCGCCATTCTTTCGGCGGTGGTCATCCTGTCCATGGCCCTGACCCCGCTACGGGTCATGCTGGCTGAGCGGCTGCGCCCCAACGAGGACCTGTCGCCCGATGACGCCGACGGGGTCGACCGCGCCAGCAACCTGCGCGAACGGGTCCTGGTGATCGGTTTCGGTCGCTTCGCCCAGGTCGTCTGCCAGCCGCTGCTGGCCCGCGACGTCGACGTTTCCATCATCGATATGGACGTCGAAATGATCCAGGCCGCCGGCAAGTTCGGGTTCAAGGTCTATTACGGCGACGGCTCGCGCCTGGACGTGCTGCACGCCTCGGGTGCCGCCAGCGCGGAGACCATCCTGGTCTGCGTCGACAAGGCCGAGGTCGCCGACCTGATCGTCGAACGGGTCAAGGCCGCCTTTCCCCTGACCAAACTTTTTGTGCGCGCCTACGACCGCGGCCATTCAATGCGGTTGGTGCAGGCAGGGGTCGAATACCAGTTGCGCGAGACCTTCGAGAGCGCCCTGGTGTTCGGGTATCAGGTGCTGATCGATCTCGGCTTCACCGGCGAACAGGCGCGCGAGACGATCGACGACGTCCGCCGTCGCGACGAGGAGCGCTTCACCCTGCAGCTGTCCGGTGGGCTCCAGGCTGGTCGCGGCCTGATGCGCGGAAACATGGTCACGCCCCGGCCCGCCCCTTACGTCAAACCCCGCCGCGAGGGACAGGCGCTCAACGAGGAAGCGGCCGAGGCGCTGGAAGACGAGGACGAGCGGGTGAAGGCCGGGGCGTGAATCAGGCCGCGACCGGTACCCGCGCCGGAAGGAACCGGCTGTTGCGCAGCAGGGCCGCCGAGATCAGCGAGATCACCACCCCGACCGGGAAGATTTCGATGAAGGTAACCGGCAGGCGGAAAAACGGATTGGCGTATTGTTCGCGGAACTCCGCCATCCGGGTGGTGACCTGCTGGATGTCGGCGGCCGACGCCCCCTTCTCGCGCGCCGCGTCGATCGCGCCCTGGGCATAGGTTTCGGCGAAGGCAAAATTCGTGACCGACAGGGTGATCTCCCAGCCGATCACATAGATGGCGGCCGCCACCGCGCTGATCCCCAGGCCGACCATCAAGGCCGGCACGAATTTGATCACGCCGCCCCGGACCCGGTCGCGATAGCGCTTGACCCCGATGAAGATCAGGCTGAGCGCGACCAACATGATCAGATAGCCGGTAACCTGCGATGTCGACATCGCGCCCGGATCGGGATTCAACGCCAGCATCAGGCACATCGGAACGGCGACGAAGAGGCCCGCGGCAATGCCGAAGGCGAATATGGTGCGGAGCATGTTCAGCTCTCCCTTGGTAGCTTCAGATGCGCCAGACAGTGGCCTTAAGGACCGGTCCGGCAATCGCCCATAGGGGTGATTTCGGGCAATTCACCCGAATTCCTATGGAATCAGACCCAGTTCGCGGGCGCGCAGGATGGCCTGGGTGCGACGCGACGCCTCCAGCTTGCCGAACAGATGCGAGACGTGCGTCTTGACCGTGTTCAGCGAGACCGACAGGGCACGGGCGATCTCCTTGTTGGACCGGCCGCCGGCCAGCAGCTCCAGCACCTGGAACTCGCGGTTGGAAATACCCAGCGAGGCGCAGGCGCGGACATTGGGTTCGAAATCCGTCGCGGGCATCGGCCTCCGGAACAGCCGGGCACCGACCCAGACCCCGAGCCCCAGGAAGGCCGTCGCCATCAGCGCCAGATACAGGTCGTAGGCGTGGGACCGGGCCCAGACCTGATACTGAATCCACTGCAACGCCGCCGTCGCCAGCGCCAGGGCCGCCCCATAGATGACGATCGTCCGGACCATGCCGTCAGCCTATGAAACATCCGCGACGGACGCCAGCGCCGCCATCCCGCGCGCGGCCTTCCTGTGGTATGCGCGGCGCGATGCTGAACCGCCGCCTCTCGATCGCCCCCATGATGGACTGGACCGACCGGCATTGCCGGGCGTTCCATCGCGCCCTGACGGCCCAGGCCCTGCTGTACACCGAGATGGTCACAGCCCCTGCGATCCTGCACGGCGACCATCAGCGGCTGCTGGGCTTCGACGCGGTCGAGCATCCGGTGGCCCTGCAACTGGGCGGCTCGGACCCGGACCAGCTGGCCGAGGCGGCCCGGATCGGTGCGGCCTTCGGTTATGACGAGATCAATCTGAACGTCGGCTGCCCCTCCGACCGGGTCCAGTCGGGGCGGTTCGGGGCCTGTCTGATGCGCGAGCCGCAACTGGTCGCCGACTGCATGGCCGCAATCAAGGGCGCGGTCGCGGTTCCCGCCACGGTCAAATGCCGCATTGGCGTCGATGACCAGCAGCCCGCCGTCTCCCTGTTCGAGACCGTCGACGCCTGCGCCGCCGTCGGCATCGCGGTGTTCATCATCCACGCCCGCATGGCCTGGCTGAAAGGCCTGTCGCCGAAGGAGAACCGGGACGTGCCGCCGCTGGACTACGGGCTGGTCCGCCGGTTGAAGCGCGAACGGCCGCATCTGAACATCAGCATCAACGGCGGAATCGCCTCGCTGGACGAGGCCGAGGCGCATCTCGACGATGGCGACGGCGTGCGGCTGGACGGGGTCATGCTGGGTCGCGCGGCGTATCATGAGCCCGCCATCCTGGGACAGGCCGACCGCCGCCTGTTCGGTGCCTCGACACCGGACACCGACGCCTTCGAAGCCATCGACCGCTACCGTCCCTATATGGAGGCGCGACTGGCCGAAGGGGTGCATCTGGCGGCGATGACGCGGCACTTGCTGGGGCTGATGCATGGCCGGCCCGGCGCGCGCGCCTTCCGCCGCATCCTGACGGTCGAAGGCATCCGCCCGGGCGCGGGACTGGAGGTCGTCGACCGGGCGGTGGACGCCGTGCGAGAGGCGACCGCCAAGCGCCGCGAGCCGAGCGAACAGGCGGCCTGATGCTGCGGCGCCACAGATGATGCCGTTGTCACGCGACCGTCGCAGGCGCGGGGAACGCGAGGGCAGCGTCTCGCATTCGTTCGGGCAGGAGATCTGTCCATGCCCAAGACCATTTCGACCAAGCCCGACCTGCGTCTGGTATCCGGCGAGGCCGCGATTTACGACCTGATGCGCGCGCCCGCCACCACGGCGGATCGGGTCAAACGCCTGCAGATGGAAGCCCGCGCCCTGGCCGCCGAA
>Ga0105044_10000971_pt1 | contig 37084 bp, 28 predicted proteins | sample MAT01_FD_78092 | JGI IMG/M metagenome (GOLD analysis project Ga0105044, IMG submission 78092) | Freshwater microbial communities from Lake Fryxell liftoff mats and glacier meltwater in Antarctica - MAT-01 | ecosystem: Environmental > Aquatic > Freshwater > Ice > Liftoff microbial mat | place...
AGGTACATCAGTTGCATATCCACCTAATTTGGTAAAGCCTTGTACCACTGCATTGTTTCGAACAACGGTTTTTGCATTTAATAGTAAACTGTCGGCTGCAAAATCGCCGTAGATGAGGGCATTATCTTTATTAGCGCTGCTGTTTTCTATGTATAATTTATTAGAAGTTATTTCATTTGCCCCAGCTTCATTACCCAAAAATACGGCACCCGAAATACTTTTTGTACCCCCACTAATTATACTTTTGTTACCCACTATGGTATTATGATCGCCATCTATATCATCTCCAGCCCTGCTTCCTATTGCCGTATTTCCGGTCCCATTTGTTTTATATAAGGTATTAAAGCCAACGGCAGTATTTCCATTTCCACTGCCTGTAAAAGTGTATAATGCTTTACTACCAATAGCTGTATTTTTCAATCCAAAAGCTCCAACAGAAGCTCCAACATTAAACAAGGCGCTATCACCAACGGCCACTAAGTTGCTTCTTGAGGTATTTTTTGCCAATGCCTTTGTACCAATGGCTACGTTGGAGTAGCCGGTGGTGTTACTATTCATTGCTGAATCACCAATGGCAGTATTATTATTTCCAGTACCGTTTAATTCCAGCGATTTAAAACCAGCCGCAACATTATTATTACCAATGGTGTTCTGGGATAATGCAAAAGTGCCATTTGCGGTGTTCTGATTACCAAATGTGTTTAGCCCGAGTGAGCTGGCTCCTGTAGCAACATTAAAATTACCAATGGAATTCTGAGCTAATGCAAAAGTTCCAACGGCAGTATTAAAAAAACCATCTGTATTATTAAATAGTGATCGATACCCATGGGCAGCATTGTAGTAACCTGTGGCGTTTTTATAAAGTGAATTGGATCCGGTTGCGGTGTTTTTGAAACCGGTAGTGTTACTAAACAAAACATGGTCTCCAATTCCGACATTATCAATTGATTGAAGCGGGAATAATACCCCTTGGTTATTCCAATACAAAGCGCTATCCCCTACGGCAACATTCCCTGATTTCCCATTATTATAATACAATGCATTTCTACCAATGGCTACTGTGCCATTTGCAGCAGTATCGCTAAATGCCGCTTTGTAACCAATTGCTACAGCTCCCTTACTGTTGGTACTATTATACAAGGCTTCTATCCCAATGCCTACGTTCTGCATGCCCGTTATATCGTTGTATATGGCACTACTACCAATGGCCACATTATCCGTTGCTTTATTATTGTACATGGCATAAGTTCCTATTGCCACATTTCTATCTCCGTGAGTTCTTGCATGCATGGCAAGAGAACCCACTGCTATATTGTTTGAGCCAATTGTATCATTTCCTAAAGTCAGGTTGCCTATTCCCACATTTAATGCGCCGTTATTACCACTTAAACTTCCCCGGCCTATACCTACATTATGATCACCCTTGGTTTTTAATACCATGGATTGGAACCCTATAGCAATATTATAATTTGAAGCCGTGTCTTGATTAAGAGTAAAAGGACCAATACCAACATTGTAAGAACTTTTATTTCTTACCATCGCAGTTGCTCCGATGGCAACATTGCCGGTACCTGAGGTCCTAAGCACCATTGCATTGTTGCCTATTGCTACATTGCTGGTACCGGTAGTATCGTTGCGCAATGCATTGGTACCAACTGCTACGTTTCCCCCCGATTTGTTCATTTGTAACGCAACTATGCCAATGGCAGTATTGCTGGGGCCATTGGCCAACCCGGCCTGATAGCCTAAACTTAAATTGCTGCTGCCGATAAGACCCGCATTTATATTATTTACCTTTATGCTTAATGGCTTATTATCTGTAGTACCAATAAAATTAACTGCCGTATCTGTACCTGCGTTTCCAGTGGTACTCCATCCACTGCCGGCACCAGTGGAGTTTTGCAGCCATATCCAATTGCCCGTATTAAAATAATAAAATCCAATGCTATCCGGCGCATTTTGAAAAACCAGCAATCCATCTGCAGGGGTTACTATCCCCTTACGCTGGGTCTTGTTCATACGAGGAATCAGCAGGCCTTTATTGGTGCTGCTTATATCAAGCTGGGCACTGCTATTAGGGGTTGGTGTGCCTATGCCGACGTTCTGGGCAATTAGTGCGGAGCTCAAAAATGCTACGCCAACAAACAGGAATATTTTTTTCATGACTTACTTGTTTATTAAAATACTCATTAATTTATGTGTGCTTTTGGTTAATCGATGCGTGAGATATTTTACTCTGTAATATAAAAACTCTTCCTTCTGGTATCGCCGTTAAACCGGTTCAGGGGCGCTCCTAATCTGTACACTAATATTTTACTTTCGCCATTCATAAAATTTCTCCTTATAAACTGAACAACCGGACGAAATAGCTGGTAAAGAAAATTATTAAATGCTGTTACTTGTTAATTTACTTTTCCAAACATAGCCTTACCTCTATAGAAACTGAAACCATTTGCACCGATAAGGAATCGTTTATTTATGCCATCAATGGACACACTATTACCAAAACGGTCATCTATAGCGCCGGCCGGATCGGAAAGCGTTATTAGTTTTTGCCAAATATTTCCACTATACTTAAAAAATATCATCACATAGCCCTGATAGGAAGTTCCTACATTACCACTCTGAGCGCCAACAATGGCATAATCGCCTGAAAGGGATACATAATTTCCTAAACCATCCCCAGCAACTCCAGCCGGATTACTTAATTTACCTCCGTACAACCAATTAGTGCCTGTAAAGTCAAAAAAGCTAACACTACCCTGACTACTATTAACTCCAACTCTTTCGTTCGGGGCACCAATAATAACGGCGTTGCCAGAGACTGATACACTTGTTCCCCAATACAGGTTGGCGGCAGAAGAAGGATTTGTAGTCCGTAAAGAAGAAACCCATGTGCTCCCTATGTATCTGTAAATTGTTGCAGAACCTTGATTAAGAAAAGTTCCGTTATCATCATAAGGAGCACCTATTACTGCAATATCCCGATCAATAGATACACTTTCTCCAAAAAAATCGTTGGCGGCCCCGGTGGCATCTATTATTTTTTGCATTAAAACCCAACTGCTTCCGTTAAATTGATAAATACTTGCAGAGCCCTGATCAATAGCTGCACCATTATCATCATTATTTGCACCCACAATAATCCGGTTGCCTGAAATACAAACACTGTTGCCGAATCTATCACCATTGGCGCCTGTTAGATCCGTCAATCTTTGCATAAATACCCAGTTTGTTCCATTGTATTGATAAACACTTACTGCTCCGGGGGCTGGATTTCCACTAATTGTTGGGCTGTATTCGGGTACTCCAATCACTGCATAATTGCCAGATATTGAAACACTATATCCAAATCGTAAACCCCAGGGTGCTCCCTCAGCAATTTTTTGCATTAGTACCCATTTATCTCCTGTTAATCTATATATATGAGCTCCACCATAAGGATTACCTGAATTTATATCATAGGGGCTGCCTACTATGGCAAAATTGCCGGACACTGCTACACTATGTCCAAAATATTCGGTAATACCAGAACTCACAGTATCTGCAACAGGCTGGTAAGCACCAATAACCGCATTGGCAACGCAATCGCCCCAAACTCCAAATCCACTACTTGCACTGGAACTGCTTACCACCGAAGAAAGATTATCCCATTGCATAGTGCCATTGCCATTGCTTCGCAAAATATCGCCCGCAGATCCGCTTGATCCGTTCGCTTTTATTTCTCCTGTTACATTCATATTGCCCTTTACATCCAATGGATATTGCGGTGCGGCAGTGCGTATGCCCACAAAACCTGTAGGCGTAATTTGCATAATGGTATCCTTATTATTTTCGGTTAAGTCTGAACTGCTCGAAACCCTTAAGCCCGTTTCTCTGATGCTGGTGATTTGCATATCTGTACCTTGGTTACTAGGGTTTCTATTGCTAAAAGTTAGCTGGCTGGTATCTACAAAATTGTTGCTGCTTATTTTTACACTAGATTTTACAGGGTTTTTTACTTCTAATCTAGAGGTGGGTGTTGTTGTGCCAATGCCTACGTTTTGGGCAATTAGTGCGGAGCTCAAAAATGCTACGCCAACAAACAGGAATATTTTTTTCATGACTTACTTGTTTATTAAAATACTCATTAATTTATGTATGTTTATTCTTAACCAATGCCTGGTATATTTTACTCTGTTATATAAAAACTCTTCCGCCTCGTATCACCGGTAAACCTATGCAGGGGCGTTCCCACTTTGTCCACTAAAATTTTACTTTCTCCATTTATGGAAATAGTTAATTTAAATTTATCAAGGTCCCAGTTATCTGCGCCCATACCACCGCCGCCGGTATGCCAAACCTGTACTTCTTTTGCATCTGCAATTTTTACGTTGGGAATACTGGGAAGCGCAGTTCCCGACATCATTTTTTCAGAAAAGTTATCCCATTTGGCACCCCGATTCAGGTTGTTGAAGGTTAGGGTCCGGGTAGTATTTTTAAAGAGTATAACCACCCTTACGTTATCATTTCCACCACGTAAATCATCGCCGCCAGTGCCAAAAATAGCAGTAACGGACGCATCGCCGGATGCGGATGGTGGCGTGACCGGGGCGCCGTAGCCGTTGGGTGAAAAACTAAAAGTGGTAGTTAAACCTTCGTTGGCGTTTCTGGCGCCCCTGTTTTCATATATAAAACGAAATAAGGGTGTGCCGCTTTTGTTGAGTAGCACGGTTCTTACCAGCCTGCCATCTTTTTTTTCAATGGCAGTAGCGGTAATTTTATCCAGGTTCCAGTTATCTGCGGATATAGCATCTACATTGTTCCAGCTACCCACTACCGTACGTAAAAGGGTAACGGATTCCAAATCCATTACGTTGATGTCTGCCGGCAGCGGCACTGTAACCCGGCGAATAGAATTGTTGGACCAGGTTTGGTTCTTATTCACATCATCCATTACTAATGGCGCCCTGTTTTTAATGGCAATGGTAAGCTGCAGGTTTTTTTGAAAGCCCTTTGGCTCCAGGTTATCGAGGCCGGTTTTAAAATCAATCTCTATTTTATTGTCGCTTGGTGGTGTTACTACTACACCTGGGCTGCGTTGTGGCGGCTGCGGTGGTGCAATTAGTGGTTCAAATCTCCAGGCAATATTACCAGTACCGTTGGTGCCATTGCCTCTTTTGGCTATCATGATACCACGATTTACATCCTCCAGTTGGGCTGCTAAGTAGTACTCGTTTGCAGCTTCTCCAGCATCTTTAGCGGGTTGTATCTGGTAGCTGCCCTTATCATTTGCCGTAATGGTAAAACATTGAAGTTTTATTTTTGCCGGCGGATAAGGAGATTGCAACGAAACCATTGCAATCGTTTCCGGAGTCTCGTTCCAGCTAATATTTTTACGGTTTTGCACCAGTTGAATTTGAAATAAGCCGGGCTTGCCTCTTACTGCTCTTACTTCCCAAATTTGTGCGCCACAATTGTAATTGGTAGGTGAGCATGCTTCAGCAACCCTTATAAAATTAGAAACCGTATATTCCATATTAAGGTTATTGGTTACCAATTTTACCCTATACTTTCCAGGTGTAATGGCAACCTGGGCCACGCTTGTTAATGCTACAAAAAACAGGCATAACAGTAGAAAATGATTTTTCATTTTGTATTTTTTTTAGTCAATTTTAAAATCTACATCTAAGTCAATCAATCCGTGTAATACAGAGGGTACATTGTTTTGGGGAAATCTTTGATAGGGCGTTTCTTCGTACACACTGTATAATAAGCGGATGTTGGAAGCCTGCAATGGCAGGGGGTTAAAGGGTAAATTGTAATAATAATATTTGCGTACGTTGATGCTGATACAATAAATTTTGTTTGCAAGGATGGGTACTTCGCAAAAATTGAAATTATAATTTACGGTATCGTTGATGTTTGCGTTAATGGTTTTTATTAACTGTCTGGTTTCTGCATCCCATACCGATAAACGAACAGAACCAGCAGTGGGATTTTTTAGCCGAATGCCTTTTATGCGTCCGTCTTTTTGCGGCTGTATGGCAATACCCAATTCCCAGGCCGGTTCCCAGTTTTCAGCATCTCTTCTAAGTGTAATAAAAGTTCTGTTGAATAATTTACCAAAAACCCTTTCTTCGCCTACATATGAGATACCCTTGGGTAATACGCCGCAGCCAACCAAGCAAAAGAATGTGGTGCCATATATTAATCGGTACAGCATATTTGTAATTAAATTATTTATTTGTAAAGGTTGTTTCAAATACGCCGTTTGTAATTTCTCTTTTTGTTTTAGCGTTACAAGGCATTACATATTGGCTTACTGTTACGAAGAATTTTCCTTTTATTTTATTGCCAATAATAGAAGTTATTTCCAACACTCCTGCTACACCATCACACGTGCCAGTTTTAAAACCTAATCGTCCTCCAACCCTTATGTAGTAATCTGCATACGCATTCATAAAAACGCCCTCTATTTTATAAACACCTACAGCAGGGTTTTGTGGTATGTTGATGGTGAAATATCTCTCTTTGGTAAAACCTCCAAGCGTAAATCCTTTTTTTGAGTCTATATTTTTACTACGGCAAAGTATTTCAGTTGCTTTAAACTTTATATCTCCTTTGGGATCAGAAATTGTTGCAGTAATAAAATTTGTTTTACTTGCCGGGGTTAGTGCGTTTTGTGCAAATGATAAGCTTTTCAAACAAAAACTAAATAAAAATATCGTAATCGTTTTTTTCATGTTTGCAAGTTTAAAGATCAAGACTGGGTTTATAGTTTAACTTCAAATACACCTTTGCTAACAACAACATTTTCACCCCTATCGCATTTACCCATTAAAGGCTTTTCAATAAATGAAAAAGCACCCTTTGCTTTTGTGGTGGAAATTTCGATTATTGTTAATATGCCTGCTGCGTCTGCATATTTTGAGGTAGTAAGCGGCAAACCTCCTGGAGGAATGTAGAAAATAAAATTTTTCTTATTGCTGCTATTCAATTGATAAGTTCCAACTTCCAAAGCTTTGTCCAGCGTCATTTCTATTCTGCCCTGTGTGCTTGCAGCCACCAAGGCAACCGTGTTTTTACTTGTTGAAGTGCCCCTGCTAATCACCACTTGCATGGCTTCATGATTTATTACGCCCGCACTTGTAGTAACGGTTGCTTTTAAATAATTGGCTATGGTTGCTCTGCCTTGTACCTGGGGTGGGGTACTAAATAAAATCCCGGTGATTGTTAATGAGATTAATATTTTCATCTTGTTTTTTGTTGAGTTGAAAATGAAATTCTTTATAGAATGAAAGGATATTTCTGATAATCTTTATGGTCTATAATTTTGTAAACCTTGGTTTAGTAATATAAAATCCCCCATCTTCTGAGCCGCCATTTCTATTGTACATAAACAAATTTATTACAGGAGATTGGGTATCTAAATTGAACTAGAATGTAACATTTTTTAAAGCAATTTTTATAATAAAGATTATGCTCATTTGTTTGATGGCTTTATTTTTGTTTTGCCGGTTTTTATTCTAAAAATTCATCAAGGTTTTTTAAATATTTTATAACCAGTTGTGGAAGGTATTATTATGCAATTTTTATTTAATTGGGGGGAGGTAAAATTTTCAGAACCAGGTATGGAGTTGTAATTAAGTGAGCATAAACTGGTATAACTACCGGCTTCAAATTTCTTTAGAGAATATATTGAAAGCCCTCCATTACCAATATAATCTAAGGCGTAATTTGAAATAGCATCCATACCAACTGTGTTGGGTATGAGTTCCCAAAAGCCGGTAGTGCCAATTTTATAAATACCGCCACTTGAAATTTGAGTTCCAAAATCAAAATCTGTTACTTTAATCCTTACAGATGAGCCTTCATAAAATATTTTACTTAATAACTTTTTGGGGATCGAAGAGTTAGATACAAAAGATGTACCGTTGAAAACATATATGGGAGTAGTATTTAAAGTAGAGCCAAAGAATTGATAACTTGATGCTAAATAATTATTCTTGATGCTTACTCCAGTTCCAAAATAATTACCTGAAAGAGGGTTAGGGTCTGTTATAGTTTGCTGTAAAACCCAGCCGGTACCGTTAAAATTATACACAAAAATACGCCCGTTATTACCGGGCGGAGGACCAATTGTAGTAATTACCATTTTACTTCCATCAATATCATAATAATCCCCAAATCCGTCTAAAGACGGTTGTGCAATTGTTGAATGAAATTGCCATAACTCTCCATTCCTTTTGTAAATGGAAACACTGTTGAGTGATTCATTTCCAAAAAGCAACCAATCATCAGTCATTTTACCCCTTACCAAACTAGAAGACGGAGCCGTATGAATAATGTCAGCATTTACTTGAGTCTTATATACCCAATTGCTTAACTCCCATTTATAAAACCTGGTAACGATGGTTGAAATGGGGTCGGCTCGGTGACTAATGGCCAAATAATTATCTGAAAATACACATTTTGCAACTGCTACACCATTATCAATTGAGCTTGTAGGTTTTATTTCAACTATGTCGTTATAGGCACCCCAATATTCTGTAGTAATAGGTTTGGTAAAGGATTGCCATGTTGTTCCATTAAATCCTTCAAAATCTTGCAGTATATTATTGTACCTGATAGTACCTGCTGTGGACGTGTTTCCATCGTCAGCAATTTTAATTTTGCCGTTTACTTCCAATCGTTGAGATGGCAACAAATTACCAACACCAATATTTCCATTAAATGTAGCTTGCCCTTCAAAAGTAGAGCCGCCTTCAGCCCAAAATCTTATTTTTCGTTCCAAATAAGCATTTCCACCGCCAACAATATCCAGCGTTTTAGGAGTGAAAAGCCCGTAACCAATTTTACCCGCACTTTCTTCTTTGGCTGCTATACCAAAGCCGGTTTCAATGGCACTATTACCTACCAAATTTATACCCGTGGTTCGGGTTGTACCGTTTACATGAAGTTTATCTAAAGGAATTTCTATTCCTATGCCTACATTTTGAGCCTGGGCTTGGATTACGAACCAAAAAGATAAAAATAAAGTTGTTGATATTGTTTTCATTTTTAAAACTGTTGTGGGTGTTGTAATTAATAATATTTAAATTGAAATGTTACATAGGTGCAACAAATTATTGGATGAGTTTTGTAAAGGATTTCCAGGTTGTTCCATCAAATCCTTCAAAGTCTTTAGAAGTAGCATTATACCTAATTGTGCCCGCTGTTGGTACATTTACATCATCACCAATTTTTATTTTGCCATTCACTTCCAACTTTTCAGTGGGTAAAAAATTGGCAACACCAATATTTCCATTAAAGGTTGCTCCGCCTTCAAACGTGCAACCGGCTTCCCCCCAAAACCTAATTTTTCGCTCTAAGTAAGCGTTTCCTCCTCCAACTATATCTAGCGTATTGGCGGTAAATAAGGAATAGCCGATTTTGCCTGAATTTACTTCCTTTCCAACTAAACCAAAGCCGGTTTCAATAGCACTATTGCCAACCAATTTGATGCCCATAGTACGGGTAATACCATTTATATGCAATAGGTCTAAAGGGTTATTTAGGCCGATCCCTACGTTTTGGGCATCAACGTTTAATTGTATCAAACCAATTAATACAACGGCAATATAAAATGCTTTTTTCATGTGCTTCATTTTGTCCATTTACAAAAATGAAGCATATGAAAGAGTTAAGCAATGCCATAAAAGGGGCATGGGGATGGAAATGTAGCCTTATCTATTTCCTTTAAACTTATAAACGGCCTCGGTGGCGCTGTTTACCTGTAATTTTTTGTAGATTTTTTTGATGTGACTTCGCACTGTCTCAGTAGCTATTCCCATTTCGAAGGCTACCATTTTATAACTGTAGCCTTTTACAATATATTCCAGTATTTCTCTTTCTCTTGGAGTTAACGATTCTACGTGTGGATTTTTCGCCGCTTTTTGCTGTGGTACAAAACTTAACACTTTTTTCGCCACACTACTTGTCATCGGAGCTCCGCCATCCAACACATCCTTTATTGCTCCAGGTATCTGATCAAAATTCTTTTTTAATAAATAGCCATTGGCGCCGGCACAGATGGCATTAAAAATATTTTCTTCATCTTCAAAAACGGTGAACATGATAACCGGCACGCTATTGCCACTATCCCTTATTTTAATGAGCGCATCTACCCCGTTACAGCCCGGCATATCAATGTCCATAAAAATTACATCCGGCTTTAATACCATCACATCTTCAATTACAGAATCTGCGTTGGACATTGCAGCAACAATGTCAAAATCTTTGTTCCAGAGCAACAATATTTGTATGCTCTTTCGCAAATTTTCATTATCCTCATATATTAATACTTTAATTGCCATTACACTTCAAAATTAAAACGAACTAATTAGGTTTTATATGCCATAATTAGGGTAAAGACAGTAACATGGAAACTATTGTGCCAGTATCCCTTGTTTGTATAGTTAATTGAGCACCGAGCGCATGGGCCCGTTCTTGCATGGTTTTGGTGCCAGTTCCGGAATTGTTCCCCTTCCATTTGCCGTTATCTGTTATAGTAACGGAAATATTTTTATTGCTGCAACTAAATGTAATTTTAGCAGCACTGGCATTTGAATGTTTTGCAATATTGTTCATGGCTTCTTTACATATCAGCAGCAAGTCCTTTCTATAATGTATAGGTAATACTTTATCAACCAGTATTTCATCTGCTTCAATTACTGTATTGATATTGAGTGGCTCCAATGTTTGGGCTGCATATTCTCTTATTCTTATTACAAGGTTTTCTATTTTTTCGTTATCGGGCCTGATACTCCACACAATGTCACTCATGCTTTGTTGTATGGTTTTGCTCTGACTTGATATCTGTTCCAGTAATTCTTTTACCTGCCCGGGATGCTGGTCCATTGCTTGCTGAGACACATTGCTCAGGATGTTGATACTGGTAAGCGTGCTTCCTATTTCATCATGCAAATCGGCTGCTATCCTGTTTCTTAATTCAAATTTTTCTTTTATTCTTTTTATGCGCCTTTGTACTATCCACCAAATAAATAAGGCCACCAGCAAAACTACCAATAGCCTGAACCACCAGGTGGCATAAAATGCCGCCGTAATTTTTATATACAGCTTGATGGGAGTTGTTTTCCAATCTCCGTTGCTGTTGGCAGCTTTTACCAACAAAGTATAGTTACCCGGCGTAAGGTGGCTGTAGGTAGCCATATTGTTTTTAGAAATGTTCCAATCTTTCTCCAGCCCTTCCAACTTCCAGCTGTAAATATTTTCATTGGCATTACTATAACTTAATAAGGCAAATGCTATGCTTACCATATCTTGTTTGTAGTTTAATACAATTCTGTCGCCGTCTTTTATTGTTTGTTGATAGCTGGTATTGTAAATCCTGAAATCATTGAATAATAAATTGGTGCTGCTAATATCGTTGCTGTTGTTTGTATGATTAAACAATAAAAAACTATTGGATTGCCCAATGTAAAATTTGCCGGAATTAGGCGAAATATAAATGGAAGGTGCATTGGTAGTCCTTAGCTCGTAATTAGCCAAACTGTAATTGCAAAAACTATTTTGGTTTATTTTATACTGTGCTATTCCGAGTGAATTGTTGCACCAGATATTGCCTTCGGCATCGCTAAGTAAATCGTCAATTGCGGTGTTATTCAACCCGTGTTCACGGCCTTTTTTCTTTAAATTTAAGGCGCCTTCCGCATTACTGTTCACCCAAAAAATATCTTCCCTGTAGAACACAACAAATATCTTTCCTTTCTTATTGCTACAAATAGACCTGATATCAACCGGAGGATTGTTACCATTACTTTGCAAGGCTTCATTGTAAACTATACTGGCAGTATTGGTAACCGGATCCAGTTTAACAATACCCGCATTTCTTTTATCGGAGTAATCAGCGGTGATCCATATTTTACCATACTCATCTTCTGTGACAGATACAATTTTATTGGAAATATTATTGCTTTTAATCAAATCATTTACCGCAGTAACCGGTACTGCATTTTGATTGTTGTTGTCCATTACAAACAAGCCATTGAATGTACACAACCATAGTTTGTTTTTGCTGTCTTCAAAAAAATGATGAACCCACTCCCGGTAATTATAAAATCGTTTTCTTTCAGAAGCTATCATGATATCCTGCTTAATATTGTAGGCAATTAATCCATAGTTATTGGTGCTCAACCACAATATATTTTTATGGTCAATGTACATAGAAATCAACCCGGCTTCAACGGCTGTATATTTCCTGATCTTTGCGGGCACAGGTATTACTTTATCATAAACAAGATCGTATATATAGGCACCTTTATACGGAATGTTAAGCCACAGCCTTTCATCTTTACCCTCGGCATTTCTTTCTATATTCATCCTATCCGTAGGCAACAGCGAAGCCCCATCCGCAATAATGCTCATATCTTTTTTTTCAAATAATTGCAAACTATAATCGTAGCAATGTAAGCCTGTGCTGGAGCCGACCCACATCTTGTTATCGTAACAGCGGAGTCCGTAAGCGTTGCCCATTATGCCCAGAGCACTATTGTAAATCCTGGACTGATAAGTAGTAAATTGTTGGGTGCTGGTATTAAAGGCGGTAAGTCCTGCCCCTGCAACGGAACAAAAGAGTACATTTTCCTGCCCGGGTAGTCCTGTCTGTTTAATGGAAAAAATAGTATTCTCTTCTTTTGTAACATCCCGGTAGGTATATTGTCCAAATGTTTTAGTGATCGTATTAAAAGAGAAAAGACCTGCTGTAAACGTACCAAGCCATAGCGTTTTCTTTTGATCCAGGTAACTGCTGATAATAGGTATATTTCCACCATTTTGCCTGCCGCTTACAAAGGCCGGAATCACATAATTTTCTGTTACCCCGGTTTTGATATTGAGTCTAACTATGCGGTGATTGCTGGTTACCCAAAGCCAGTCACTCCCGTCGGGTATTAGGGTAAGAATTGGCTTTTTACAAATGGTAGTATCCCTGGTAAACTTAGCGGCACTTTCTAATTTAAACGAACCTGCTTTACTAAAATACAATCCGTTTAAAGTAGCCACCCACATAATGTCATTGGCATTGTCGTAATAAAATGCGGTAGGTTTTACTTGTGAACTATCATTTCGTTTCCCATCTCGCCTTATATGTCTGAATATTTCTGTTTCCGGATCAAAAATATCCAGGTCATTATCTGCAACAAGCCAAATACTGTTCCGTTTATCAACTTCTAAAGACCTGCAATAATTACTGATAATAGAATTTGTATCCTTCTGATTGTGTTGATAAAACTTAAAGTTTTCGCTATCAAATCTTGCCAAACCATCAGACGTGCTAATCCAGATTAATCCTTCTGTTGTTCGTACGATATCCGCAGCTTCGTTGGAAGTAAAGCCTTGTTCAACGCCATAATGCTTAAAAACAAGCTGCTTAGGCTGGCAAAAAATAGCGCCCTGGCTGACTAATAAAAGCAACAGCAGGCGCCAAAAATATTGGTATAAAATAAATGCAGGCTTTAAAAATAACATTCGCTTTAACACACTGAATAATGTATGTTTATGCTTACAATATAACAAGGAATTATTAAAAACAGGTAGCCTAATTCCACCAGCCTGCGGGTAGATGGTTTACGATGCCCGGTTTATATCATGGAGTTGGTGTTACAATTTATCAATAACCTGTTTGTTGATTTACTTTTTAAAATCTCCTGTTATCTTTTATATTTTATTGCGGCGGCGGTTCACAATTAGATAAAGGGCGTCTCAAAAAACTTACCTTTTCAGCTCTTTTGAAGACTTTGTTCCGAGCTTTAGGGAGGAATTAAAGCTGAGGTCAAATAAAAAAATTGATTTTTAGAGATGCTATAAACAGGATAGTACAACCAATATCAAATGGAAGAAGTAGATGTTTGTAATAGGTAGTCCCTTTCAACATATCTTCAACAATTCACTTGCGCTCAATGGCTCTGCACTTAAACCATTTCTTTTTCAAATTAGTCAATAGGAATCCCATACAATGCCGATAGCTTACGATATCCCAATTTTCCGGAAGTCGTACGTTCAATTTCCTACTCAGTTGTAAGTCGCCATTGCAGGAAAGTAGCTTTACAGTTTGCGATAAATTAAAAGTAATCATCGAATTAGGATTGATTGCAATTACGCACAATCTGAAGAAAAGAAAAGCTAAATATAAAATAAAAAAGAATCGGCTAAGAGCCTGCATTTAAAAAGAGATTGAGGTTGTGCAGAAAATATTCATTCCAAATTGAATTACGCAAGGCAACACTCCGTCATTTTCTTCAAAGAAATAAATAAATTGAAGAAAGCCGCTGCTTAACTTTTAAAACAGCCTGTTTTGTTTTACTTTGTATCGAAAAAATAATTGTATGGATCAGCAAAAACTTTATTTTCTATCAGCCCGGCTGGTGCCGCTTTTAAAAAGTCTGCCAGCCGATAGCCCGATGAAATTTGGCAAAATGAACCCACAGCAAATGGTAGAACATCTGTCTGGTTTTTTCAGGGTATCAACCAATAAGTTGCATTTTCCATTGATTACGCCTGAAGATCAGTTGCCAAAGTTTAAGGAATTTTTACGCAGCGAAAAGGAATTCAGAGAAAACACCAAAGCCCCGGTGTTACCAGAAGAGCCAATGCCAGTGCAGTTTGCAAGTTTTAGCGACGCTGTAAATGATCTTGAAAAAGAGATAACGGATTTCCTAAACTTATTTAATCATGAGGTCGGCTTAACTACTCAGCATCCGGTGTTTGGTGATCTTAATTTTGAGGATTGGGTACTGTTGCATTACAAACATGTAGCCCACCATTTAAAGCAGTTTGGGTTGACTGCCGGATTGCGTTAACCGGCTGTTGTGTTTTGTTTAAGCCATTCCACTATTTCTTCGAAACGTTTTTCTCCGGCTGAAATTTTGATAGTAAAATTATAGGCTTCTTCTTGCGATGCATTTAAAATATAACCAGCATTTTCTACCAATGAAATCATTGATACAAAACCAGTCCTTTTATTACAATCAATAAACGGATGATTGATAATAATACTTTCACCTAAAGCCGCAGCCTTTTCAAAAATTGTTTCATATAAGTCAGTACCATCAGTAGTTTGAAATGGTCTTGCGATCGCAGATTCTAAACTGCCCAAATCTCTTACCCCATTGCCACCCCCATACTTTTCAATCAAAATCTAGTGTACTTGTAATATATCAGCTATTAAAATCATTGGGCCAACTTCTTTAAAGTTTCATCATATCGCTCACTTATTGATTCAACACGTTTTGACAAATTAAAAACATGGTTTTTTGCCGACGAATTTAGTTTTTCCAAATATGCTAAAATTGCATCAATTCCATCCTCATTATTGAGAGCGGCCAACTTTTCAAAAGCCAGTGCTTTTTTTTCTAATACACTCATACTTGTATTTTTTATATCCCAAAATTTACTAAATCTGTTCGGTATTAGGTTAGTAAATTTGTAGTATAAACGATTTCCGATATGAAAAAATTAAGTAATTATATCACCGGACATTGGATTACAGGCGATGGCGACGGACAGCAGCTATTCAATGCAGTAACCGGTGAAGCCATTGCAAGCGCTACTACAAAGGGCCTCGACTTTGCCGCTATTACCAACTATGCCAGAAAAAAAGGCAATACTGCTTTACGTAAAATGACGTTTCATGAACGGGGCAATATGTTGAAAGCGCTGGCCATCCATTTAAGAAATCACCTGGATCAATTTTACGCCATCAGTTACCAAACCGGTGCCACCAAAGCCGATAGCTGGGTGGATATTGAAGGCGGCATCGGTAATCTTTTTGCCAATGCATCGCTGCGCAGAAAATTTTCGGATGAAACCTTTTGCATCGATGGCGAAAGTCATAACCTGAGCCAGCAAAATACCTTCATGGGTACCCATATTCTTACACCCAGGGAAGGTGTAGCCATCCATATCAATGCCTTCAACTTCCCGGTGTGGGGAATGCTTGAAAAAATTGCGGTGAACCTGCTCGCAGGTATGCCCGCCATTGTAAAACCGGCCACCGTTACCTCCTATTTAACCGAAGCCGTTGTAAGGGAAATTATTGCATCTGGCATATTACCGGAAGGCGCTTTGCAACTGGTATGTGGCAGTGCCGGCGATTTGTTGGATCAGGTTACTTCACAGGATGTAGTCACTTTTACCGGTTCTGCAAAAACCGGTTTGATGTTGAGATCAACTCCTGCCATTTTAAGTCAGTCTGTACCCTTCACGATGGAGGCTGACAGTTTAAATTGTATTGTATTGGGCAATGATGTACATCCCGGTATGCCCGAGTGGGATATTTTTGTAAAAGAAGTGCGTAAAGAAATGACCTTAAAAGCGGGTCAGCGTTGCACTGGCATCCGCAGAATATTTGTGCCTGAAAATAAAATGGAGGATGTATGGAAAGCCATTGCCACCTCCCTTGCACAAACATCCATCGGCAATCCTTTGAATGAAAAAGTAAGGATGGGATCGCTGGCAGGACAAACACAACGAAACGAAGTAAAGGAACAGGTGCAAAAATTACTGGCTACTTCGCAAATCATTTATGGCTCACTGGATAGCGTTGCGCTGATAGATGCCGATGTCAATAAAGGCGCTTTTATTTCTCCAATTCTATTACTGAATGATCAACCTTTTGCTTCCGATGATGTACATAGCATTGAGGCATTTGGTCCGGTTAGCACGATCATGCCCTATAAAAATATGGACGAAGCCATTGAGTTGAGTAAAATGGGGAAGGGAAGTTTATGCTCGTCCATTGTAACAGCCAACAACCAAATTGCCAAACAATATGTACTGAGTGCGGCCACTCACCATGGCAGAATATTGGTGCTAAACCAGGAGTGTGCCAGGGAAAGTACCGGTCACGGCTCACCATTACCGTTATTGGTGCATGGCGGACCGGGCAGGGCGGGCGGCGGTGAAGAAATGGGCGGACTGCGTGGGGTAAAACACTACCTGCAACGGACTGCCATCCAGGGTTCGCCCACTACCATTACTGCTATCACCAACGTTTATCAACCCAATGCAAAAGGAAAAAAAACCGGTGTGCATCCTTTTAAAAAATATTTTGAAGCACTTGAAATTGGCGATCAGATAATTACTGCAAAACGGACCATAACCGCTGAAGACATTAACCGGTTTGCTGATTTAAGTGGTGATCATTTTTATGCACATGTCAAAACAACCGATTTTGAAGGCACCATGTTTGATGAGCAGGTGGCACATGGTTATTTCATCATGAGTATCGCTGCTGGCCTATTTGTTGATAGTTATGAAAAGAACCCGGTGCTGTTAAATTATGGTATTGATGAGTTGAGGTTTACAAAACCAGTTTATCCCGGTGCGGAAATTTTTATTCGTTTTACTTGTAAAGAAAAATTACCGAATGATAAACGGGTGGTTGAAAAATCAGGAGATCCGATGGCTATTGGGAACAAAAAAGGCGATGATATTGATAAAGGCATTGTAAAATGGCTGGTAGAAATGATGGATACTTCCGAAGATCCTTTGGTAGGTGTTGCAACCATTTTGACGATGGTAAAAAAGCAAGTTATTTAATCAGAAAAACTTACAACTATGATTCAGCAAATCAAAGAAGGTTATGTAAAAACCGAAAACCATAAAGGCATCACCACGATCGAATTTTTTCATCCGAAGCGCAACTCGTTACCGGCAAAAATTTTAGAAAAACTCACACAGGAAATTCATGTTGCAGGGATAGATGATGATACGAAAGTAATTATTTTAAGAAGTGAAGGTGAGAGTACTTTTTGCTCGGGAGCTTCTTTTGATGAATTGCTTACCATTGAAACACGGGAAGAAGGGTTGCGTTTTTTTACCGGATTTGCCAATGTAATCAATGCGATGCGAAAGTGCCCTAAATTTATCATTGGCAGAATCCATGGCAAATGTGTCGGCGGTGGAGTTGGCCTTGCATCCGCTGTTGATTATGCCATTGCATCTGTAAAAGCAGATATCAGATTAAGTGAATTGGAAATGGGTATCGGCCCATTTGTGGTTGGCCCGGCGGTAGAAAGAAAGATAGGGAGATCCGCCTTTAGTGCATTGTCAATTGATGCACATACCTGGCGTGGAAGCGACTGGGCAAAACGAAAAAATCTGTTTGCAGAACTGCATGAAGATATTGATAATCTGGATGAGTCCATTAGCCGGCTGGCATTCACGTTATCGCACAGCAATCCGGAAGCGATGGCAGAAATGAAAAGAATCTTCTGGCAGGATACAGACCATTGGGATGAATTATTAAAAGAGCGGGCAGCCATCAGCGGCAAATTGGTGTTGAGCGATTTTTCAAAAAATGCCATCGAAAAATTTAAGAAAATTAAAAAATAAACAGCACCGGCAAATATGGGTAGCAGGGAGACTTTTAATGAAGGCAATTTCAAACAGATTTGTGACGAGTTGGCCGCTCGGGATGCAGACTTGAAATTGATATTAGATACCCATGATTATCCTCCGTTTTGGAAACGCCCCCCTACATTTGAAACGCTGGTACATATCATTTTAGAACAACAGGTTTCTTTGACATCTGCAATGGCAGCACTGAAAAAATTGAAAGAAAAAATTGGGGAAATTACTCCTCATCGGTTCCTGGTATTGACCAATGAAGAATTGAAGGATTGCTATTTCAGCAGGCAAAAAATTGTTTATACCCAACATTTAGCCAATGCCATGCAGGACCATGTACTAAATCTTGATGCACTGTCGGAAATGGACAATGATCACATAAGATCCACCCTCACAAAAATTAAGGGAATTGGCAACTGGACGGTGGACGTTTATTTGATGATGGTACTTCAAAGAAGCGATTTATTCCCCTTAGGCGATGTTGCATTAATGACGAGTATGAGAGAAACCAAGAAATTATCAAAAGACGTTTCCCGGGATGCAATTGCAATTATTGCCAATGGCTGGAAACCTTATCAAACCATTGCCGCTTTCATTTTATGGCATGGTTATTTAAGTAAAAGAAAACGGGCAGGTTGATTTTGCCTATTTTAAATCGGATTTATTTTTGCGCTTTTTAAAGCTCGTGCTGGTATTTAGTTTGCTGAATTTAAAAAAGCCTTTCAATTTCAGATTCATAATTAAAGTGGTCTGTTTTTCTTCCACTTTTACGTTTAAATTCCGGGGCGGATAACAACCCAAAGATCATTTTTATATACAGGGCATTTCTAAAAACTTACCTTTCCTCTCTTTTGTCGAAGACCCCGAATTTTTCGGGGGAGAGGAATCAAAGGTGAGGTCAAATAAAAAAATGAGTTTTTAGAGATGCCCTACAGTTAACAGCAAACAGCATCCTATAAAGTATGGTCGCAACTGGAACGAATAAAGAATAAATGTTGAAAAATATGTCCTTTTTTTATCTAAAATATTAAACGTTATATTTGTTAGAATTTGATGATTAGAATAAAAATCATAGCATTTTTTTTAAGCCTGTTGATGACATTGCAAATGTTGCCAATAGCGCAAATAGGTCAAATATTCGGTTCAAACCAATGGATTGAAGAGTTGCCCAACAATGTTGATGATAACGAGGGTAAAGCAGTAGGCGCTATCCTCTCCAACTTTTTCCCGCAAATTGATAATTGTAAGATCGTTTATGTAGCGCAAAGCAAAGAACTTGCCTATCTGCATCTTTCTGATCAAATCCCATCCAATCACGCTTCGGATGTGCTGGCAGAACCCCCCAATTCACGCTCTTAAATAGATGCCCAATAACCCTTTCAATTAGTTTGACAGATCAATCGATGCCAATTATTTATCGCCGATGGTAATAGGTGAATGCCTCCACTAAATTGTGCTTGCATTGTAAAGGAATACGGACTACTCTTGCGTTAATGGTGCCGCATTGCTCATTGCTATATATTTTACTTATTTAATTTTTACTGTTATGAAGAATGCCAAGGGGCTCACTTTTAGCTATTTGAAGAACGACTTGCCAGCCGGACTGGTAGTGTTTTTAGTAGCACTTCCGCTTTGTTTGGGAATTGCGCTGGCATCCGGTGCACCATTTTTTAGTGGGTTAATTTCTGGTATCATTGGGGGTATTGTAATTGGATCATTGAGTACGTCAAAACTGAGTGTGAGCGGACCTGCTGCAGGTTTGGCCGCATTGGTATTAGCCGCCATCACCAATATCGGATCATTTGATCTCTTTCTTTGTGCGGTGCTAATTGCAGGTATTTTGCAGATGCTGATGGGGCTTGCCCGGCTTGGTGGCGTTGCCAACTATTTTCCATCCAGTGTAATCAAGGGGATGTTAACGAGCATTGGGATATTGATCATCGCCAAACAGATTCCACATGCATTTGGATATGATAAAGACGAAAAGGGTAATCTGACCGAACTTATAGACTATGGTAATGAAGACTGGCACGAATTATTACAACCTTTTCAGCATATCAATGTGGGTGTATTTATCATTTGCATCCTATCCATTTTAATCATGATCATCTGGGAGAAACCTTTTATAAAAAACAAGGTGAAATTTATCCCCGGTGCCCTGGTTGCTGTAGTAGTTTCCATTTTGATCAATGAATTTTTTAAAGCCACCAACAGCCCTTTACTGGTTGAACAGGAACATTTGGTACAAATTAAAGCTGCCAGTAATGCGTCAGAATTTTTTAGCTTTTTTACTTTTCCCGATTTCAATGGTTTCCTTAACAGTAAAGTAATTGTTACGGGTTTTATGATCGCCATCATCGCCACCCTGGAAACATTGCTGAGCGTAGAAGCTGTAGATAATCTTGATCCCGAAAGAAGGGTAACCAATACCAATAGAGAGTTAGTAGCACAGGGAATAGGAAACACCATTTCAGGTTTAATAGGCGGGCTACCCATCACAAGTGTGATCGTAAGAAGTAGCGCCAATTTAAATGCCGGAGCAAAAACCAAATTGTCTGCCATTTTTCATGGTCTTTTATTACTGATTTGTGTTATTCTGATTCCGCAATTGCTCAACTTAATTCCATTGTCGTCCCTGGCCGCCATTTTACTTTTAACGGGTTACAAATTGTGTAAGCTATCTGTATTCGCCCAAATGTATCAAAACGGAAAATACCAATACCTGCCATTTTTTGTAACGGTACTGGTGATTATTGGTATCGATCTGATGGGTGTTTATCCTCCACTAAAAGGAGAAGGATTATTGGCGGGAGTAATTGCCGGTATCATTGTAGCTTCTATTGCGATACTGCATGGCAATCTTAAAAACTCCTATTACTTTCATAAGGAAAATTACCACGATGGAGATATTATCAAAATTCGCCTCGCAGAAGAGGTGTCCTTCTTAAACAAAGGTTCCATTCGTGAAACCCTGGATCATCTTCCCGAAAATTCAAAAGTAATCATTGATGCATCCAATACCGAATACATCGATTTTGACGTATTGGAACTGATCAAGGAATTCAGGGATATAAAAGCACCGATCAAAAATATTGATGCCAAACTGGAAGGGTTTCATGAGAAATATGAAATCGAAAATCAAATGAACGTGCAATCAGTACATTAATAACAAAAAAATATTATGGAGAAGTCATATCAAAAATTAATTAAGGGTAACCAAATTTACGCTGAAACAAAAATTCATGAAGATCCGGAATATTTTAAAAATTTGTCAAAGGGGCAAAAGCCGGAATACTTATGGATAGGCTGCAGCGATAGCCGTGTGCCTGCCAATGAAATTACGAAAACACAGAGCGGTGAAATCTTCGTTCATCGCAATATTGCCAACCTGGTTGTGCATACAGATAGCAACATGCTGAGCGTACTGGAATATGCAGTCAGATATCTGGAGGTAAAACATATTATCGTGTGTGGCCATTATGGATGCGGTGGGGTGAATGCATCAATGAGCGATACCTATCATGGCTTTGTAGATAACTGGTTGTGCAATATCAAAGATGTATATCATAAAAACAGTGCAGAGCTGGATGCTATAAAAAACCAGACAGACCGTGCAAACAGATTAACCGAACTGAATGTGATAGAACAGGTGCGAAACCTCGCAAAAACCACCATCGTACAACAAGCATGGGCCACGAGAGAATTACACCTGCATGGCTGGGTATATGGGCTTGATAACGGACTCGTAAAAGATTTAAGTGTAATTCATGACAGCAGAGAAAATATTGACCAGATCTATCGCTTTGCTTTCAACGAGTCTAAACCAAAGGCCCCCTTAATAGAAACTGTAGCAAAAAAAACAGCGGTAAAAAAGGTAGCGGTAAAAAAGGCGATGATAAAAAAGATACCATTAAATCCAATTGAAAAAGCTGCTAAACAAACAATGTAACAGCATCACGCATCAACGCTGCTTAGGGCAGTTACCAAATGCTTGAAAAACAATTTAAGGTTTGATTTTGATTATAATGTTCATTCAATGCAGTTTCGTATTTCGTGCGTTTATTTAAACACAGTGGCAGCAGTTCAGCCATTGCAGGGTGTAAAGCAAAATTTTACTGATAGCATAAAAGAACCGGAGCCGAAAAGTCCATACATTTTTTTAAGAAAAAGGCAGCAGGCAAAAGTGCTTAGCCGGTAATAAAAAAAACGATCGCTGGCAGAGGAGACTTTCTTAGACCTCATAAAAAACCAACTCATCCGGTGGCCTTTAGATTTTTATAAAATAAATTCAATAATAAAACAGCCTTCAACGGTAATAAAGGTTGAAGGCTGTTTTTATCAAAAAAATCCGGGGCTTAAATATTCAATCCGCCGCAGGCACTAATTACCTGTCCGGTAACATAGCTGCTCATATCACTTGCTAAAAATAAGGTTACGTTGGCAATGTCTTCTGCTGTAGCAAATCTTCCCAGCGGAATACCTGCTTTATATTTATCTGCAGCATCGCCTGCTTTTAAATAACTGGTCATATCCGTTTCTACAAAACCCGGCGCAATGGCATTGCAACGGATATTGCGGCTGCCCAATTCTTTTGCTACACTTTTTGTGAAACCAATAACGCCGGCTTTGCTTGCAGCATAACTACTCTGGCCGGCATTGCCCATTTCGCCAATCACCGAACTCATGTTGATGATCGATCCGGTTCTTGCCTTCATCATTGGTTTAATTACCTGTTTAGTCATGTAAAATACACTGTTCAGGTTTACATTGATCACCTCTTCAAACTGTTCCGGCGTCATACGCAACAACAGATTGTCTTTTGAAATACCGGCGTTGTTTACGCAAATATCAATTTGCCCAAACTCTTTGAGCACATCATTTACAAAACTTTCGCAGGCAGCATAATTGCCTGCATTGCTTTGATAAGCTGTTGCTTTTACTCCAAGGGCAGTCAGTTTTTCTTCCAATGCCTTTGCCTTTTCAGCACTGCTATCGCTTACATACGTAAAGGCAACATTAGCGCCTTGTTCTGCAAATTTAATGGCAACGGCTTCTCCGATACCCCTGGCACCGCCGGTTACAATGGCTGTTTTTCCTGCTAATAATTTCATTTGATTGTATTTTCTATTTGAGTTTTAAACCAAGTCGTTTGCACAAGATGAATGGTTGCAACTTGTTGTCTTTGTATTATTCCATTGCCATAATCTTTCGCAGGAAAAACTTTATAAAAGCTTTCGAAATCATCACTCCGGAGTAGTTTGATCATCGCTTTATAATTTCCCTTGAAGCTTTTTAGTTTTATAGCATTTTCGTTTTCCCTGTAAAATGGATACCCGCTTCTGGCTTGAATGATCCCAGCGGCAATATAATCCCTTTCATCATTTATTATCTTTGCTATCTGCTGAATGTACAATTCTTTATTAAATGATTTGTTTACAGTTGCATAATATTCTTCAAGATTATCAGGATGATAGATTAAATTTTCGAATGAGTAGTAGGGTAAAACATACAAATAAGGATAATCCGTTTTAATTTGTTCCACCTCTTCATCTGAAAGATAATCCCGGTCGATTAACCCAAACTGCTGATGATTTTTTGCTTTGTGAAAGACGTCGATTTTATCAATTGCAACAAAGAAAAAAGTATTTGGGATATTTAAATCATTGTAAAAAGGAGTATCGCTATTTTCTGAAAAAATTACTTTCCTCCCCTGAACCGACTTGTCAATAAAAGATTTTGAAACAGCAATTTCAAAAATCTCAAAATTGCTTTTATCCTTAGGAGTCAATGATTGTTTTTTATCAAAGTCTAAATCATCCAGATCTATAACACAACCGTTTTCATAATCTGTTGCAAATTGTATAAAACCGAGGGAATGAGATGCCGTCCAAAATTGGCAATTATCCGGAATCCAGTTTTCAATAATTTCTTTTAGAAAATTATATTGTAACAAGGTGTTTAAATGAAGATCTATTTCGTCAAAATAATACAAGTCTTTAGGAATCTCTTTTCTTGCAATTAAATTGATTAAAATATTAAAAATCTCCTTTTCGCCTGCACTCAGCAAATTATAATGAAAGATGCTATCACCCTTCTTGAAATTGACTTCTGCAACTTTTCCTTCCAATGGTGGTATTAATTCAATAAGTTGTAGCCGGGTGCCATTTTCTTTACTAAATATTCTATTGAGCGCTTCATTGATAGGCTTGATAACTTCATCCTTTATTTGCGACTTATCATCTGTATTTTTAAAAAATTCTTTAAGAAGTTTCCCGAAGATATGTTCGAGATCATTTTCAAAACGATCATCCCTATCAATAAAAGAGTAGGGCTTATCCCCATCATTCAGCACGTCAACCTGGTTGCCCAACTGCACTCTTGTTAACCTTGGTATTTGCCGTAAACTTGTTCTGCCATAGTACGAAGTAATAGGGAACCGTTTTATTTCACTTGATCCAAAAGAAGTTTTTCCTGTATCAGTAATAAAACCATTTCCAAAGTCAGCAATTATTTGAAAAGGTATTCCATTTTTTGAATAATATTTTTCTACATTTCCTGTAAATGAATGAAGCCTGTAACGATTTAAAACCTCGAAAGCGTCAAAAACACTACTTTTTCCACTTCCATTACTTCCAATCAACAAAACTAATTTACATCTTTCAGGAATGTCCCGAATGGTTAGATCTGTAAAGCGTTTGAAACTTTTTAGCTGGAGGCTGTTGACTTTCATATTGCTAAGTTCGCAATTAATTTTATTTCTTCCAGAATTGCCCGCTCATTGCTTAGCCTTGGCACTTTATGCTGGCCACCGATTTTGTTTTTTGATTGCAGCCATTTATTAAACGAACCCTTAGCCAGTGAATGCACGATGGGCAGGCGCAGCGCAATGTCCTTGTGGCGCTTGGCTTCGTAATCGCTGTTGCTGTTTTTTAAAGCACTGTCCAATTCTACAATGAAATGATCCAGATTATCCGGCTGTTGATCAAACTCTATCAGCCATTCATGGGCACCGTTGGTTTGCTCGCTAAAGTACACGGGCGCTGCGGTATAGTCATTTACCACGCAGCCGGTTTTTTCTGCAGCAATGGCAATGGCTTTATCACTGTTATCAACAATCACCTCTTCGCCAAAGGCATTCATATAATGTTTAAGCCGGCCAGTTACTTTTATTTTGTAAGGATTGATAGCGGTAAACTGGATGGTATCGCCAATCAAATAACGCCACAATCCGCCTGTTGTACTAATCACGAGGGCATACTGCTTACCTACTATCACTTTACCCAATCCTACCGTTTTAGCATCTATACTTTTGTATTGTTCTACCGGAAGAAATTCGTAAAAAACGCCATGCTCGGTAAAAAGCAACATACCGTCATCATCCGGACATTGCTGACCTGCAAAAAATCCTTCGCTTGCATTGTAAATTTCCAGGTAATTTATTTTACCGCCCATGATCTTATCAAACTGCTCCCGGTAAGGCACAAATGACACGCCGCCATTCATGTACAGCTCCAGGTTGGGCCATACTTCTTTGATGGTTTTTTTACCCTTTATCTCCAAAATTCTTTTTAATAATAGCAAGGTCCAGGTTGGCACGCCGGCTATGGAAGTCACATTTTCTTCAGCGGTTATCCTTGCCAGTTGTTCTATTTTATCTTCCCACTCATCCAGCAATGCAATGCTTAATTCCGGCGTTCGAAGCCACTGTCCCCAGAAGGGGGTATTCTGCATCAGTACGGCACTTAAATCGCCATACTGAATTTCTTCGTTCATTTTATTCAACTGGTGACTGCCACCAATTACCAGCCCTTTACCAGTGAGCAAATCGCTGCCCGGAAAATTTTTATAGTAGAAAGTAAGTACATCTTTGGTAGCCTTAAAGTGATTGTCCTGCAGGCTTTCATCGCTGATGGGGATGAATTTGCTTTTATCGGAAGTGGTGCCACTGCTTTTTGCAAACCAGTTAATGGGAGTATTCCACAATACATTTTCTGCGCCATCCATCATCTTCAACACATAAGGCTTAATATCATCATACTCCTGTATGGGAACATTTTTTTTAAACTCTTTCAGTGTAAATAGTTTTGAGAAATGATACTTTCTTCCAAATTCGGTGTATTGTGCAGCGGTTACCAGTTCCTGCAAAACTTCCCGTTGCACAGCAACCGGGTGCCTGCTCCAGTTTTCAATGCGCCAGAACCGCATGCGAGCCAATCGTGATATTGCAGGAGATAGAATTTTCATTAACAGTTGGCAAAATACGCAATAGTAATGAAAGATGGTAAAGCGATTCGAATCTTTTGTTGAAGCAAAAAAGGGTAAAGACCAGCCAAAGCATCAACCATGGCGTGTTTGGTTTTTAGTAGGTCAGATATCATAACGGCATATAATTGAAAAGCCAGTTACCATAAAGCCAACTAAAGCAATGCAGCAATTTTTCCGCCACTGCTGAACACTATTATTGTAGTCGATTTAAATGGATTTGACAGATTTTAACACAAATAAAATCTTATTTAAGGCGGCAGCGGTATCCAATGACTGATCGGCGTAAATTTCGTTGACTTCATTTAACAGGTTGGTGTTTTCATTGTCTTTTGCATACGTAATCACCGCATTTTCTACCTCCTTTAAAAATTTATGGTATTCTTCCAGTTGCAGATCTTCTTCTATAAAGTCGTTTGCAGAACCAACGGCCTCACTGGAATTAGCCGATAAGCGGTCATTTTTTATCCGCTCAATATTTTCCAGACCGGCTAAAGCCCTTTCTACTTTTGTAACCAGGCTTTCAATTGATACCGTTTGACTGGCAGCTTCGAGGTGTAAATAGTCTTTTCGCTTCAGCTCAAAATTACGGCCCAGGTACAAACGCCGTACCTGTTCATCGGCAGCCAATTCCTCTGCAGTGCCATGTTTAAATATTTTACCATCAATCAACAGGTAAGCCCTGTCGCAAATGGAAAGCGTTTCGTTTACGTTGTGATCGGTGATTAAAATACCAATGTTTTTATATTTCAGCTTTGCGATGATTTCCTGTATGTCTTCTACCGCAATGGGATCTACACCGGCAAAGGGTTCATCCAGCAATACAAATTTTGGATCTACTGCCAGGGCCCGGGCAATTTCAGTTCGGCGTCTTTCGCCACCACTGAGCGTATCCCCGTTATTTTTTCTTACTTGTGTAAGGCGAAATTCATCCAGTAGTCTCTCCAGCTTTTCCCGCTGCTCCAGCTTGGTGAGTTTGGTCATTTCCAATACCGCAGTAATGTTATCCTCCACACTCAGTTTTCTAAAAACGCTGGCTTCCTGGGGCAGATAAGCAATCCCCATTTGGGCCCGTTTGTACATCGGTAGTTTTGAGATATTTAAATCGCCTAAAAAAACCTCTCCCTCGTCTGGCTTTATCAGGCCCACTACCTGGTAAAAAGAGGTGGTTTTGCCGGCACCATTTGGCCCAAGCAAGCCCACAATTTCGCCCTGTGTTACATTGAAAGAAACTTTATTAACAACGGTACGACTGCCGTAAACTTTTACCAGGTCTTTTGTTTGTATAGTTAAACTCATGATTTGTAAAAATAAGTTATCTGCTTTAATTGATCTTCATTTTAACAAAGATGGGACATTTTAAAGGGGAATTTTTACCGGCAGCTTTACTCCCTGGTTAGTTGCTGGCAGATTAAAAATACAGTAACAAAAGTTATCAGCAGCAGGGTAGCAAAACCGGGTAGGTTATCCTTGCAGCCATTGGTAAATTTTCCCATTACCTTTTTATTGTTAAAGATATGGAGGATGACAGCAATTAGAACCGGTGCCGTTAAACCATACAATATAGCAGCGTAAAAGTCTTAGTCGTCAGCACCTGCCAACAAATTACGATAATCATATTTTTGATAGTCCTTATTCCTTTCTTTTTCTTTAGTAATTTCAATTAATTCATTTTTAACTTCAATTCTTAACCAATATTCTGGGTTTAAATGTGAGAATGAACTAAGCTTTAATACAATGCTGGCAATTAGTTTTCTTTCCCCTACTAAATACTTATGAAGATTACTGTCTCTCATCTCAAAGAAATCTGCTAGTTTCTTTTGAGGTACGTTAAATGTTTTGAGGTACAATTTGACAAAGTCTAAAACTCTTATTCTTTCTGAAACATTCTCAGATTTTATATAATCCTCAATTCTATATTGTATAGCTAATAATTCATTTCTTAACTTTCTTTCTTTAGATTGTTTTTGAGAATGAACAGTTATGAAATCATTTAAAGTGTTTCTTTTATCTTCTTTCCAAATTTCCGTTATTTGAATTTCCTTGCTTTTCATGATATTTAATTTAGAAATTTAGTGATTAGATTTTCTCCAGTTTCGGGGCTTATTACCATGATCGTCTCCCCCCATTTTAATGCTCCATATTTTTGACAATAAACCGCCATTAATTTTATCTCATCGTCCTTGTTTTCCTCTACTATATCGAATGTTAACCAACCTTTGAAATGTTCAATACCAAGAAGGAAACTAAGTCTGCAAGCATATGCTATTAAGCAACCTGCAACATTGTCATATTTTTTAGTTTTGCCTTTATTCGCTTGCGCTGGTGACCAGGCACGGGCCCGGTACTTTCCACAAAGGCTTTATTTGATTTGGTTTAGTTGCAGGCTTCATTTTTAAAACGGGTTGAATTGCAATGGAGATATTTAAAGGGCATCTCTAAAAACTCATTTCTTATTTGACCTCACCTTTAATTCCTCTCCCCCGAAAAATTCGGGGTCTTCGGCAAAAGAGAGGAAAAGGTAAGTTTTTAGAGATGCCCTAAAGATAGTTGGCAATTTTATTTAGCCGGGTTCAATTTACTATTTTTATTACCCAGATTTTAAGCAATGAATTTTAATAAATTAAAGGCATCAAAAGAAACGTTCATTGACACGATTGAAAAATCAAAATGGAAAAACTTTCTACGGCAAACTTACCTATATCTATCTTGAAATGCCCAATTTCAAATCAAAAAAAATGAGTTATCAACCCGTTTGGATAAGTGGCTTTATTTCACCTGGCATCTGGAAGATTTTCAGACGATTCCAGCTATATTTAAAGATGACGTATTTACCCGGGCCTTTGAAAAGGCAGAAATCGCCATGTTTGGCCAGCCGAATTGGATATTTACGAAAACAGTTTGAAAATTTACCGGGATTTGAAAGGCGTAATTGAAACTGCTTATGACGATGGAAAACCAGAAAGTAAAATAGAAACCGCAAGTAGAATGAAATAAAAAGGGCTGTCGGTAAAAGACATTACTGAACTTAGCGGACTTTCAGAAGAGGAAATAAAAAAGCTCTAATGGAAAAAACACCTGGTGAAAATGAATGCATCTTAATTTCGGTTGGCTAGCCTATTCGACTCAAATAAAATTCATCCGTTTCCCATCCTTATTGGTCAGTTAAAGCACCACTTTTAATCGACATCGAATCAACCAAATGCAATCAATGAAAGGTTACTTTTTTTTATTCTCTCCATCCTCCCTATTTTCACGCAATGCCACCTACTCACCCACATATCAATCAATTACTGCAATGCATCGAACTGGAAGAAAAAGAACAGGTAAAACGGTACAGTTTAGATCAGCAGCATACGCTAAAATCGTTGAAGGCAGAGGGTTTGGCACTGCATCCGATTGCGGTTACCCGTAAAAATTTTGGCTACGCCGATTATCCCGAAATCAGCTTCCGGCTTAACTTTCCGGCAGAAACCAACCTGTTTAAAGATGGTGCAGCTATTGAATGTTTTGTAACCGGTGAAGAACCGGTGAAAGGCGTTTTGATCAACCTTGATGGAAAATCGGGAGAGTTCCGGCTATTTGCACCCGACTTTCCGGATTGGATAGAAGACAATGGTGTGGGTATAAAATTAGCCCCGGACCAACGCACCACCACTATCATGAAATCGGTGTTGAAAGAGATGGAGCACAACAAGGAATTGTATGCGTTATTTGAAAAATTACATCCCGATGTTCCGGTAGAAAAGATTGCTCCGTTATCTCCTTCCATATCGCTGGATTTTAAAAACCATGCGTTAAACCAGAGCCAGCAAGAGGCTGTGAAGGCGATTGTACAAAACGAAAACATTACCATTGTACATGGTCCGCCCGGCACCGGAAAAACCACTACCCTGATTGAAGCCATTGTACAATTGGTAAAAGCAGGCGAAAAAATATTGGTGGCCGCACCCAGCAATACAGCCGTTGATAATATTGCGAAAGGCCTGATTGCGCAAAGCCTGCACGTGTTAAGAGTTGGCAATACCAGCAAGGTAGACGAAACGATTTTTTTACATACGCCCGAAGGAAAATTATCCAACAGCAAACAACAAAAAGAGATTAAGGAACTAAAGATACGAGCAGAGCAGTTTCGCAAAATGGCGCTGAAATATAAACGGAGTTTTGGCAAAGCAGAAAGAGAACAACGCAACCTGTTATTTAAAGAAGTAAAAAACATCCGCACCGAAATAAAAAAAATACAAGCCTACAATGAAGAAAAACTATACACCGAAGCGGAGGTAATTTTAGGCACTCCCATTGGTTTGTATGATTCAAAAATTAAGCACCTTACTTTTCACACGCTGGTGATGGATGAAGCCGGGCAATGTATTGAGCCCCTTGCCTGGTGTGTGTTTCCGCTGGCACAAAAGTATGTGCTGGCCGGCGACCATTTGCAGTTGCCCCCAACTGTTTTAAGCAATGAAGCTACCCGGCTGGGATTCAATCAATCTGTTTTGGAAAAGAGCATTGCGGCCCTTAGTAATATTTACCTGCTCAATACCCAATACCGGATGAGGGAAGCCATCGCCGGCTTCAGCAGCAACTACTTTTACAATGGCCTGCTGCAAACGGCTGCTCACCTCATCAATACCGGTGCCCATATCAGCTTTATAGACACTGCTGGCTCCGGCTACAACGAAGAGCAGGGCAGCAATGGCATGAGTTTACAAAACGAAGGCGAGCTAAGGATTGCCCAAAAAATAATGGAAACCGAAACATTGAATCCGCTGCAGACTGCTTTTATTTCGCCCTATGCCGGGCAGGTGGCTGCGGCAAAAGATGTGCTGCCAAAAGAAATGCGGATCAGCACCATCGACAGTTTCCAGGGGCAGGAAAAGGAGATCATTATTTTGTCGCTCGTACGAAGCAACGATGATGGCGATATTGGCTTTTTAAAAGATTACCGCAGAATGAATGTAGCCATCACCCGGGCTAAAGAACAATTGTTTGTAATTGGCGACAGTGCTACCATTGGTGCCGATGCCTTTTACAATTCGTTTCTTACTTATATCGAAAAATCGGGTACCTATCGAACTGTTTGGGAGTTTGAAATGTGATGACAGGAGCTAAGCTACGTTGCTACTTTCACTACGTCCTGCAACTTATTATCCATAGTTTTTAAACTTATGGGCATCTCTAAAAACTCATTTTTTTATTTTACCTCACCTTTAATTCCTCCCCCCCGAAAAATTCGGGGTCTTCGACAAAAGAGAGGAAAAGGTAAGTTTTTTAAAGATGCCCTTATTTTAACCATAACATAATACCTTCGGCCAAATAACCTCCATTTGGGACATTTCACAAATAAAGTAGTTTTAATAACCGGCGCATCATCAGGAATCGGAAAGGCATTGGCGTTGAGTATAGCGGATCAATCGGTGCATTTACTATTGGCAGCCCGCCGGATGGATGAATTGAAAACATTGCAGAAAGCCTGCAGAGAAAAAGGTGCCCGTTGTGATATATTTTTTATAGATATCGCCGCTCCCGAAAGCATTGCAGCCTTTGTAGATGAAGTTGGAAAACAGGTGCAAAAAATTGATGTCCTCATTAACAATGCCGGCATCAGCCAGCGATCGCATGCAGAAGAAACGGCCATTGAAGTTGACCGCAGAATTATGGAGGTGAACTTTTTTGGACAGGTTGCGCTTACCAAAGCATTGTGGCCGCTGCTGGTTAAATCCAACCATGCCAATATTGTGCTCATCAGCAGTGTGGTAGGTACATTTGGCTTTCCGCAACGCAGTGCCTACGCTGCATCCAAACATGCGCTGGAAGGCTTTTTTGAATCCTGGATGCTGGAAAACAAACGGGATAATATTCATTTTACAACCGTTGCTCCCGGCCGCATTTATACCAATATTTCCTACTCGGCACTAAAAGCAGATGGAAGTGCTCACCAGCTTTTAGACGAGGGGCAGAAAAATGGCATCACACCAGAAGCCTGTGCAAAAAAGATCATCCATGGCATCATCCGCAACAAACGAAAAGTATATGTGGCCAGGCAGGAAATGCTGCTGATCTTTTTGCGAAAATATATTCCGTTTGCCTATTTTAAGCTTGTAAAAAAATTAAACCTCACCTAAAAAATATCCATATCCACTTATGGCATTGATCTCTGGAATACAACAAATTGGCATTGGCTGCGAAGATGCTTCCAAAACTTTTACCTGGTTAAGAAAAACCTTTGGCCTCAACGTAAAAATATTTGACGATGAAGCAAAAGCTGCGCTGATGACGCCTTACACCGGCGGCGAAGTGCATGCCCGCAGAGCCATCCTGGCCATGAACATGAATGGCGGTGGCGGTGTAGAAATATGGCAGTTTACCAGCAGAACACCCGATACCGGAAAAAAAATCATGTGGGGCGATTATGGTATCAATGCCATCAAATTTAAATCTACCAAAGTTGAAAACTCTTATGCAGTCATCAATCAAAACATCCCTTGCACACAACCACAAGCCTGTCCATCCGGTAACCTGTCTTTTCTATTAAAGGACGATGCCGGTAATCAATACCAGGTGGTAAATGACCGCTCGTGGTTTAAGAATGCAAGCTTTATGCAGGGTGGTGTTTGCGGTGCGTTAATTGGCGTAAGCAATATAGACACATCGCTTGCATTTTACCGGAATGGATTTGGTCTCCATAATATCGCTTACGATGTAACCGGCAAATTTAATGACCTCGGCGAAGACGCCACCAACCATACATTTCGCCGGGTGTTGCTCACATTTAAAAATCCATTTATTGCTCCCTTTAGTCGTTTGTTGGGCGATGTGCAGATTGAGTTGATACAGGCGCTAGACAGGGTGCCCAGTAAAATATATGAAAACCGCTATTGGGGCGATATCGGTTTTATTCATTTGTGTTTTGATGTTTCGGATATGGCCGCACTAAAGGCCAACCTGAAAAAAAACAACTACGCCTTCACGGTAGATAGCGGTGATACTTTTGATATGGGCGAATCGGGCGGCCGCTTTGGTTACGTAGAAGATCCGGATGGCACATTGATTGAAATGGTAGAAACGCACAAAGTACCCATTCTGAAAAAGTTGGGTCTTTTCCTAAACCTGAAAAACCGGAAATCTGACAAACCGCTGCCTGACTGGATGGTGAATTTAATGGGATTGAATAAGGTGAAGGATTAAGATTTTTTTTTGGGGGGAACTGGTGAGCACCGTCAGAGGTGTTTCGTGGGGAGGTTAATAATTTTGTCTCCAGAGGCTATTTTAATGTAGCTTTTTTAAATCACCCTCAATTGTAAACAGAAAGAATGATTTATACCATATACAAAAACTCATCGTCCTTTGTTATTTCATACCGGCAACAATACTGTTTATTGAATGCTCCTATACTTCTGCATCGCCAAAGGATTTATCCTATCTTTATAACAATCAACTTCTATTATAATCTGTTTTATGAATTTAAAAATTGTATCATTTCAGGTCGCAGACAGTATTGATTTAAAGCAGTTCACATCTGTCTTTAAAGCGAATATACATTATGGAGATAGCGACGAATTGTTTTATCATATAGAAACCTATAAATATCTCTATGTATTTAAATATGGCATTGTTGCCTTTCTGGGTTATAATGAAACTGAGACAGCCCATTTTTTGCAATTGATAACTCCTTACTGCAAAAATTTTATTGAGCAGCGACTAAGTGATGAATTTGATATAGAAACCGATGTTTCCAATATCAATTACGGTTACAATAAAATTGAGATACCAAAACCCGGTGTTGAAATGATCCGGATAATTATGCTAAACGCATCGCAAAGTGTAGCGCTGGATCATTATAACCAGCAAACCAACTTGCTACTGGAAGAAACTAATTTTCATACACAAGTATTGGAAAAAAGAGGGAAGATTGATCTTGGTGGTGTTGAGCTTAAAAAATATATTGGTCGTACACTTAACCTTAAAAATAAAATCGCCGGAAACTTATACATTTTTGATTCCCCGGAAGAAACATGGGAAGATGAGCATCTAAATAAGCTGGATATAGGACTGAAAAAGACCTTTGATTTACAATCACGTTTTCGCACGATACAAGAAGGATTACAAATTGTAAAAGAAAACCTGGAACTGTTTAAGGACTTGCTGCAATACCGCAATAGTGTGGTGTTGGAGTGGGTTATTATCCTATTGATATTAGTGGAAGTGGTCAATTTACTGATAGAAAAAATCTTTAAGTAACAAACGTTGGTACACAGTTACGATATTTAAAGGATGCAAAAGATCGAACCCGGAAAATTGACATTCCACGAAGACCCGCAAAGCAGTTTTTGTAGATTTTTTCCGTTAAAAAAAATGGCAACCGGCACCCGAAAAATCACCATTTATTTCACTCTGACAGGGCTTCGTGATTCAAATCTTATTTTTTCATCATAGTCATAGGGCGTTGCCATACGCTAAGTTATTACGCCTTTACAGGGCTTGAATGCAATGGTTTGTAGATCTGCCCGGGGGCTAGCGGGGCCGGGGGAGTTTTTGGAACCCTGTGCAGGGTGCCGCTGATTCGGTTGTTGGTCGGGAGACACAACAACGGCGTGCTGAATAGGATGGAGTTTTTGTACGGCTGTGTTGCATAAATATGTCTATTGACGAATGACACTGGCCCAAACAACCACCCAAAAAGAAACCACCCAAAAAGTAAACTCGTTGTAAAACTCGTTGCTGGCTAACGGGTGCTTCTTCTCTCCTTTTAATTTTTTTTAAATCTTTATTTATTTTAATAGATAAGTTGTACTTTGGTTTTCTAATTCGACTATTCCCATTCCTACCTGTGACTGAGAACGGCAACGCCGTTAAAAAATAAACCGGACAGCAGATCAGGAATATTGCCAAAAAGCTTGCTAGTACTACATATCCAATGATTATACCTTTCAGCTAAATTTACTGATTAATCATTTTGTTATGGATACAATTACATTAAAACCATTTGTACATCACCAGCAGGAATGCATTGGTATTTACTTTGGCAACCTTCCTGTATTAAACGAGGCTGCAAAAAAGCTGCCCGGCTGCAAGTGGACCAAGACTTTTAAATGCTGGCATCTGCCGCTAAGTAAGGATGGCTACCTGCTAATTGCAAGCGCATTTAAAGAAATTGCTGAAATAGACAACACGGTGCTGAGGGCCTACCTGGTTGAAAAGAAAAAAGTAGCACCGTCTGGAAAAGCAAGTTTACCAAAAATTGCAAATGAGCTTACTGTGAAGGCGCCTGTTTTAAAACAAGCGAAACAGGCACAACGGTCTGCGGGTCCGAAAAAAACAGTAGTAATACATGCCATCAATGCACATATACTACCCAAAATGAGGGAGTTGATTATTTTAAAAGGCTATAGCGATAAAACGGAAACAACTTACCTGAATGAAATGAGCCAGTTGTTGCAACTACTGGGTAATAATTCGGCGGACCTGTTAACAACGGATAGGATAAAGCGATACATGGTATATTGCTCTGAAAAATTTGGGCTGAAAGAAAACACGCTGCATAGCCGCATCAATTCCTTAAAGTTCTATTATGAACAGATACTCGGAAGAGAAAAGTTTTTTTGGGAAATACCCCGGCCAAAGCGCCCGTTTTTGCTACCAAAAGTAATCAGTGAAGAAAAAATACTGGAAGGTTTGCTGGGTGTAAAAAATTTAAAGCACCGCACCATTTTACTATTGGCCTATAGTGCGGGCCTGCGGGTGAGTGAAGCCGTGTCTATAAAAATAACCAATGTAAACAGCGACCGGATGCAAATATTTGTGGAAGATGCAAAAGGGAAAAAAGACCGGATGGTAACTTTAAGCAGCACCATACTGGTATTGCTAAGAGAGTATTATAAAATTTATAAACCAAAGGAATGGCTGTTTGAAGGCCAACACAAGGAAGAACATTATTGCACCCGCTCTGCACAAAAAATATTTAAAGATGCATATAAAAGAATGAATCTACCGGCTAAATGCAGTTTTCACAGCCTACGGCACAGCTTTGCCACTCACCTGCTGGAAAACGGTACCGACATTGTTTATATTCAAAAACTGCTGGGGCACAACGATATTAAAACAACTCTCCGCTACACGCATGTGACTAACCGGGACGCCAGCAAGGTTGAAAGCCCGCTAGATAAAATAATGCGAAAAAAGGGGCTGTAAAACTTTCGTATATTAAATATCATTATGCGTAAAAGTTTAAAAAACGAAAGTTTTGAAACTTGCGCTTTTTCAATTGTTTTTTCCATATATCTTTAACAATCAAACTTATAGGTAGAATTTGTAAATTTGGGTAAAGCCAAAACATTCGCCTATTTATGAGTAGGGCGCAAATTATTTTTTGCGCTGACGTGCAAGTTCTTGTCATCATTTTATAATGGGCATTTGTTGTTGTTCGGCCTGA
>Ga0105044_10000972_pt1 | contig 37076 bp, 30 predicted proteins | sample MAT01_FD_78092 | JGI IMG/M metagenome (GOLD analysis project Ga0105044, IMG submission 78092) | Freshwater microbial communities from Lake Fryxell liftoff mats and glacier meltwater in Antarctica - MAT-01 | ecosystem: Environmental > Aquatic > Freshwater > Ice > Liftoff microbial mat | place...
AAGAGCGATGGCGTTGATTCGAGAATGGTAATACGATGTTTGCTTGGCGAGGTAACTCCAGTTCTTAAACAGTCCCAACGCTGAATTTCCCTTTTCCCTTTTGCTGTGCCCGGTCCACACCCAAATTTTCCCAAAAATTATGAAACGCATCGATTTGTCATTCTTGGACCGATTGGGGAAGTCGCGGATGCCCCGAGTCCGATTCTACACGGAGGCATTCGTCCGCGAGATACGGTCACGCCCTCCGCTCTCCCTGCATTTGTCTCGTCTTGAAGCGAGGCTTGGGGAAGCGACTTTAGAGAAGTTGCGAGACCGTTTGAATTACTACTGCCAAATCGAGAGTCCCTTCCGGCTCCCCATGGAAGCAAAGAGAATCGATGAGATTGAGTGGTCGAAGTCGCCGAGCTACTATTTTCTGGATTTCATGGAGTATGCGCGATTTTTCCCAAACGACTCTCGATTTGATTACCTTTTTAAAGATGTAATGCATGTCCCCGATCACCCGACGATCGTCAAATCGCGGCCGATTGGAGATAACGTCAATTCTGTTCTCTTCAAGTTGAACAAGCTGCGCCATTTTCATTTTGTGAAGGACCGCAAAAGGTTTCGCGAAAAGAACGAGCGTCTGATATGGCGGGGAGCCGCCAAGCAGGAACACCGCAAGGCATTTCTGGAAAAGTTCCATGGCAAGTCTCGCCGGATCGACGTAGCGCACTACGGGAGAGAGAAATCAAAAAACCCGGAATGGCAGGGGACCTACACCTCTATTGCCGAGCAGCTCAAGTTCAGTTTCATCCTGTCAATCGAAGGGCGTGACGTAGCCACAAACACGAAGTGGGTCATGTCCTCAAACTCACTGTTAATGATGACGAAGCCAAAGTATGAAACCTGGTTCATGGAAGGTCGTCTTGTTGCGGGCAAGCACTATGTTCAGTTGGCCGATGACTACTCTGACTTGGAAGAAAAGATGGATCATTTCCTCGCGCACCCCGGCGAAGCCGAGGAGATCATCGAGGGGGCGCATTGCTACGTCTCGCAATTTTTACAGCGGGACTCTGAGGATTGGTTGAGTCTGAAGGTTCTTGAGAAGTATCTCTCCCTGACGATTTCTTCGGACGCTTGACCGGATGGTGAAAAGTCGGATGCGTTGAGGAGTCGCCGATATTTTTCTCATTTTCTTGAGCATTTTACCTCGTATGATGTCAAAGTTGGGGAATCACCCATGAACAACTTTTTTACCTCCGGCGGCAATATCTTCTACCTCGTCATCACCCTCGGCACCATGCTGGTCAGTTGGCTGGTGGGTAGCATCCTGAAGCGGCGCTTTCGGGAGTATTCTGAGCTCCCCATATCCCTGACCGGTGCTCAGGTCGCGGCGAAAATGCTCGCCGACGCCGGCATCCGCGACGTTCAGATCATATCGACGCCGGGCCAGTTGACCGACCATTACAACCCATTGACCAAAACGGTCAATCTCAGCGAGCCGGTCTATCACGAAGCCAACGTCGCCGCCGCGGCAGTCGCCGCCCACGAGTGCGGGCATGCCGTGCAACACGCCCGCGCCTATGGCCCGCTGAAGATGCGTTCGACCTTGGTCCCCATCGTGAGTTTTGCCAGTCAGTGGATGCAGTGGGTGCTCATGATTGGACTCTTTATGGCGTCGTCGGGCAACACGACCGTATTGCTCGTTGGGGTGATTCTCTTCTCCATAACCACTCTTTTCTCCGTGATCACTCTGCCGGTGGAATTCGACGCCAGCAATCGAGCCTTGGCATGGATCGATCAGTCCCGCATCATGGGCAACCTCGAACACGACAAAGCCAAAAATGCCCTCTTCTGGGCCGCGATGACCTACACCGTCGCCGCGATCGCTTCCATCGGGCAGTTGCTCTATTTCATCATGCGCCTGTTAGCCGCACGTCGGTGAAGTGCTGAGCCGCGAGCTGGCAGGGTTAGGTCGGCGACCCCGTGGGGTTAGGTCGGCGACCCCATAGGGTTAGATCACCGATCCCATAGGGTATGCTCTGCTCCTCGGAGCCTGGAGAGCGAAAGAGTGGACGGACTGGGACTCGAACCCAGGACCAATTGGTTAAAAGCCAACTGCTCTACCAACTGAGCTACCCGTCCAGAAGTAGCCGCGAGAGGCGGGGCGGGCATCATAAGCGCCTAATCGGGCCGCGCAAGTGAAAGTTGGTCGAGGAATGCAGCAAGGGGAGCCTGTCCCTGATCGCCCCTTGGGATGCCGGGAGGACCGACGCGGAAGTGGGCGAATCCGGCGGCTTGGGCGCCCGCCCAATCGCAGATCGGATCGTCACCAAGGTGCAGGATTTCGCCGGGATTCATCCCCAAGGTCGCGGCGGCAAGGGCGAAAAGACGCGGGTCCGGCTTGGAGCAACGCTCTTCGCAGGAGAGGATGACGTGTTCGAAGCGATCAAGGACCTCCAGATCGCCAAGGATGCGGCGGAGACGGTGGTCGAAGTTTGACAAGACGATGAGTCGATAGCGGCCGGACACGGCTTCGAGCAATGGCTTTGCCGCAGGGTCGAGTAGCCAGGTTCCGGGGCTTTCAAAATAGTCATAAAGCTCCGTGAAAAACGCCTCAAAGTGCGACGCGGAGTCGAAGAAGGTTCCGGTTTCCGCGAAGACTGAGCAGACGAGTCGGCTCCACCAGGCGCGCTCGTTCGGGTCGGAGTCGCCGGCATCGGGCGAGAAGGGGAGGGGCGTTCTTCGCCACAGCGTCCGAAAGGCCCGGTCCAGCGGATCGGCTGAGACGGTCACACCGTGGCGGGCCGCCACGGAAGCATAAGAGACCCCGACGGGCTCGGCGAGGTGGATCAGGGTGCCGGCGGCGTCGAAGCTGAGGGACTTGATGGCGGGATGAATCATAGCTTGATCTATAGGGAAATACGTGTTGATTAGGGGCCGGGTAGCGAATATGTTCGCCACCCGGCAATCTTGAGAACTCGTCCCGGCAGCGGGGCGGGATGGTAGAGTGGGCATGTCCCGCTTTTTTTTGTCTCAAAATTCAAGGATTCGTCAGAGCAAATGAGAAACGAACTGTTAGCACTTTTCGACTATTACGAAAAAGAAAAAGGGATCAAGCGCCACACCATGGTGGAGGCGCTGGAGATTGCCCTTCTTTCGGCTGCGCGCAAGACCATCGGTCCCGCCCGCGATCTGGAGGTAAAGATCGAGCCGGAGAAAGGTGACATCCGTGTCTTCGCCAATCTGCTCGTGAAGGATCGGGTCAATAATTCCTACGAGGAAATCGATATTTTCACCGCACGCCGACTCAAGCCCGAGGCCAATGTGGACGACGAGATCAAGGTGGACATTACTCCCGGAAATTTCGGACGTATCGCCGCCCAGACTGCCAAGCAAACCATGATGCAGCGTCTCCGCATGGCGGAGAAGGAGCTGATCTACGAAGAGTTTAAAGATCGCGCCGGAGACATCGTCAGTGGCACGGTGCGCCGTTTCGAGCGCGGGGACGTTTTTATCGATCTCGGCAAGTTCGAGGGGATCATGCGCCAGCGTGATCGGGTCGTGACTGAGGAATACAATGTCGGCGACCGCATCCGCGCCTACGTGGTGGCGGTGGAGAACGGCACCCGCGGACCGGAAATCATCCTGTCACGCAGTCACGTCAATTTTGTGCGTCGTCTCTTTGAATCCGAGGTCAGCGAGATCGCCGATCACACCGTGGAAATCCGCTCTTTGGCTCGTGAGGCCGGCTATCGGACCAAGGTCGCGGTGTATAGCGCGGATGAAAAAGTTGATCCGGTTGGTGCATGCGTCGGCTTGCGAGGTGCCCGGGTGAAAAATATCGTGCGGGAACTCAATAACGAGAAAGTGGATATTATCCGCTGGAGCGAAGACATCCGAAGTTTCGTGATCGATGCCCTGAAACCGGCCGAGATCAAAACCATCACCCTCGACGAGGCCGCTCGTTCGGTCCGCGTGACCGTCGATGAAGAAGAACTCTCCAAAGCCATCGGTCGTCGCGGTCAGAACGCCCGTTTGACCGCCCGCTTGATCGGTTGGGAAGTCCAGGTGCAGAAGGATGAGAGCGCCCACGAAGTGTTCGAAGCCCGGGTTGCGACCGCCGGAAAAGAAATTACCAAAATCAGCGGGATTGAGTTTGAGACCGCAGTGGCCCTGGTGCGTGGTGGTCTCACCACTGTCGAGATCATCGCGAACGAAGCGGATGACGTCGATGTCGCCGGAATCCTCGATCTCGACATTGCGGAAGCCTTGGTCATCTTGAATCAAGCAAGAGCTGCCGTCGGTTTGGATCCAAGTGAACCCAGCGGACAGACGCTTGCCGAGGTGATCGCCGATGAGATCGCCGATGGGGACGAGACCGGCGCGCCAGCGGAAGAAGAGACGTATGTGGACCCGGCGGACCTCAACGACCCTTCAGAGGACGACGACTCTCCCCAGTTGGTCGCAGCCGCAGGTGGTGACGAGTCGGAAGCAACCTCCGCAGAATGAACCGCCGGGGCGGGATATCCGCCAACTCCTCCTTTCCTTCTCAATTTGACAACGCTTACACTGATTACAGAATAGATTTTGATCTGAGGCACTCGATCCGAGTCGCCTCAATCCCCGTTTTTTATGCCCAGCAAAAAGTCCACCGCCCCGAATCCCCCTGCTTCTGCGGAGAGCGAAACCAAAACGCTCGACGAACAGAAAGCCGGGGCGCTCAATCTCTTTGAAAAGGAAGAGCAGAGGGCCGCGCGGAAAGGGAGCAAGCCGATGGAGGAGGGGTCCGTTTATGGGCACCTCGGCAAGGAGAGTGTCGCCAAGAAGATCGCCGCCATCAAATCCACCCAGGCAAGCAAAGCCACCCCGAAGCCCCCCGTTAAAAAGCCCGCTCCCGCTCTCGATCTGGTCAGCGACGATGTGGTGCGGACCAGCATCCTGCCGCCGCGGGCGGTGGTGGAGGCGGTCGTCGAGGAATCTGGCAACGTCGTCGAGCAGATCGGCGACAAGAAGATCATTCACATCAAGCCGCCCATCATCGTTGGTGAGTTGGCCGAGTTGATGAATTTGAAACCCTTCAAGCTCATCCAGGACTTGATGGAACTCGATGTCTTCGCTAGCAAGGGCCAGGCCATCGAGCCGGACATCGCGGCGAAAGTTTGCGAGAAGCACGGCTTCATTTTCGAAAAGGAGCGCCGGGAAAAAGGTGGCGGAGTTCACAAGGTCGAGGAAGTCATCGAAATTCCCGAGGTTCAGGCCATCGAGGAAGTCGAGGAGGAGAAGCTCCAGACCCGCCCTCCCGTTGTCACCTTCATGGGTCACGTGGACCATGGCAAAACCTCCCTGCTCGACGCCCTGCGGGGGTCGAAGGTGGTCTCCGGTGAAGCGGGCGGCATCACGCAGCACATCGGAGCCTATCAAGTCGAGCGCAACGGCCAAGTCGTGACTTTCATCGACACCCCCGGTCACGCCGCGTTTTCCGAAATGCGGGCTCGCGGTGCCGATGTCACCGACGTGGTGGTGCTGGTCGTCGCCGCCGACGACGGGCTCATGCCGACGACTTTCGAAGCGATCGACCACTGTCGCGCAGCGGGAGTCACGATTATCGTCGCCATCAACAAAGTGGATTTGGTCCGGGCCGACATCATGAAGGTCAAGGGCCAGCTTCAGGAAGCGAACCTCACTCCGGAAGATTGGGGTGGGACCACGATCTGCGTCGAAGTGTCCGCCAAGACCGGAGTTGGGCTCGATGACCTCATCGAGATGATTCACCTGCAGTCCGAGGTATTGGAGCTGCGGGCGAATCCGACCGGCCCGGCTCGTGCTCTCGTGATCGAGGCTCGCACCGAGGCCGGAAAAGGGCCTACCGGGACCGTCATTGTCCAGTCAGGAACGCTCAAAGTGGGGGATCCTTTCATTTGCGGCTACCAGTCCGGCAAAGTCAAAGCTCTCATCAATGATCGCGGTCAACGCATCCCCGAGGCCGGTCCGTCCGTTCCGGTCGAGGTGGTGGGTTGCTCGGGCACTCCTCAGGTGGGAGACGAGCTCATCCAGATGGATTCCGAGCGCCATGCGAAGAAGCTCAGCAGCGAGCGCATGGAGCAGGCCCGTCAAGTCAAGCTCAAGCCACTGGCGAAGTCGGCCTTGGAGACTCTCTTTTCGAATATCGAGCAGGGGCGCAAAACCACCCTCAAACTCATCATCAAGACTGATGTGCAAGGTTCCGTGCAGGCGATCGAGAAGTCGCTCATGGAAATCGAGTCGGACAAAATTTCCGTGGATATCCTCCGTCAGGGGGCCGGCCCCATCACTGAAGCGGACGTGCTCCTCGCGAGTGCATCGAACGCGATTCTGATCGGCTTCAATACCAAGGTGGAGGCGATGGCCCAACCCATTATTAAGCGGGAAGGGGTCCAGGTGAAGCTCTTCTCCATCATTTACGAACTGATCGATCAGGTCAAAGAGGCCATGCTCGGCATGCTGGAGCCGGAAACCCGCGAGACGGTTATCGGGCACGCCAGGGTGATGGAGATCTTCAAGCTTTCTTCGGGCAAAGTCGGCGGCTGTATGGTGATCGATGGTCGCGTCGCCCGCAAAGCCCGTGCCCGGGTGCTGCGAGACAAAATTCCGATTTACGATGGTGGCTTCACGACCCTGCGCCGCTTCAAGGACGACGTCAAAGAGGTCAAAAACGGTCTCGAGTGCGGCATCAAGCTTGGCAAATTCAACGACTATCAGAAAGACGACATCATCGAGTGTTACGAGTTGGAAAAACTCGCGAGCACCCTGTGAATCGGACCTTCCCGCTCCGGTTCTCCAAGCTGCCTGGTTTGAAGCAAAATCCGGGCGAGTTTTTCACTATTTCCCATGAGTCAGCGACTTTCCCGCATCAACGAGCTGATGAAGCGGGAGATCAGCGCCTACATCGAGCGCAGTTTCGAGTTTCCTGGCGTGCTGGTCACCATTCATGATGTCGAGACGGCGGTTGATTTGCGCAGCGCCATGGTTCACATCGGGGTCATCGGGACGCCTGATCAGACCCGCGAAGTTCTGCGCCAGCTGAACAACAAACGGGGAGTCATTCAGAATGCGGTAGTCAAACGGGTCGTGATCCGCAACACGCCCCAACTTACGTTCCTCGTGGATGATTCGGTGGAGCGAGGTGTCCGCATCCTCAACATCCTCGACGAGATCGGGGAAATTCCCGATTCGCCTCCCGACGTGGTCCCTGAGATCGATCTGAACAAACGGCCCCGGCGCTGAGTGGTATCGTCCTTTCGATGCAGAACATTTCCTTCGACGACATTCGGAATCGAGTTTCCGCAGCGGCAAAGATCATCGTCGTCAGCCATGATCGGCCGGACGGCGACGCGCTCGGTTCGACCTTGGCGATGGGCCGACTGCTGGAGTTACAAGGGAAGCGAGTCACGTTGATGAATGCTGATCCCGTTCCGGCGGCTCTTGCCTTTTTGCCAGGTGCCGAGAGGATCGGGCGACCGGAAACGATCCTGTCCGCCGACCTCATTTTTGTGCTCGACGCGGGAGGGCGTAAGCGGGTCAGCGAGGCTGTCTGGAAGGTCTTGCCAGAGACGACCCCGGTGATCTGCATCGACCACCATCTCAGCCATGAGCCATTCGGAGATTTTCGCTGGGTGGATCCTAGTTCGCCTGCGACCGGCCAGATGATCGCCGAACTGGCGGAAGTCTGCGGCTGGCCGCTCGACCTCTCCGTTGCCCAAAGTCTCTATGTAGCGATCTCCACGGACACCGGCCACTTCCGCTACGCATCAACGACAGGAAAAACCCTGCGCATCGTGGCCGATCTGCTCGATCAGGGCGTGAATACCCATCGATACAATGTGTTGTTGAACGAGAGTTTTCCGCCTCGTTGCCTCGACTTGGTCGAGCAGATTCTTCCCATGGTGCGCCGCGAATTGGGAGGGCGCTGCCTTTCGTTTCGCATCACCCGCGACACCAACGAGAGGCTCGGTCTCGAAGGCGACGACAGCAACTTGTTGGTGAACCTGCTGCGCTCGATCAAAGGCGCTCTTGTCACGATCGTTTTCGAGGAGCTCGCCGACGGGACGATTCGAGTCAGCGCCCGGTCAAAAGACGAAACCCTGAGCGTAGCGACGGTTTGCGAAGCCTTCGGCGGCGGCGGGCACTTCCTCGCCGCAGGTGCGCGACTTCCCGGCCCGATCGAAACCGCCGAGGAGCGCTACCTGGCGAAGGTGGATGAACTTTTCGGACCGCTTTTGTGTCAGGGATAGGAGACGGGTGTCCCGACCGGATCCGGTTCCCCGGGCGTCGATCCGATGATGACGCAGCTGCCAAAGTGAACATGCCCGCTTTTTCGCCGAATATTTTGTCTTTCGCCAGCCCCCTTCTTCGGGTTACACTGAACGCTCCTCCTTTGAGCCGACTTATATGACCAATCGATTTTGTTTCCTCATCCTCGCTCTTGGAGTCTCAGTCTCCGTCCCGATGCTTGGTCAAGAGGCTTCCCTGCCCGACCTGAAACAGCTTCCCGGTGTCAAGCCGCGCAACGTCATTTATATCATCATAGATGACATGCGGCACGACGCGATGGGCTTCCTCGGGCACCCTTTTCTGAAAACCCCGAACATCGATTCCCTCGCGGCGGGTGGCGTCTATTTTGAGAACGCTTTTGTTACCACGTCCCTCTGCTCGCCGAGCCGGGCGTCCGTCCTGACCGGACGCTACATGCACAATCATGGCGTCGTCGATAACAACGCCCAACCTCCCGGCCTCATCTTTTTTCCGCAGTATCTTCAGAAGGCCGGTTATGACACCGCGTTCATTGGGAAGTGGCACATGGGTGGGGATTCCGACGATCCGCGACCGGGATTTGATCACTGGGTTTCTTTCAAGGGGCAGGGACATTACCTCCCGCCGACTCCCGACTACACCATCAACGTCGATGGTGCCCGGGTGAAGCAAAAGGGCTATATCACTGACGAGTTGACGGATTACGCCATCGATTGGCTTGATCAAAAAGAGAAGGCCGACGACGGCAAGCCCTTCTTTCTTTATCTGGGGCACAAGGCGGTCCATGCGGACTTTACCCCGGCGGAGCGGCACAAAGATCTCTTCGAAGACGTGGAGGTTGTCCTACCCGGAACCTTCCCCGAGGAGCAGAATGCCGATTCCCCGCTTTGGGTGCAAAACCAACGCAATTCCTGGCACGGGGTTGACTTCCCTTATCACTCCGATCTCGATGTGCGGGAGTATTACAAGCAATACTGCCGCGCGCTTGTCGGGGTGGATGAATCGCTCGGTCGGGTGCTGGGTTGGCTCAAGGAGAACGGTGAGTTGGAGAATACGCTCGTTCTCTTCATGGGAGACAACGGCTTCCTCTTCGGTGAGCACGGCCTGATCGACAAGCGTAACGCCTACGAGACGTCCATGCGGGTACCCTTGCTCGCTCACTGCCCTGAGCTTTTCGAGGCCGCTACAAAAGTGGAAGGGATGGTCGCTAATATTGACATCGCTCCATCCATCCTTGACGCGGCGGGTCTGGAAGCGCCGGCTGACATGGATGGGCGTTCGTTTGTTCGTCTGGCAACGGGAGAACTGGCATCTTCGGACTGGCGGCAAGAACTGCTCTACGAATATTACTGGGAATACAATTTTCCTCATACCCCGACGATGTTCGCCTTGCGCACGGACAAATTCAAATTCATCCAATATCACGGAGTTTGGGACACCGACGAGCTCTACGATCTGGAGGCTGATCCCGACGAAAATCACAATTTGATCTTCCAGGAGTCTTTCCAGAAGCAAATCGCCGACTATCGCAAGCGGCTTCACGCGATCCTTGAGGAGGGCGGGGCGACCCAGGTTCCTTTCACGATCAAACGGAACATGGGTGCCAGCCTGCGCCGGGAGGGCGGGTCGGAAGCTGCGGATTTTCCGGCGGAGTTCATGCGCAAAAAGAATGCGCAGGAGTGAATCGCGTTGGCAGAGTTGACCGGCTGCCGCCTCAATCCCGTTCCATGGAGCTTTGATCGGTCAAATAAACGGCGTCACCCAGTTCGGTGTAGGCCGGTGAGATCATCATCCTGCTGGCCAGATCGAGATCGAGGCGGGCTTCGCTAGGGTCGTTGTGGAGGGCCGCGCTGTCGATGGCAAGCTGGAACTGGACCTCGATTCGGTTCAAGTCGCTATCAACCTCTTCGAGGGATTCCCGCCGTCTCGCGAGGACCGCGAGTCTCTTCTCAAGGAGAGTCACGGTGGCGAGGAGGCTTTCCCGAAGTGATTCTGAGCGGGCCTGGGCGCTTTGGGCCTTGAGTCCGGCGATGCGTTCCACGATCTCCCGGACATCCTCCGCCGCGGTGGGTGAGGAGAGATGTTGTCGTGCGATCAAAAGTTTGAGATACACTGTTTCCAGAGTCCGAATACCTTCGAGATGGTCCCACTCCAGCGTTTCTGTGGCGAGATCGGTGCCCACGATACTTTCGATGTGGGTCCGTTTTTCCAGGATCCCCGCATACCGCTCCGCTTGGGGCGATTTGAGCTGGGCGACCACCTCTTCCTTCGTCCGGGACTGTTCCTGCCCCGAGGAATGGGCAAGTTGGGCATCAACGGCTTTGCGGAAGCGACGGTTCGTAGTCATCGCCCAAAGGAACCCGACCTCACCTGCTAAACCAAGCAGCCAAAAACCAGGATGCCCGAACCCGAGGGCAAGGAAAGGCAGCAGGGCGAGGAGATTGACCGGCAGAGGGCCGAGCAAGGGAATCCGCTGCTTTACGAACAAAGCCGCCTTGAGGTATCTCCAGAGTTTATTCACGGCAGTGACGTCAATTGCGGAGGCGTTGCCATCCCGTCAGCAGATTATTGATCGCCGGGGCAGTCGGTGTCTCTACGATGATGGGCAATTCGATCTGGATCCCTTGTGCCTGGTAGCGGGAAAAGGGACTTTCCACTCCGTTGATGGCGATGGCGGGATTTCCGGGACGGAAGCCATGTTCGAGCGACTTCGCTTGAATGGGTTCGCTCATCAAAAAATCGAGGAACAATCCGGCACCTACCTTCTGCGCCCGACTGACCCAGGGGCCGTCGATGATGTAGTAAGGATTGTCGTTCCAGATGTTGTATTTTGGGTATATCACCGTCAGTTCGCCCCAGCGGCCCTTGGCATTCTCAAGGTAGTTGATCGCTACGTTCTCATAGACAAAAATCGCATCGTAGCTGGCGGGACCCTTGAGCACCATGTCCTTCATCATCGTTCCGGTACTGCTGATGAGCCCTGAGACGGCGCGCTCGGTCGATTTGAGCCAAGTCTGAAAGGCTGGATCCACGATGTCAGCTAGCTGCAGGGGAGTGGCTTTGCCGTGAAAATGGTGGGCCATCAGGGCGAGGGTGATGAGTCCACTGTTGGATTGATTGGGGTTGGTGTGGCCAAATTTGAAAAAGCCCCATTCAGGGCGCTGCGCGATGCCACCCCAGCCGCCTGGCTCGGCAAGAGCCTGGGAAGTGGTGAAGAAATCCATTTTCCCATATTTGGAGGCAAACGCTTCGTAACGTTCTTTCCAAACCACAAATACCATGGGGGACAGCGCCAGAGTTTCTTCTCGGATAATCGCGGGGCTATCCCCGAACTTGAGCCGCCATTCTTCGGCAAAGACTTCCCGGTAGGCGCTGCTGGCTGGACTCCACACGGTGATTTCTTGTTCTCCGGAGACAGTCGCACGGGAACCCTCAAGGGAACCAAGCGGGAGCAACTCGACTTGGTAGTTTTGCGAGCTCTTGGTTTTTTCAAATTCTTCCACCGCCCACTTGAGCCAACGTTCCTTCTCGGTGCCGTAGGCGATGCGAATGACGGTCTGTTCTCCTTTGTTTACAGTACCAGTTTGTCCGTTCGCCGACGTTCCATGGAGCGGGGAAGCATCCTTCTTCACGAAAAGCCACCACGCCCCGAAACCACAGGCTCCCAGGAAAAGGACCATGAATAGTTTGCCGACCAGAGTCAGCTGGGGACCATCTTCGACCGCAGACATGAGTAGTGTTTAGAAGAAGGTGGAGATCTCTTTGAAGATTTCTTCAATGTTCTCCGGGGTGCCTTTGAAAAATTTCCCGTTGGTCGCGGTGGCGATTTGGTCGAGCACATCCTCGCGGGCTCCCTCGCCATAACCGATCGTAAAAATGCGAACTCCGGAACCGAGCGTTTCATCGGAGGCTGCAATGGTGGCGAGTGTTTCTTCCAAACTGGCGCGGCTACTTTCGTCGGTTCCATCGGAGAGAACCACCATGGCGGTGATCCGATCTGGTGTAGGGTGTTCCAGAAGGTGTTGGTGGCCGAGGATCACCGCATCGTATAGAGCAGTTCCGCCATTGGCAAAAAGGCTAGAGATCTGAGTTGTTAGGGTGGTGCGTTGAATCCCGAGGGATTCGTCCCGTGCCATCTAGGTGGCCTCATGATTGAAGGGGAGGAAGCTAAACTGGTCGCCATCACCCATCATGGCAATCAACTGGCGCGCCCCTCCCTTCGCGAAGTTCATCTTGTTCTCACCATTCATGCTACCCGAAGTGTCGAGCACGAGAACGACGTTGGCCTTTTTCTTGCGTTGTTGCCATAGATCGAGGATGGCGCGGACAGTGTCCGTTTCGGGGGTCTCCAGGGTCGTCTGGGGTTGGGTAGGGTCAACTCCGGTGGCCCGCGAGAATCCGGGACCAAGAGCCACACCGACGTCAGCCGGTCGGAAGCCGTAGGCCAGAGCACGCTCCTGCTGGGGGGTGTCGGTCAAGAAGTCGATATAGAGTTGCCCGGCTTCGATATGCTCGGGAGTCACGTAGTCGCGATCAACGATGCCGATGGGGTGATCGGAATAAAAGGTCCCTTCCTTCGGATAGATCGCCACCACGGGGAAGGGGAGAGTATCCGCTTCGGCGTAGGATTCGATCACCATGTTTTCGTAGAGCACGGCGGCGGAAAGATAGCTCGGCCCCCCGGTAAACATCTTCCTGCCAAAAAACCCGGTGGAGCGGCCGTAGTGAACTACCGCGCTTTCAATCTACTCAAGGTAGGCTCCCACTGCCGGATTCGCCACGTCTGCGGTCGAAAGGCCTCGGCTCTTGCCTGCTCCGGCATACACTTCGGCGATCAGGGAAATGAGGCCGCTGTTGCTGTATTCCGGATGAGTGTGTCCGAATCGAAAGCGGCCCCACTGGGGGAAGCCCAAATCGGTCCAACCATTTTCGCTGATGGCCAGATCGTGGATTTCACTCCACCCGATCGCTTTGTTCGGCCACCCCAAAGCCTCGGCCATCGGCTGCCACATCGCGATGACCACAGGGGAAAGCACGAGGTTTTCTGTTTTGCCCACTAAGTCCCTACCCAACTGGGCTTGCGACTCGGCGTTCCCTAGTTTGATGAAGACCTCGGAGGCTGGACTTGTCAAATGGACCTCGCGCTTGCCATCAATGATCTCATCGACGCACTCTCCCGAACCCATCGCGATGGCCTCGACAAAGATAGGTTTGCCTGAAGCGGTCTTGATGTTCTCGGCATGAAATTTGTCAGTCAACTCTTTGATCCACTTTTCCTTCTCGGAACCATACGTGAAGACCAAGTGGATCGCGTCTGCGGGTGGCTGTTTCTGTCCGGAAACATCAACACTTTCCGGGGAACAGCCTAAGAGACTGAGCGCTAACGAGAGACAAAGCAGAGGTGTTGCAGCAATCTTCACACCGGGTAGCACTCCACCATGTTTCAGCCATGCCCGCGAAGGGACAACTGTGTCGTTTTTGACAGATGCAACCGCTCAAGTCCCGGAGGAATGGAGGCGGTTAGAATTCTTCTTCAGGTCCCAATCCGCCCGGTTGAAAATCGACGGGAAGGCTCACTCTCGGGAACGCTTTGAGCGTCAGACTCAGGAGGACGCCATATTCGTTCTCGCCGTCGCGGTTGTCGCGGACGATGGCCCCTACGCTGGCCGTCCAACTGGCGAGGTCTTTGTGAACGGTGTATTGCTGATACTCAAGCGTCTGGTCGTCCGCCTCGAAGCGGTGGGAGGTGCTGAATCCCCAATCGTCGCTGAGACGGGTGTAGGTCGTCAGAGAATACAAATCGGAGTCGGGCAGGGTCGGATGGTCGGTCAGGAAGTAGTGTCCGACACCAAAGCGGAACCAATCCGTCGGCATGAAGGTGATGAGGGAATTGACCTCGGTGAAGTCGAGCTGGTTTTCAAACAAAGGGAGCTGGGCAGTGGTGCCGGCGGAAAGCCAGGGAACAGGGTGCCAATCGATCTCGGTGAAGAAGTTCGAGAAGTCGCGGTTGAATTCGGGGTCCTGCGCGTAGTAGTCGAAGTAGTTGTTCAGAGTGAGCCATTCGTAGGACTGGCCATCCCGTTTGGTGATCCAGCGGTTTGAGACGCCGAAACGGGCGACTTGCCAATCGCGCAACTCATCGACAGCGGTGTAGAGAGGAAGATCGATCGGACGGAGGCGTGTGCTCGGAGCCCGTCGATCAATGGCCCGGAAGGCACCGTCGATCTCGTCTGTCCGAACCAAGGAGTAGTTCATGTAGGGCCGCACTACATGGAGGATGCCATTGATGCCGAGGGCTTTGTTCACGACGTTTGGCGAACTCTTCGACATTTTGAACGAGACATCCACTCCGAGGTGTGAGGTGGTGCTATCAAAGTCGGTGACGCCCGGCAGATCGAAGTCACTGTAGTTCGCATACCCTGCACCGGCGCGCGGGACGACATTAAGGAAGCCGCCCAGTTGGGTCGGGAAGAGAAACTCGTGGTAAGTCTGGAAACGATTGTATCCGGCGATCGGGTCAGCAATCGAGTCAGTCTGGTTAAACTCTTCGTCGATCATGCCATAGGTGGTCATGCTCTCGTAGAAGAAGCCGCTTTCCCCGATGGGGGTGCGGATGATGTCCACCGCCAGTTCGTTGCGGGTGTCCGTTTGGAAAAAGTCGTTCAACTGGAACCGACTGGTCAGTGAGACTTCGCCTTGATCAAAGCTTTTCGCCAGATTGATCACGTTGTCGGGGCGGGGATCGATCCGGAACTCGGAAGGAAAAAAGTCTTCGTAGATGAACGAGTCACTCAGACGGTTGATATCGAAATCTAGATAGAATGTTTCGTCGTCGGATCCGGGGAAATAGACCCGCTGCTGGAAATTGACCCGGTAGCGAGAAGAATCCACGTCATCCAACCGATTCTCGCCATTAAAACGCCGTTGAGGATTCGAGTCCTCGGTATAGTAGAGGTTGAGGATGCCGATGTTGTCATTCTCCTTGAACTTCTGGTCCTTGAATTCCACACCTCCCGCGACACCGCGCTCGGTGCGCAGATCGAGGTGAGCCTTGCCGAGATAGTTGTCGCCGACCATGAACCCGTAGCGATTGAGCAGGAATCCGCCCCAGGCTGAGTTCCAGCCGGGAGTGAAGTAAAAACCCAACTCGTCATTCAGCGGTTGGACATAGACAGGCAACCAGATCAGGGGAACGTCGCCTACGAAGACCTTGGCCCCCTCCATCACAATGCGATCATCAGGATAGACGGTCAGCTTCTTCACCTGCACCCGGTAGTTCGGATGCGCGGAGTCGTGGGTGGTGAAAGTCGAATTCAGCAGGGTGATTGGGCCACCGGACTCTTCACTGGGGCGGGCCACGCTGTCGGAGGTAAAGAAGATCGGCTCAAGTGCACTGCGAAGCTTGCTAGTGGTGAGTTCGCCGGTTTTGGTGTCGTAGATGATCTCCTCGGCATCGATAGTCTCTCCATTTCTGAAAACACGCACATTGTCGCGGGCGAAGATCTTGCCGCTCGATTTGTGGTATTCGACTTGCCCGGCCTCAATGGTGATCTCGTCCCCATACTTCACGATCACGTTGCCGGAGGCTTTCGCGATGCCCAGAATCTCGTCGTAGTCCGATTGGTCGCTCTGGATGTCGAGGTTGACGAGCTGGGGAGCCTCTTCCTTCGCCTTGTCTTTCCCGAAGACAAAGCCACCGAGCCCGCCCAACTGAGCCTGCGCCGTGATTTCCCATCCACACATACACCCAAAAGCCACCAGTGCTGTGAAATAGCACCGGAGCAAGCTGGAGATAAAAGGGTTACTGTTTGCTGAACGAGTCAAAGCGGTAAGGTTCAGTTAGCGAAAGGTCGCCGCAAAAATGCGGTTTACCAAGTCCCATTTACGCGTTTCCTAGGAAAAGACCAACGAAAAGTTCGCGTTTTTTCCAAGTTTTTTTAAGATGTCTTAAATACATGGGATCAGTGGCGCAAGCGGATACAAAGACCCTTCTTCGAGTCTCCGGCGAGGAAGTCGTAAAAAGCCTGAACCTCAGGGAGTTGGGGGTGAGTCCGGGCAGACTCAAGCAATTCTTTGAGCGGGGTGCTGCCTCGATAGACGGCGACAAATGCATCCTTAATGGCTTTCCGTGTGGCCGGAGTGAAACCACCCCTCGATAGTCCCACTGCGTTGACGCCGGAGACTTCGTTGATCTTGGCGCCGATCGTATAAGGCGGAAGATCTTGCGAAATGCCCGAGTGGCCCTGAGTCATGACATAGCTACCAATTCGGACAAATTGGTGGAACATGGAGCCTCCCCCGAAGAAGCAATGGTTCGCGACGATGGCATGACCACCGAAAGCGCAGCCGTTGGCCATGGTGTTGAAGTTCCCGACGATGCAGTCGTGCCCGAGGTGGCAGCCGACCATGAGCATATTGTCGTCTCCCAGGATGGTCTGCCCGCCTTCGGTGGCGCTGCGATGGATGGTGCAATGTTCGCGGATCACACAGCGGTCGCCGATGCTCACTCCGCTGGATATGGCCTGGTCGAAGCCACGAACCTGAGGGGCACCGCCGATGACGGTACCCGGACCGATCTCGCAATCTGCGCCGATCTTTGTTCCTTTGAGAATCTGCGCAGTGGCGGCGATGCTGCAGCCTTCGGCGATGACAACTCCTTCTTCAATGATTGCGAAGGGACCGATCACTACGGAGGGATGGACGGTGGCCTCGGGCGAGACCAGCGCGGCGGGATGAGTGGGCATGGGGAATTTGGAAGAGGCTGGATTTGGCTCAAAGACACCCGGCCTCGCGGAAGCTGAAATAAGGTTCCCGATTGGAAGCAGAAGGTGCGCCAATGATGATGTGATCCGTCAAGTCAATGCCGACCGCCTGACAAGCTTGGTGGAGTCGCTTGGTGGCGTCGTGATCGGCCCGGCTCGGGCTCGGATCGCCGGAAGGGTGATTGTGCACCAGGATCAAGGAGTGGGCGGAATGACTGAGAGCACGGCGCAGGATTTCGGCGGGATGGGCGAAACATTCGCTCCCGGTTCCCCGGAAAATTTCGGCGACTTGGATGAGTTTCTTCCGATGGTTCAGCAGAATGATCCGGACCGACTCCTGGTCGAGCGCCTGCATGGTGGCTCCGATGAGATCATAGACATCCTCGGGCGATTGGATCGGTTGCTCTCGAAAGGACTCTTGGCTGAGCCGACGGGCGAACTCGAGCGCGGCGACGACTTGGGTCGCTTTGGCCGGGCCGATCCCTTTGATCGCAGTGAGTTCCGCGACGGTTGCCCGGGAGAGGTTGCGGAGAGTCTGATACCGCCCCAGAACTTCGCGGGCGAGGTCGATGGCGCTCAGGCCCGCCCGTCCCGTTCCGAAAAGCAGGGCGAGGATTTCGGCGTCGCTGAGCGAGTGCGCGCCACGAGAAGCGAACTTCTCACGCGGCCGGTCCTCCTCGGGTATTTCTTTGATCAACATGGAACGCAAGGGCCGCTAGGATGCGACCTTCGCCGCCGAACCGCAAATGCCTTTTCAAGCAGACTGCATGGTGTGGCCCTTTCCGGCTTGCGAGAGGTCGCTTCTCTCCGACAATGCGAGCCGTACGATCTTCCATGATATCCAACTCCACCATCGCCGCGATCGCAAGTCCTCCCGGAACGGGGGCCGTGGCACTGCTGCGGATGAGCGGTATCCGGGCCCGCGAGATCGCCGGTGAGGTGTTTTCCGGTCCCGCGGAGTCAACTTGGGAGCCCCGGCGTCAGTATTTCGGCAAAGTTCTCAACCGCGACAAGCAAACCATCGATGAGGTCTTGCTCACCTATTTTCCGGCTCCCCGGAGCTTCACCGGTGAGTCGGTCGTAGAGATCGCGTGTCATGGCGGCATTGTGGTGACCCGCCGCATCCTGGCCCGCTTGTTGGAAGCGGGAGCGGAAGCTGCGGCGCCGGGGGAGTTCTCCCAACGAGCGTTCCTGAATGGCAAAATCGATTTGACCCAAGCGGAAGCCATCATGGATCTCATCTCCGCGAAGACAGAGTTGGCCTCGCGGGCGGCGCAAGAGCAACTGTCGGGTCGTTTTGGTCGGGAGGTGGCTGACCTACGTGAAAAGCTTATCGGAATCACAGCGCACGTGGAGGCCTACATCGATTTCCCTGATGAAGATATTTCTCCCGACTCCTCCGGGATACTCGTAGCAAAAATGGACATGATTCTCGTGAAGATGGAGGGAATGCTCTCCACCGCGACCCAGGGCCGTATCTTGCGCGAAGGCATCGCCACGGTGATTTGCGGGGCCCCCAATGCCGGCAAGTCGAGCCTGCTCAACCTCATGCTCGGCTTTGACCGGGCCATCGTCTCCGACCTCGCCGGCACCACCCGGGATACCATCGAGGAATTTATCAATCTGCGTGGAATTCCTCTTCGGCTTATCGATACTGCGGGACTTAGGGAAAGTGACGAGGAGGTGGAAAAAGCCGGGATCGCCCGCAGTCGGCAAAAAATCGCAGGTGCGGAGCTTGTCATCCTGCTGATCGATGGGAATCAATCTTCGGGGCAAGTTCCGGAGATTGAAGTTCCGCCAGGCAGCCGACTCGTTCGATTGGTCAACAAAGCCGACTTGCCCGTGCACGCGGATTGGCGGGAGGCGGGCTACCTGCTCTATTGTTGCCGCGAGGAAGAGGACCGTGAAAAGATCGTCGGCCACCTCTATGATGCGATCATCGCGGGCGGCTCCTTCGATCCCGCCGACCTTGTTGCGATCAATGCCCGTCATCAGAGGTGCCTTGAACGTGCTGAAGAGGCGCTTCGGGCCGCGAAGTTAGGGTTGCTTGCTGCGGAGTCACCGGAGTTCGTGGCCATGGATCTCAGGGCTTCACTTGCCGCGGTGGGCGATGTGATCGGTGCGGTTGACCCCGATGAAATACTCGGCGAAATTTTCAGTCAATTCTGTATAGGCAAGTAGATGTGCCACAACGGCGCTGTCGTGTCTGGTGTCGGCAAAGACCCGATGGGCGAGGTGTTGCATTTCTGGCGGTCTTTGTTACCCTCGCCGCGACAGATCTTTAAAACACCCCACAGATAGAGAAATATGAAGCGAAAATTGCGTATGGGCATGGTCGGCGGTGGCCGCGGAGCGTTCATTGGCCAAGTTCACCGGATGGCGGCCAACCTGGACGGCAAAATCGAGCTGGTGGCTGGTTGCTTTTCCTCCGACCCGGAAAAATCGAAGCTCTCCGGCGAAGACTTTTTCCTCGATCCGGCGAGGGTCTATGGTAGCTACTCGGAGATGGCTGCAGCTGAAGCGGCCCGGGAGGACAAAATCGATTTTGTCTCCATCGTCGTGCAGAACCATCTCCACTTCGCCGTCGCGAAAACTTTCCTGGACGCGGGCTTCCACGTCATCTGCGACAAGCCGATGACCCAGACCTATGAGCAGGCTCTGGAGCTCCGCGAGATCGTGAAAAAAAGCGGCCAAATTTTTGCCCTGACCCACAACTACACCGGGTATCCCATGGTGAAGGAGGCCCGTCGCATGGTGCGGGCAGGCGAGCTGGGTCGCATCCTGAAAATCGTGGCCGAGTATCCGCAAGGCTATGCCGTCGGCGATGTCGAAGGAGAAGGCCAGGGCAAGATCAACAACTGGCGGTCCGACCCGGCCATCGCGGGAATCTCGAACTGCATGGGCGACATCGGCACTCACGCCCACAATTTGGTGCGTTATATCACCGGTCTGGAAATCGAGGAGATTTGCTCGGAGCTAACGGCCTTCATTCCGGGACGCCAGCTCGATGATGATGGCAACAATCTGGTCCGCTTTGCGGGTGGGGCCAAGGGGATCATCTATGCTTCCCAGATTTCCAATGGCGACGAAAATGCCCTGAACATCCGGATTTACGGCACGAAAGCTTCGCTTGAGTGGCATCAGGAGGACCCCAACGAGTTGATCGTCAAATACGCCAACGCTCCTCGGCGCATCTATCGCCGGGGCAATGACTACATCAGCGAGGCGGCGTCGGGTCACGGCTTCACCCGGACCCCGTTTGCGCATCCGGAGGGCTTCATCGAGGCGTTTGCCAATATCTACCTTGCTGCGGCTCAAGCGATCGCGGATCGGATCGATGGGATCGCCTCGCCGACCGAAGGTTACGACTTCCCTGGGGTGGACGACGGAGTGGCCGGGGTGGCTTTCATCAAGGCCACCGTGGAAAGCTCGGCTTCCTCGCAGAAGTGGGTCAAGTTCCCGGCCGTTTGAGCCGGAGAGAGAGTCATTGGCAAACTCAATCGGAACTTGCAAAAGCGGAGGTGGCGGCTTAAAGACTGCGCGATGAAAATGCTTCGTATTTCCTTCCTGACCTTGGGTATCCTTTGCTTCGCTCTTAGCGGATGCGAGCGGCACAAGTTCGAGGACGTCAAGGGACTCTACGAGGGGCATGGCTCTCACAAGGAGCATGGTGAAGATCACGAGGAGGGACACCATGAAGCGGAAGGCGTTCACCCCGCTCATGGCGAGACCGCTCCGGCAGAGAAGCATCCGGCGGGCCCTCCGGTCGAAGCGGAAAAGGCTCCTGCGGCGGGTCCCAAAGACGTTGGACTGTAGGGTTCGGCGCGGAGTAACGTAGATCATTCCTTCCCAGTCGATGCCCTAAAGGTTGGGGTGGAGGGCTGTTCGCTCTCCGCTGTTGGGGGTATCCCGCGCGAATTCGATCTCGCGCGTTCCTGCAACCAGACCTTGTCATCCCGCCGGGGAAAGAATGTCTGCGGACCGAAGCGTGGCCTTTGCTTTTTCAGAGCCAGTTCCATCCGTTTGACCGATCCCTGCCCGCCTTTCGCGGTCGCAGTGATAAAAACCTTACAAAAAATCACCTAAACGTTGATTTCAGTTCGTCTTTTTCGAGATAAGGCCGTTAAGATATACCAGACGAATTGAACCAAATGACTACTGATTCCCACCGCTCCCGCCGTTCTGCAATCGTTCTCGCCGTCCTTCTAGGCGGTGCTACAACCGCTGACGGGCTTCTCGCCGAAGACCTCACTCCGAAAGTCCTTGAGCTTTTCGAAGCCAAGTGCCAGGAGTGCCACCATCCCGATTCCGGCGACGAGTATCCCTATTTCCACAAAGCGGTAGATATCGCCGCTCTGCTCGCTGATGAAGTGATCATCGGGGGCAAGCCCGAGGAATCCTCTGTATACGAGCGGATCGTCCTGGCTGCTGATGAGAAGAAACGGATGCCCAAAAGCCGCGGGGCTGCCGGGGAGGAAACCTACCGGGCTCCGCTGACCCCCGATGAGCAAAAATTGGTGAAAGATTGGATCGTCGCTCGCGCCGATGGAGCTCCGAAACCGACCACTCCTCCGAGCTTAACCTCCACGCCCGCCTCTCCCTTCACGTCTGCGGCACCCGCGACTCCCCCTGCGGCACCCGCGACCACTCCTGCAGCACCCGTGACAAGACCATTGACTCCGTCTGGTCCTTCCACGCCACTTGTCACGACGACGCCGACGGCCACAGCCCCCCTCACCAAGGGCTTGCCGTCCAAGGTTTCGGTCACGGCAGAAGGCGGCCTCACTGGAGCGACAACTCCGTCAGCGCCCGGTGTCCCCCCCGGGACTCCTCCCGGCATCCCATCGAATCCGTCCCTCCCGGGTGTCGCCGGAGTTCCTTTGACGAATCCTTTAGGCATCGCATCGACTGGTTCGATTCCGCCGGTCACCACAGCTCCTCCTGGATTCGCCCCAAATCTGCCCGCAGGTCCTGGTGCGTCGATTCCAGGAGCTCCACCAGCTCCTCTGACGACGACTCCACCTCTGCCAGACAGCGCTGCGGTGACCGTGAAGCTTGCGGGTATTTCTTCAGACCCGAATGTGATGCCCTCGAATGTGACCAACGATGAGAAAGTTCACTGGATCTTCGAGCAGCGCTGCTCAAAGTGCCACTCGGGAGACTACGAGCCAGAACTCCATGGCACGATGAATCTAGCCAATTTCTTCAATGAGAAGGACTCTTCCGGGGCGGGATTGCTTGCCGAGACTGTCGTCGAGCGCGTCCTGCGAGACCATACCGCCGAGGGCCGGATGCCCAAATCCAAGGGAAATCCCGGCGAAAACGGCTATCGCCCACCGCTCACTCCCGAAGAGCGGACCGCCCTCTCGAATTGGGTTGACTCCGGTCGCCCGAAGGCAGTTACCCGCAACCTCGTCGGCCAGGGCGATGTGGTCAGATATATCTACGACGATCTGCGCAAGATCAGCGAGGCCGAGCAACGCTACATGCGGTACTTCACCTTCAACAATCTCTACAATGCCACGGACTCTTACGGGAACGCCACGGTGGGCGATCTGAATCCGCATCGTGCCGCTGTTGGCAAGCTTATCAACAGTCTTTCGATGAATGCCCGGATCACTCCGCCCTATGCGGTTGATCAGTGGGAGACGGTTTATCGGATCGACTTGCGCGACTACAACTGGACTGCCGACGACTGGGAATATCTCATCGTTTACTATCCCTACGGCATCACCGGGGTGGATCGCCAGAAGGAGAACCTCATCGCCAACTACACCGGAACCCGGATGTGCTATGTGCGGGCCGATTGGTTCACCTTCGCCGCCGCTCAACCACCTCTCTATGACGGTATCATGGACCGGATGCTCGGGATCCATGCAAATGGCCCCGACGATGATGTGCTCTCCCAGCTTTGCTCCTCGCTCGGAGTGGATCGGATCGGCAATATCCGCGAGGGCCGCGCGATGCGGGCGGGCTTCCAGTTCTCGGGTGTCTCCCAGGCGAACCGCCTGATCGAGCGGCATGACCTCGGCAAATACCAGGGAGCGCTCTGGGTGAGCTACGACTTCACGCCACATAGCCCCAAACGCACCCAGGAGCTGCACCACTCTCCCCTCGGACCTCCCGATGCCGGACTGACCAACAATTACGAACACATCTTTGAGCACGATGGCGGGGAGATGATTTATAATCTGCCCAACGGCCTGCAGGGCTACATGTTGACCACGAATACCGGCAAACGTCTCGTTCGCGGCCCCATCGAGATCGTGCAGGATGCCAACCGCCCCGACAGCGTGATCCTCAACGGCATCTCCTGCATGGCCTGCCATGACAGGGGCATCCGACCTCCGATCAAGGTCACTAATCCCGCGCATCGCACCCTCGAAGGGATGACCGACGAGATCCGCCCCTTGGTGGAATCTGCCGGTATCCTCGACTTCAATGAGCGCGGCTTGGTCGAGCGTCTCTACGTAGATCCTCCGATCATGCAGGCTGCGGTGAAAAAGGACTTCGAGCGTTTCGTGCGGGCCGAGTCAGAGGCCACCGCTGGGAAGGCCGGATCGACCGAACCCATTGTCGGTCTTTACAATGACTTCCGCAGTCCAGTCACTGCTCGGAAATTAGCCAGCGAGTTTGGGATGAGCTTCGAGGAGCTCACCGGCCTCCTGAAGGACAGGAGTCATGAGAGCGAAACGCTAAGCCTTATCTACAGCAAGATGAGTCGTGATCTACCCGAGCGCCGCGAGAGTCTGATGCGTGAGTATATCTCCATCGTCTATGCCCTTGGGTATGAACTGATGCCCTTCACTCCACTCGGCTACGAGGACTTTGGCGGGGAGAAATTCGCCCAACTCATTCGCGACTCCGACGAATACCAGGCGGTCTATGGGGGCGGGAGCAAGCCGTATAGCGCCGACTCTAGCACTACCAATCTTCTGACATCCAAGACTGCGGCCGATTCCCTCTCGACCGAGTCAGTCCTCATCCCCGGTGGCGGCAAGCTGAAGATTTCGATCCAGCCGAAACTCACGGTAGGGGAACGGGCCAATCTTCAGGTCGTCGCGACCGATGATATCCACATCCGGGTCTTCCACTTCAGCTCGGATCAGTTCGTCACGGAACTCTATCCAGGCAGCACCGGTGGTTCCACTCTGCGTCCGAAAAACAAAAAGCTGACGGTCTCCTGGGAGACCACCGCTCCCGGTGGTGCGGAGCAAGTCATCGTCTATGCTTCCAAGGGAGCCATCACCAATGTCGCCAAAGGGGAGAAAGTCGGAGACTTCACGGTGTATCAGAAAGAGGCGCTCTACTCCTCACGTGGGATTCCCAAAGCGATCAAAGCCGCCGAACTCACCGAAAGCTACACCCCGGCGACTCCCAATGCCAGCTACGGCGTCCCTGCCGAAGTCATCCAAGCCACCATCTCGTATCTCCTGAAAGACTATTGATCTCCTCGATTCGTTCGTCCGTCTGTATTATATCAAAACCAAAGGAACAATATGAAGCACCAACTGACACGCACCTGCTCTGTCCTCGCCGCCGTCGCCGCGTGGGCGATTGCCACAACTCCGGGGATGTCCCAGGAGTCCACCGAAGAACTCGTCAAGCGCCTCGCCGGTCAGGCCGCCCAAGCGCCTGCTGCCGCAGGAGCGCCGGGCCTAGCCACTCGCGGTCTGGGGAATACCCGGTCATTCGGACCCGCTGCGGCTCCCGCTCCGGTCCAGACCGAGACCCGCTCGCTGATTCTCAGCACGCGCGGTATCCCGAAGGCCGTGCAGGCAGCGCAAGAAGAGAACACCGTTTCCTTCACCGCCACCACCGCCGTTAAATCGACCGGGGCGGGGGATTATGCGGTGAATCCTGGCGAGCAGGCCTACGAGGTTTCCTATGCGGTCGATCCCTATTCAAAGGTCGCCCGCGACAACATCCTTTTCCGCAAGGGGTCGGATGAGTTCTACGACGAGGCATCTTATCAAGTCGTGGTCCAGTTGGCCGAGGCTTTGCGCCATCCGTCGCTGGCCGCCTTCAAATATGTGATCGAAGGTCACGCGTCTGCCGAAGGCAATGCCTACAGCAACCAAGCGCTCTCCCAGCGTCGTTCAGAGCGCATCGTCTATGTGCTGGCAAATCTCGGGGTAGATCCACACCGTCTCCTTCCCATCGGCTATGGAGAGACCCAGGCTCGCTATCCCGACTATTCCGAAGAGTATCTGCTGCGCCAGGACCGCCGGGTGCTGATCTTCAAGCTTGAGCAGTAGAAGGCAGAAGGTGGAAGGAGAGAACTTCCAACGACCGCGCCCCGCTCCCCTGAATTTTTGGCAAATTCAGCTACCTTGCAAAGCGTAGCCGAAGATGCCAAACCTTCGGACCTTTGCAAAGCGTAGCCGAAGATGCCAAATCTTCGGACTCTTGCAAAGCGTAGCCGAAGATGCCAAATCTTCGGACTCTTGCAGAACGTAGCCGAAGATGCCAAATCTTCGGACTCTGGCAAAGCGTAGCCGAAGATGCCAAATCTTCGGGCCTAGATTTGTGCGGACTTCCGGATCCCCTTCACTCGGGAGCGTTGAGATTCAACTCACGCACCCAAATGTTGCGATAGCGGGTCGGGTTGCCGTGGTCTTGAAGTTTGATCGGGCCTTTCTCAAGCACCCTATCGTAGCTGGCGACCGTCTTGTGACCCGTGGGGCCGAGATAGGGCTGATGGCTGTGAGTGACCACGCCATTGAGAATAACTGTGATGTAGGCCTTCTTGAGCAAGTTGCCTTCGTTGTCAAACTTCGGAGCCTCGAAGATCACATCATAGGTCTGCCATTCACCTGGTTTGCGGGCGGGATTCACCAGCGGCGGCTTGTAACCATAGATCGCGGAAAGCTGGCCATCGGCGTAACTTTCGTTTTCGTAGGAATCCAGCACTTGCAACTCGAAGGCTCCCAGGAAGAAGATCCCGCTGTTGCCGCGACCCTGGGAATTGCCGGAGACCTCAGCGGGCGTGGCGAATTCGAGATGGAGCTGGACGTCACCGAATTCCTGCTTGGTGCGGATGTAGCCTCCGACGCCCGTTCCTTTGGCGGGTACTTCCATATAGCCGTCCTGCACCACCCAGTCAGCGGGAACTCCGTCCTTGTCCATCATCCATTGATCGAGTCCCTCGCCATTGAAGAGCACGATGGCATCCGACGGAGCGGATGCGGCGGTTTCGCCGGGGGTGACGACCGTCGGACGAGGGCGGGCGTCGTCATGAACCCGCCATTTGCCTCCGGGTAGAAAAGGAGTGTCGGTGTATCCGGTGGGGGATTTGGCGGGGGCTTCGTCAGCTCGTGCGGGAGCAGTGTTGCATGCGAGAGCAGCCGCGAGGTAGATGGGGGTAGCGAATTTCATAAGTAAGTGAAGTATTGTGGCATGGGTCGGCAAATCAGACAATAGCTCAATGAAGGCGCTGGCCGCTTGCCCGCGAGGCGTGGCATCCACGAGAGCATGGGATCTAGGGGGCTCGCTCGTATGAGTATAATTCACAAAATGAGACTTGCCAGGTCGTGAAAATTCCAGAGAATAGAGGCATGAAGTTTCTGCCTCTTCTTTGGCTGCTGGCCAGCCTCTCACTAACTGGTTGTCTCGACAAAATCGTTCCAAGTTCAGGTGATGAGGTGGAAGAACCTGCGGGGGCGGGATCCGCTGCGTCAAAAGAGCTCTACCAGGAGAAGTTGGCTCTGCGAAAGCAACTGAAGGAATTGCAGGCCAAGTCGAAGGATGATTTGGCCAAGCAGGAGTTGACCAAAGTGAGCGAGATGGAGGAAGTGCGGGCCTACTATGAGTCAGTGGTATCCACCAAGGCTACTCTGGAGACAAGCTTGGACCAATGGCGCTCCGCCACGCGGGGTTCTTTTGCCGGGGTCAAGTTGCCGCAGATCCAATTGATCAGCGGTGAGACCTTCAGTGATGTGACCATCGCCGCCGTTGAGGACGACGTGCTCCGAATCACGCACAGTGGCGGAGATGCGACCCTGGAGATCATGAAATTGCCTGTCGGGCTGCGGAAAAATGTCATCCACGAGCCTACCGTTCTCACAGATCGAGGCGTGGCCGAGTGAAGTCGACCGCGATTCCTCCGCAACCAAGCTTTCCCTTTAAAGTCCACATCCATGAAAATCAGCCGCTCCCGCTTGAGTCACCGCGCTTGCTCGGTAATATTGATCGCATTCGTTTTCGGGCATTCGCTGTGTTCAGCGCAGGACGAGCAGGTGGCGGAGCTTCAAGCGGAGATCACGGAGCTGAAGACTCAAATCGAGGAAGAAGAAGCCAAGTTGGAGGCGTCGGCGCAGGCTCAAGCCAATATCGAGATGGCCTCCAAGGCGGTTTCCCTCGCTCAAGTGGAGCTTCCCCCACTTGAGAAAGAAATCGAAAAGATGGAGTATCTGATCGAAGCGTATCAAAGTGCTTTCCGGGTGACTGCTTCTGTTGCGCCAGGCGAAAGGCTTGGGACCGCGACCTTGGTTTCGGGTGGCGTAGTGACTGATGCCATTTTCAACGCAACGACGAAAGGGGGGATCGCCGTTCAGACAGCATCCGGTGTGATCACAATCCCGAGCTCTGATGTTCCAGTGGCGTGGGCCGGTCGATTCAAACTCCCTCCTGTCATTGCTACTTCGACGCAAACAATCGCCAAAATGCGGGCTGACAAGCCCGCTGCGGCGATGGGATCGGCGGAGAAACTGGCCGCGCAGGGGGCCGCCAAACTTGCTCTCAAGGAAGGCAAGGCAGCAGAGGTAGTTGCCGCTGCCCAGGCCAAAGAAGCCTCGAAAGCTGATGAAAACACGGCCTACAACGATATGGTCAAGCGCAATCAGGCGAGATTCGATGAGATTGAAAGACTCCGGGCTGAATACAAAGTTGTGGATAGCAAGCTTGCCCAAGTCCGCCAAGGCAGGTCTCGTGAGCAGGCGGAGCTTCAATCAGCCAAAGTGAAGCAGGCACCCAGCCAGATTGAAAAAGCGCTTGGCCGGTATGACAGTCAGATCAGAACCCTTGAAGACGAGCGGCTCAGGCTCCGAGATGAAGTTGAGAAACTTCGGCAGAGCATGGAGTAAGATCCGTTCCGCCGATCTAGATCGTTCCCACCGTGGAGCATAGCGGAATCGAACCGCTGACCTCTTCAATGCCATTGAAGCGCTCTACCAATTGAGCTAATGCCCCGAAGGGAGTCCGTCGAATTGACGGGGCGGGGATCGTAGTGGAAAAGCAAGGGTTGTTCAACCAGAAAATACCGCGAGTTTGTCTTTTGGGGTCGAGTTGATTGCTCCGCGGCAGCGTTCAACCGAGCGACCAATCGAGCGTGATGGGCAGGCCTGACGGCAGCGGAGTGACGCGTCCACCATCAAGCGCCAGGATCGAAGTTTCTGAAGGCTGCCGCACGAGCCTGAAGGAGGCCTCGGAAGGGGCAAATCCATAGTCGTACGGTCCATTGAGACAGAGGAAGCGGATTAGAGCCTCGACCCCTGCGGGCGTGGTGAGGTCGATTCCGGCCGCTTCAAAGGCCATGGCGTAGAGTTGCGGGGCGCAGCCACCGGTGTAGCAGCCGGCCGCGCAGCCGCATTCCGTCACTTTGGCAGCATGGGGCGCGCTATCGGTCCCTGCGAAAAATCGGGTCTGTCCGGGTCGGGTCACGGCGTTTCGGAGGGCTGCGCGATCTGTTGCAAACTTTACGATGGGCAGGCAATAGAGGTGGAATTTAAGCCCTTGGATGAGGTCCCCGATGGTGTAGAGAAGATGCTGGGGGGTGATCGTGGCCGCAACCGTGGCGGGAGCTTGCTCGACGAAGCGCACCGCTACTTCGGTGGTGATGTGCTCGCAGACGATCTTAAGATTTGGGTGGGTCTCGACCAGTTCCGGTAGATTGTTTTCGTAAAACACCGATTCGGCTGACTGATCCTGGTCGAAATAGGCGGACCCTTGCAGTCCGTGCTGCTCTCCGTGGAGGCAAAGGATGACCCCGTGCTCGGTCATGGCCTCAAGGACTTCGTGGCCGATCCAGTGCGCGAGCGGCACGCCGTGTTGGGAATTCGTGGTGCCATGGGGAGGATAGTATTTGCAGGCTCGCAGCAGACCGCTGGCGGCGCCGGTCACGATCATCTCAGGGGTGGTGGCGGCGGTGAGGTAAAGCGGCACGATCACTTGATCGAAGACATCGGCCCCGGCACCGCGCAGTTCGGCGAGATAGGATTCGATTGATCGAGAGGTCTCATCAATCGGACCGCTCACTCGGGTCACCGGGGGGGCCGTATTGGGCATCGCCAGGATGCCGGCGCAGCCCATCTCCCGGTGATCGGCCAGGTAGGCGGACATGTTCGGCCCCTGGCGGAAGTGGGCGTGGAGGTCATACCAGCGGGGCAGGGTCAGGGTCGGGGGAGTCGGGCCGCTCATTCTCCTCCTTTACCCGGTTTCCCGTCACCTGCAAGGGTCTTCCGATATTCTGGACGTTTGGCGAAATCCTCCAGGTAGGGGGCGTATTCGGGAGCTTCGATCCAGGACCGGTCGCCGGGGTGATTGGGATCGACCTGTCCTTCGGGATAGTCTGTTCCGGCGAGAGAGGCATCGGCGCTCTCACTCCAGCTTTGATAGGCGTCGGCGAGGCGCTTAGAAAGTTCGGGTTGGGCGGCGCTGAGGTCGTTCGTCTCCGCAGGATCGGCGACCAAGTCATAGACGCTGGCTACTCCATTCCTGTCGCGGTGGTATTTGTAGCGGGCTTCGACGAGCGCTCCTTCGCCTTTCTGGCGGAAATAGAGAGGCCGGGAGCGCCCGGTCATGGTGTCGGCGATCAGGGGGACGAGGCTGATTCCATCTTGCGGTTCGATCCAGGACGAGGCGGGCAGACCGACCAACTCGGCGAGGGTGGGAAACATATCGACGGTCCCGGCGGGAAGATCGGTGCGACGACCACTCGTGATCTGTTCCGGCCACTCCAGCAGACCGGGCACGCGGATGCCGCCTTCCCACAGGGTGCCTTTACCGGCTCGAAGTCCGCCGACCGTTTCAGGACCCATCTTGGCGAGACCGCCGTTGTCGCTGCAAAACCAGAGGATGGTATTCCCGGCGATACCCAAGTCCCGAAGTCCGGCTCGCAAGGCGCCGATGCTGCGATCCATCGCCACCAGTTCGCCATATTGATTTTGGTGGGACTCGCTCAGTGCGGCAAAGGGAGCCCGGTCTTCGGGGGTAGCGACAAAGGGATCGTGGGGGGTTCCATACCAGATGACCGAAAAGGTGGGCTGGGTCGCGGCGTATTTTTTGAGATGAGCTAACGCTTCAGCGACGACGATCTCCGAGGAGTCACCTTCGAACGGGGTGAACTCTCCGTCCCGACTCAGGAGGGGGTTGCGGTCAAAAAAGTTGGTCACGGAGAGCCAATGATCGAAACCGAAGGCTCCCGGACCGTGCAGATCGGTCTTGAGAATCGGCACACCTGCGCCGCGGAGGCCATTGAGATGCCATTTGCCGAAATGGGCGGTGAGATAACCGGCCCCGCGCATCGCGGAGGCGAGGGTTTTCTCCTGAAGGCGGAGCGGGTAACCGTGCTCCATGACCCCGGTTCGCTCGTTGCTCCGGCCCGTCATGACGCTGGCCCGCGTCGGGGAGCAGGTGCAACCGCCCGAGTAGAAACGGTCAAAGCGCAGGCTGGCGGCGGCCATCTCGTCGAGGTGGGGCGTCTTGAGATGCGGATGTCCCATGTAGCCCATCTGTCCCCAACCCTGGTCATCAGCCATGACGAGGATGACGTGATCCGGTTTCGTCGGCGCGCTTCGGGCGGTTGTTAGAGTCAGGGCAAAGCAAAGGAGAAGGAATAACGCTTTCATGGGGCTTGTCAGGGGATCGGAAAAGTGTAGCCTCGCGATCATGCAAAAGAACGCCCTTTTTTCCGCCGCCCTCATCGCGTGCAGCCTGACCCTCGCCTCCGCCGGGGACGCTCCGCTCAATGCACTCACCGCCGCCGAGCAGGCGGATGGCTGGACGCTGCTCTTCGACGGAACCTCGCTTGATCAATGGCGCAACTACCAAGCCGAAGGAATTTCCGACAAATGGAAAATCGCCGACGGCGTCTTCACCCTGACCGAAGCCGGTGGCGGAAACATCATCACCAAAGAGATGTATGGTGCCTTTGAGCTGACTCTCGATTTCCGGATCGCCCCGGAAGGCAACAGCGGTCTGATGTATCATGTGGACGAAGAAGAAAAACAACCTTGGTTCACTGGTCCTGAGGTCCAGATTCAGGACAATGCCCACGGACACGATCCTCAAAAAGCGGGCTGGCTCTACCAACTCTATGCGGCAGAGGTTGACGCCACTAAACCAGCTGGGGAATGGAACACCCTCCATATCGTGATTTCACCCGAGGGTTGCTCGCATACGATGAATGGCGTGAAATACGTCGAATATGTCAAAGGTTCCGCCGATTGGGACGCCAAAGTCGCGGCCAGCAAGTTCTCGAAGTTCGCGAACTTCGGCAAAGCCTTCTCCGGTCACATCTGCCTGCAGGACCACGGGAATGTGGTTTCCTTCCGCAACGTGAAGATCAAAGTGCCGAAGTAAGCGCAATCTCGCTGAGCGCTCTTTGCAGAGCCTGCACTTGATCTGATTCGTGCTTCGCGGACAGCGTGACGCGCAAGCGAGCGCTGCCGCGAGGTACGGTCGGGTAGCGGATCGCCGGGACAAGGAATCCTTTGTGGAGGAGTGATTCGGCAGCCGCGAGAGCCGCTTCGTTGGTCCCGATGATGTGCGGAATGATGGCGCTGTTCGCCTTTGGTTCGAGCTGACGGCAATTCCTCCACAGTTGGCCCCGGCGATCGTCACCGAGCGGACCGGCCATCAATTGCAAGGCGTCTCCGAGAGTGGCGGCCAGGGCGGGAGCGGGGGCGGTTGAGTAGATGAAGCTGCGGGCCCGATTGATCAGGAGATCGACGAACGCACGGCTTGCGCAAAGGTAGCCTCCGCTCAGTCCGAGGGCTTTGCTGAAGGTTCCCATCTGCAGGTCGATCCGGGACTCAAGACCCAAGGCAGCGGCGAGACCGCGTCCGGCGGGACCGAACACGCCGAAGGCATGGGCTTCATCGACGAGCAGCAAGGCTTCGCTTTCGTCTTTCAAACGGCAGATTTCCATCAGCGGAGCGGTGTCGCCGTCCATGCTGAAGACGGACTCCGTCACGACAAGGATGCGTCCGTCAGGCCCGGTAGTTTCGCTGGCCCATCGAAGATGTCGTTCGAGCCGGTCCAGATCATTGTGAGGAAAAATCCGGAGAGTCGCCCCGCTGAGCCGGGCCCCGTCGATGAGCGAGGCGTGACAGAGCTTGTCGAGGATGATAACGTCGCCTTTCCCGCATAAGGCGGGAAGCACTCCGGTGGCCACGGCGAACCCGGAGCTGAAAGTAAGGGCCGCTTCCGAGCGTTTCAGGTCGGCGAGTTGCTCTTCGAGTTGTCGATGGGCCGCCATGCTCCCGCACACCAGGCGTGAGGCTCCAGCTCCGTGACCGAGGCGCTGGAGGTGTTCCGCGAAGGCTGCGGCGATGATCGGTTCGGTGGCGAATCCGAGATAGTCGTTCGAGGAAAAATTGTGCACCGTGCCTGATCCGGCGAGCGAGATGCGCACTCCCTGAGGCGAGTCGAGCGTGCGGAGCTGACGTCGCAGTCCTGCGGCTTCCAGTTCCGCCAGCTCCGCGAGGGGATCACGCATTCAGCGAACGATGATCTTTTTGGAGGGTTCCAGGAACGACTTGGTGTTGAGCAAATCGACCGCTTGGACGAGAACCCGATCAAAGGGAACCGGTTCATCCCAGGGAGTCGGCTGATTGTTGCTGAGCAGCAGATAGTAGTCGATCTCTGGATCCGTCCCAGCGACGAGCGCGGCTTCGTTCATGTGGGGGCGCTGCGGGGGGAAGAGGAAATCCGTCAAAGGTTGGCCGCCCTGGACCGCCTTGTAGATCTCGTGCTTGGTCGCCTTGGGAGTGGCCGTCTCGATGTCAGGGATGATTCCGACCTGAAAGATCGAGCTGTCATCCTCCAGCACCACTTCGGCGATGGCGTAGCGCAGGATGCGATCTTCGCCGATGGCGACATCCCGATACTCCACGGTCAATCCCGGAGTTTTCTCTCCGATGACGAGGCATCCGGTCTGCCGTTTGAGGACCGCCGAGATGATCTCTCCGGTATTTCCCGTCTCTCCATCGACGAGGAGGAGGAGGGATTTCTGCCAGCTCTGGGCGACCGGTTCGGAGACGAACAAAGTGGGGCGTTCGTTGCCGGGACGGCGGATTTTGAATAGCAGTTCGTTGGGAGGGCAGAAGCGGCTCAGGATAGAGGAAGCGATCGAGAAGTCGGACTGGGCCTGGGGGGAACGGAGATCGACGATCAAAGCAGTGATATCGGCTGCGGCGGAGAACTCCGCGAGGGCTTCATCGAGTTGGGTCAGGCCCGCTTCGTGAAACCGGCCGAAGCGCAGATAAGCTGTCTGCGGGTCGAGACGGAGGTGATAAAAGTCGTAGGGGGAATCGCGCTCGGATCGGGATTTCTCGGTGAGCAGCATGGCTCCGAAATCGAGGCGGGAGAGCATGCCCTGCAGGGCCGAGCGATTGACTTCGAGCGGGTCCAGATCCGGATGATTGATGTAGTCTTTGGTGAGGAGGCGGAATGCTTCCTGGAGGCTGCCTTGGTCGAGGGTATCGACGAGGCCACGGAGAATCTCCGGTTCGTCGGACGGTGGAGAGGTCGTCGGGACATTCGGCGCTTCGACACTATCGATCGCGAGAGCCAAAGTAGGTAGAAGAAGGAGCGGGAGCACGCGCAAATCGATCATGATGGAGGAAACTCTACGTTATCCGGGAAATGATTCAATGCAGGGATCGCGCCCCGCCCTCCATTCCAACGGTGATGTTGGGCGAGCGCGGCACCGAGGTAGGCGATCGCTCTGGCGATGGCTTCGGGCAGGGCTTGGCCGAGGGCGAGCCGGGCCGCGATCGCCGCGGAGAGGGTGCAGCCGGTTCCGTGGATATCCGGGATGTCGAGGCGGGGATGAGGGAACGTGAATCCTTCGCCAGCGATCCAGGCGCGGTCGTAGATGGTGTCGCCTGCTTCGCCCGGAACGTGGCCGCCTTTGAGCAAAACCGCGCAGCCGAAGGTCTCGGCGATTCGTCGGGGGGCGAGTTCGAGATCCGCTTCAGTGGTGAGGCGGGTTAACAGGAGGCGCTCCGCTTCGGCAAGATTCGGGGTCAGCAGGGTGGCGCGGGAGAAGAGGGCGAGCTTGGCCAAATCCCACGCGCTATCCGAGAGCAGTTCTTTTCCGGCGGAGGCGCGGTAGACGGGATCGACCACCAGAGGCAGACGCGGATGTTCTTTCAGGAACGAGCAAACCATTTCGAGCTGCGGCACTCCGACGAGCATTCCCGTTTTGGCGGCGGCAAGGGGAAAGGTCCCGGCGAGCTGGTCGAGTTGCAGCCGGAGAGTGTCGGCCGTGACCGGTTCGATGGCGGCGACCGAGCCGGGGACTTCGGCTACGACTGCGGTCACAGCGCAGACTCCATAAACGCCGTGGGCGGCGAAGCTTTTGAGGTCGGCCTGGATGCCGGCTCCCGCAGAGCTGTCAGACCCGGCGATGCTCAGGACGACGGGTGGTATGACAGAAGAAGGAAACATCCGGGAATAGAGGGGCTTGCGCAAACGTTTGAAAGAGTGCAGAAAGGACTGTGGCAGAGAATCCCCCCTATCTCCAATCCATCTTTGGTCGAAATCTTGCCGGGCCGAATGGCATCTCCGAGTTGATGGATGATCTCGGCAGCGCGCTTTCACTAGGGGCGGATCGCATTCATTTTCTCGGGGGCGGTAATCCCGCTTCCATTCCCGCCGTGCAGGCGCTTTGGCGGGCTCGGATGACGGAGCTGCTCGCCGATGGGGGCGCGGAGTTTGATCGAATGGTGTCAAATTACGACGATCCGGCGGGAAGTCCGCGCTTCCGCGAAGCCATGGCGGCCTATCTGCGGCGGGAGTTCGGCTGGAACGTCACCCGGGAGAATATCGCCGTGACATGTGGAGGACAGACGGCGTTTTTCTTTTTGCTCAATCGCCTGGCCGGAGCGATGCGGGATGGTTCGCGTCGCAAGATACTGCTGCCCGTGGTGCCTGAGTATATCGGTTATGCCGACCTCGGGGTCACGGCGGATCCGCTCTTTGAGGCGCGGCATCCTACGATTCAAAAAATCGGGGATCACAGCTTCAAGTATCAGGTCGATTTTGACCAACTCCATCTCGACGAGAGCCACGGGGCGGTTTTGATTTCCCGTCCGACCAATCCGAGCAGCAATGTCCTGACCGATGCCGAAGTCGAGCATCTGCGCGGGCTCGCGGGAGAGCGGGGGATACCTTTAGTCATCGACAATGCCTATGGGCTGCCCTTTCCGGGGGTGATCTTTCGCGAGGCCACTTTGACATGGGATGAAGGAACGATTCTCACGATGAGTCTCAGCAAGCTGGGCTTGCCGGGGACGCGCACCGGGATCGTAGTAGCTCGGCCTGATCTGATCCGCGAGCTGAGTGCGATGACGGCGGTGGTGGGCCTCTCGAACAACAACATCGGTCAGGCTCTGGTGCTGCCCTTGCTGGAGTCCGGGGAAATCGGAAGGGTCGCGCGGGAGGTGGTGTGTCCATACTATCAGGCTAAAGCGGCGGTCGCTCTGACGATGGCCCATCGCTACTTGCCGAAGTCGTCAGGTTGGCGGGCGCACGAGAGCGAAGGGGCCTTTTTCCTGTGGCTGTGGTTTGCAGGACTGCCGATCACGTCGCGGGAGTTGTATGTGCGGGCGAGGGCCAAAGGATTGCTGATCATCCCCGGTGAGGCGTTTTTCTTTGGCTTGCCGGAGGGCGATCCGTGGCCCCATCAGCATGAGTGCATCCGGGTGAGCTTCACCTCACCGCCCGAGGTGATCGAGGCAGGATTCCGGATTCTGGGCGAGGTGTTGGGGGAGTTGTGAGACGAGGGCTCCATAGGAACTGAGCGGTAGCGATCAAGGGGAGCAGTCACAATCTCATGTGTGTATGTGTGCATTCCAGGCACTGCGGACGGCGGCCAAATCGGCGGGACTGAGGACACTGATGCGACGAATGAAAATGGTCTTCTCAGCGGTGACAAGTCGGTCGAGACGCACCACGGAGGGCTTCAGCAAACCGGCCGCCTGCAAATTGGCGAGAGTGATGTGGGGCGGTCTGGAGCGCGTGACGGAAGTGACCCGGCAGATCACCGCATCGTAGGAAAGGTCGAACAGGATGAGCGCCGGCCTATCCTTGCCGACGGTTCCCGAGATGAAAGGGAACTGTCAAATGTGGATCTCACGAACATCAGCGGCAAGTCTCGCAGGTGGCGTCTTCCTCTGGATCATCGCGGAGAAACTGCGCGTAGGCTCCGGCCCGCCAGTCGTCGGCGTCGGAGCCCTCGGCAGTGAGAACGATGATGCGTGCGGTCCTGGACTTGGGTAACTGGGCGGCGATCTTGATCGGGATGGTCAGAGCGGAACCTCCGCTCAACTCGGTGGTGAATTCACACCGCGTTCAGAGCATGAAACGTAGGTTGTCGAGGGCTGCAGGTCAAAGTGTTCGTTTCCGGCGCGCTCGGCTGGGCTAGAAGTTCGGATGAGCCGATAGACCCTGAGCAGAAGCCGGAAATGGGGGATTGGGAAAGCAGATTTCCTCATTTCAGCTTTCCCCATTTCCCCGCAGGGTCAGATGAACCCTCAACCCGAATGCAATCGCCGGTGATGAAAACCGCATGCTGATCGGTGGGCAGGGGCAGGCCGGGCGGGGTGATGGGTTCGCCAGTGGCTTCTTTGGCGGCGAAGGAAGTGGCTCAGTTTCTAAATTCTAAATTCCAGGATTGGGACGATTACGTGTTTGAATGGTGCCGTGACTGGTGGGGTGGGGACTTCCACGAAGCCGGACAGACCAACCCCATGGGGCCGGAGATGGGGCTCGATCCGCGAGCGCCGAGGGGAGCGAGAGCGGCGACGGAGCGAG
>Ga0105044_10000975_pt1 | contig 37046 bp, 15 predicted proteins | sample MAT01_FD_78092 | JGI IMG/M metagenome (GOLD analysis project Ga0105044, IMG submission 78092) | Freshwater microbial communities from Lake Fryxell liftoff mats and glacier meltwater in Antarctica - MAT-01 | ecosystem: Environmental > Aquatic > Freshwater > Ice > Liftoff microbial mat | place...
CCGTGGCCCTGAGCCAGGAACAATTTGAATGGCTGAGAACCGCGATCGAAGACTGGAAAACCCTGCAAAAACTCCTCCGAGAAATGCAGATGCTATCCCGCCAGGTCTTGTTCACGACGATGCCGGAACCTCGCCGACGCAAACGCCTCAGCAAGAAAGCTATGGGCCTTATATAAGTGCCATTCGGGTCAGCACCAGATGCGCGCCCAGGTTTCGCAGCGATGAGGCTTCATGAAGCGAATCCGCGGTCACCGCGGTGAAACCTTGATAACCATAAGCCTGCAGGCTCCGCAGGAGGATTAGATTCAGTTGCCGGTTTCGGATACTGTTCAACACCCAGCTCGCCTCCAGCAACAGCCGCGCCGCGATCTGGGTGAAGACATCAGTGAACGACATGACTCAAGAGGTGCCGAGGGGCGAACTAGAGGATGGGAGTAGGGGGATTGGAGGGTTGTGGGTAGACCTTGCTGCCCGGGGCGGTCGTTCGGTTATTGAGGGGGTGGCTTTACCAGAAACAGTGGGCGAGGGCTGCGGGCCATCACCCTCTGGGCGACCGATCCCAGCAGCGCCTTTGACACTCCGGAGCGACCGTGGGTGCCCAGGCAAATCACATGGGCGCCGAAGCGTTCCGCCGATTCGCAAATGGCTTGGGCCACCTCGTGGTGCTCGATTACCTCCACCTCCGTCAAAATGCCGAGATTAGCCGCCGCAGGTGGAATCAGTCCGCGAAGGCGTTCGGTGCATGCCTGGGCATGCTTGCTATGGCGTGTCTTGAACCTGCGATCAGGGGTGCCCTTGAGTGACTCGCCCCCGGGCAACTCCTGGGGATGGATCACATGGATCAAGTGGACGGTACCCTCCCCTCGCAACAGGGAATAGGCGTGCGAAATGGCGTGATTGGCCAGGTTGGAGAAATCGGTCGTAACCAGCACCCGTTGCACCGGCGGCGCTAGGTTGATCGCCCGGTTTTTCAACGTGGCCCAGGGGACCACGGCCACGCTCATCGTCGCACGGTGAAGCAATCCGCGCGACACTGAGGAATGCCATAGTCGCTCAAACCCGTGATACTGATGCGAACCGAGGACCAGGAGATCGGCGCCTTCCTCTTGGGCTAGTTCCGCCAGTCGAGACTCGGGGCGGCTCCAATTGGATTCGAGGCGTGCGCGGAAGGGAGTTGGGCCGAGCAAATCCGTGACGCGTTCCTTTAGGTTGCGTTCTAGGAGAGCCCGGCCCTCGGGTGAAAGGCCGAAGTGCGGTAACGAACTGGCGTTGCCCAGAGGGGTCTGTTGCGCGGGCGGTTCGGCGACATACCCCACCACCACCTCGCAGGGCCCAATGGCCTGCAATTCTTCGATCCAATGCACTGCAGCCTCAGAGGTGCTGGTAAAATTGAAGGCAACAAAGACTTTTAAGGGGCGGTCACCGCGAATCCAGGCCGCAAAGGCCGACCCTTTCCGGACCACCAATGTGGGCACTTTGGCCCGCTCAGCCGTCCGTTCGGAAATGCTGCCCAGAAACCACCGCTCGACGCCTCGGCGCCCCTGAGAAGCAACCACCAACATCCGTGTCTGGCCCTTGTTGGCCAGGTCCACGAGAACCTCGTCGGCGGGGCCGTAGGAGATTGTTTCATGCACATTTGCGCCGGTTTTCCGCAGGCGCTCTGCTTCCTGGGCCAGTGACTTGCGTCGGCTGCTCATGAGCCATTTCATGACCTCGGCACCGGGCGATAGTAAATACGGTTTCTCGACCGCATGAACGAGCGCGACGGGTTCCTTGAGTTGTTTCCCGAGGGCGGCGGCGACCGCGGCGGCTTCCCCCGCGTTTTCGGAGAAATCCGTGCCGCAGAGGATGCGACGCCCAGCGGTTGTTCCGGAGCGGCGGGGCTTTTGTGTGGTTTTCGCTTTCATGATTCTTGAACGGCTTCCTCCGTCTGACTTCCGATCACGCGTGGTCATTCGGAGACTTTCTGAAGCCAATAGCCAAACGAGCGCCGGATGCAGTTTCCCGTCCAGAAGGGCGTATTCCCTTAATCTGCTGGGACGATTGTTGTCCGGCCTTCCGTCCAAGCCTCGGGGCAATTCGCCGGGGACGCAGGAAGGCGGTTTCTTCCCCGATCTGTTAAAAATGAATTGCTTTCAAATCGACGCCTGACACTCCCCCGGTTTCCAGAGTAGGAAGCTCGTTCATGCAGGCGTGTTTCCATCTTTTCTCTCCGACCCAATGGTTGCGGCTGGGTTGGCTGCTTACCGTGGGTGCCTTCCCAACACTCTGGAGTCTCTCAGCGGCGGCCGGCGAGCCGACAACTCTGCACACCCGCGCCCGGTCCGGGACCAATGCGGCCATCGCTCGGGTGATCGAGCAGGCAGTGCAGTGGGATCCCACCCGCACGGCCGTGGTCATCTGCGACATGTGGGATCGACATCATTGTCCCGATGCCACCGAGCGCGTTGGTGAAATGGCGCCGCGCATGAATGAAGTGATCACGGCTGCCCGGGCCCAAGGCATGCTCATCATTCACTGCCCGAGCGACACCTTAGGCTTCTATCGGAATCACCCGGGTCGCAAACTCGCTCAAGCTGCGCCCAAAGTAGCAACTCAGGTGCCCCTGGAGGGTTGGTGTTCCCTCAAAGGAGTGAAGGAACCGCCCCTGCCGATCGACGACTCGGACGGGGGCTGCGATGGCTGTCCGGAATGCCCCAGCTATGGAGCCTGGATCCGACAGCATCCGGCTCTGGAGATCAGGGAAGGGGATGCCATCACCGATTCGGCCGAGGCGTTCTATCTCATGCGCCAACGCGGCATCACCAACGTGATTGTCATGGGCGTGCACATCAATATGTGCGTGTTGGGACGCCCCTTCGCGATCCGCCAAATGGTCGCCCAGGGTCAGAATGTCCTGCTGATGCGGGATCTCACCGATTCGATGTACAATCATCGCAAGGCTCCCTATGTCTCGCATTTTCGCGGCACCGAACTGGTGGTCGAACACATCGAACAGTATTGGTGCCCCAGCATTACCAGCACCGACTTCATTGGCGGTGAACCGTTCCGCTTCCAGGGCGACGTCAAGAAGCGGATCGTGATGATCATTGGTGAGAATGAGTACCAAACGGGGGAGACCCTGCCGGAGTTTGCCCGAAAGGAACTGGCGTGGCGGGGTTATGAAGTGTCGTACGTGCTCGCGTCGCCCACGGATGGGGATCCGAACTTCAAAAATTTCGAAGTCGTCAAGGACGCGGATCTCATTCTAGTCAGCGTACGTCGGCGCACCCCACCCCAGGCGATGTTGGAGTTGCTGCGGGCGCATGTCGACGCGGGCAAACCGCTGGTGGGGATTCGGACGGCCAGTCATGCCTTTGACGCGAAGCCGACCGATGCCGCCTTCGGATCGTGGCCGACCTTCGACGTGGATGTGCTGGGTGCCAAGTACGAGGGACACTACGGAAACAAGCCGCCTAGCGCGCCTCTCACTCTTGTGGAAGGGGTCAGTTCCAATGCGTCTCACCTGGTGCTGACGGGTGTGAAGGCCAGCCCACTGCGGGTCACCTCGCATCTTTACAAGAACACGCATCTGGCGCCGACCGTCGTCCCCTTGTGGCGCGGTCAGGTCGAGGGGCAGTCGGCGATCGAACCGGTTGCCTGGGTGAACACCGCCCAGGATCGGCGCGTATTTTATACTTCGCTGGGCAATCCGGATGACTTTCAACGGCCCGCCTTCCGCCGACTCTTGCTCAACGGCATTCTCTGGTGTCTCCACGATCCGTTGCCGCCGCCGCTGGCCGACGTGGTGGATTATTCTGGCGCCTGGCAACCGATGACGGTTCCGGGAACGTGGGAAGACAATTCCGAAGGTCGGCTCGCACGTTATGACGGCTTCGCCTGGTATCGCTGCCGCGTCGAACTGCCCGCCGCCTGGCGCGGACAGGAATTGGAAGTGCACGTCAGCCAGGTCGATAACACGCATGAAGCGTTCGTTAACGGAATCAAAGTGGGCGGTGCGGGCTCGCTGCCTCCGAATTACACCAACGCCTTTGAGGTGAACGGCACTTATCGGATCGCGGCCCAGTTGACCGGGGCGGAGTCCGGGTTGTGGGTGGCCCTCCGGGTTTACGACCACGACGGCCGCGGTGGCTTCAAAGGGCTGGCGCCTTCGGTCCATCACGGCGCGGAATCCATCAGCCTCGCCGGTTCCTGGGAGTTTCGGACTGGCGATCCGGCCGACTGGGCGACCGCCGATCCGGCCCGGCAGGCCCGCCCCCCGGTTTTCAGACGGCTAAGCCCCGCCCCAGCGCCGATCGCTTCGCCCAGTCCCGTCACCCCTTCGTTAGATCTGCCGCAAGAGGCAAAAGCCCCGGCGCTCAGTCCGGCGGAGGCGACTAAACGATTCCAAGTCGCGGACGATCTGGAGTGGGAACAGGTTTTGGCCGAGCCGGAGATCACTCAACCGGTCTTCCTCAACTTCGATGAACGCGGCCGGATGTGGGTGGTGGAGTATCGTCAGTATCCCGAACCGGCGGGCCTCAAAATGGTCAGCCGCGACAGCGTCTGGCGCGCCGTCTATGACCGGGTCCCGCCGCCCCCGCCGCGTCATTTCAAGGGCGCTGACCGGATCAGCGTGCACGAAGACTCCGATGGCGATGGCACGTTTGACCGGCACCAGGTGGTTCTCGATGGTCTCAACATCGTCACGTCGGTGGAACACGGTCGGGGCGGGCTATGGGTGCTTAATCCGCCGTACCTGCTGTTTTATCCGGACGCGAACCACGACGACGTCCCCGACGGTGACCCCGAAGTCCGGCTGACTGGGTTTGGTTTGGAGGACACTCACAGCGTCGCCAATTCCCTGCGATGGGGGCCTGACGGATGGCTCTATGCGGCTCAGGGAAGTACGGTCACGGCCAACATCCTGGTGCATGGGCGGGACGGAAAACCCATCAACGAGAAACCCATCTATTCCCAGGGCCAAAACATCTGGCGCTACCATCCGGAAAAACGGATTTACGAGGTATTTTCCGAGGGCGGGGGCAATGCCTTCGGCTGCGAGATCGATAGCCAGGGTCGAACCTTCTCGGGACACAACGGCGGCGATACGCGGGGGTTCCATTACCTTCAGGGGGCTTATCTGCAAAAGGGATTCGAGAAGCATGGTCCGCTCTCGAATCCGTATGCGTACGGTTACTTTCCCGCGATGCCCCTGAGCAGCGTCCCGCGATTCACCCACAACTTCGTGATCTATGATCACGGCGCCTTGCCGGCCCACTATGCCGGCCACCTGTTCGGAGTGGAGCCGATCCAGGGACGAATTGTGGAGAGCGAAATCGTTCCCGACCAATCTTCCTTCCGGACCCGGGATCTCGCCCGACCGGTGACCAGCGATGACCGCTGGTTTCGGCCGGTGGACATCAAGGTGGGCCCCGACGGCGCGATTTACGTGGGCGACTGGTACGACCAACAGGTCAACCACTACCGCAATCACGAAGGGCAGATTGACGTGGCCAACGGCCGTATTTACCGGCTCAAGGCCAAAGGAGCCAAACCGGTCCGTACTGAGGACCTGTCCCAGCTCAACCCGACCCAACTCGTCGAGCGCCTAACTCATTCGAATCGTTGGGTGCGGCAAACCGCGCTTCGCATATTGGGCGATCGCTCGGATCCATCTCTCAATCCCTCGCTCTCGGCGGCGCTGGCTCGAAGTCAGGGTCAGATCGCTCTGGAAACCCTGTGGGCCTTGAATCTTTCCGGTGGTTTGACCGAAGGCGAGGCACTCCGGGCGCTGGAACATTCTGATCCGTTCGTTCGGTTGTGGACGGTGCGGTTGCAGGGAGATTCGCGGCAGGTTTCCCCAGCCGTGGCGGTGAAACTGGCCGCGTTGGCCACCCGTGAACCCAACCTGGAAGTCCGCAACCAACTGGCGGCCACTGCTCGTCGACTGTCGGCCGAGGAAGGTCTCGCGGTAGTTCGCGCCCTCGCGCTGCGGTCGGAAGACACCGCGGACAACCGGATGCCGCTGCTGATTTGGTGGGCGCTCGAATCGAAGTGCGAGGCGCATCCCGATGAGGTGATCGGTCTCTTCGAAGATCCGGCCTTTTGGCGGAGTCCGCTGGTCGAGACCCATTTGCTGGACCGCACCGCGCGGCGTTACGCTCAGGCGGGTTCGCGCCGCGATTTGCTGACGTGTGCCCGGCTCTTCGAACTCTCGACTTCCCCGGAGCATAGTCGGCGGCTGATGACCGGTTTCGAAGCGGCCTACAAGGGACGTACTTTGGCTGGATTGCCGGACGAATTGGTTCAGGCAATGACGCGCCACGGTGTGGGCTCGGCGGCCTTTGCCCTGCGCCAAGGCGATCCCCGCGCGATCCGGAAAGCCCTGCAAGTTGTGGCGGACGAGACGGCTCCGCGCAGCGAGCGCCTGGAGTTCCTCGCGGTCATGAGTGAGGTGAAGGTTCCCGGCGCCGTGTCGGCCTTGAGCCGGGCGTATCGAGGCATCTACCAAGACGACGCCCTGCGCAAAGCAGTCCTTTCGGCGCTGCAAAATTACGATGACCCGGCCATCGCCGAGGTTGTCCTCAGTGTTTATCCGGCGCTTGGCCCCGAATCGTTGCTCACCGCGCAGACTTTGCTGGCGAGTCGGCTGGCGTGGGGTTGGAAATGGGCGGAAGCGATCAGCCGCAAGCCCTCCGGTTGGGCGGCCCCGCCGATCAAGGCGGAGAACGTTCCACCCGGCATTATTCGAAAACTGAAACAGCATCGAGATGCCGGCCTGCAAGCGTTGCTTCAGACAATTTGGCCCAGCACGGGAAGTCCGACCACGGCGGAAATGGAGCAATTGATTTACCAGCGCGCGGGGGTCATTCGCAGCGGTAGTGGGGATCCTTACCAGGGCCGGACCTTGTTTCAGACCACCTGTGGCGGTTGCCACAGGCTGTTCGGTCAGGGCGCGGAAGTGGGTCCGGACCTGACCGTGTACAACCGGGCGGATGTCGAATCCATGCTCTTGGCGATTGTGAATCCCAGTGCGGAGATTCGGGAAGGCTTTGAGAACTACTCCGTCGAAACCAAGGACGGCCGTTCGCTCTCGGGCTTCCTGGTGGAACAGGACAACCGGATCATCGTGCTGCGCGGTTTGGACAACCAAAACGTGACTCTGACCCGCGCCGATCTGACTGAACTCCAGGCCGCGGGACTTTCCCTAATGCCGGAAGGTTTGCTCGATGGCTTCACCGATCAGCAAACGCGCGACCTGTTCGCCTACCTGCGTAGCACCCAGCCCTTGGTCGGAGAACCGCCCCGTCGCGTGGCCACTCCCTAAGAGCCTGTTTTAATCCAAAAACCGGGAGTTGAACCACCGAGGCACAGAGGCACAGGAAGGGAAAGGCCAGGGGAAGGGGCCTGAATTTGATTCTCCGAAGGCAGCCTCCTGGGAGGGAGTCTTTCTTTCGGGGCCTGCTCGTTCGTAGTTCGTGGGTGCTCTGTGTCTCGGTGCCTCGGTGGTCAGTTTCAACTGCGGTTTCCAGGTTCAATTCTCTACTCCTGTTTTCCAAACTCGTCCCCTGTCGAACGGGTGGTTCGGTTCACCAGATCTTCACGCGGGCTTCGGGCTTTCGCCACATCGGGTCGCCTTCCTTGATGCCGAAGGCGTCGAAGAATTCCTGCATGTTCGTAATCGGACCAATGGCGCGGAACATGCCGGGTGAATGCGGTCCGACGGCCACCTGACGTCGCATCGCGTCGGTCCTTAGATTGGTCCGCCATTGCTGGGCCCAAGAGAGGAAGAATCGTTGTTCGGGAGTGAAGCCGTCGATCAGCTTCCGTTCCTTGCCTTTTAGTGATCGTTGCAGTGCTTCGAAGGCGATCGAAGTGCCCCCCAGATCAGCAATATTTTCGCCGAGGGAAAGGGCGCCGTTGACGTTGAGTCCCGGCAATGCGGTGTAGTTGCTGTATTGCTCGATGAGCGCCACCGCGCGGGCCGTAAACTTCTCGGCATCCTCCGCCGTCCACCAATCAGTCAGGTTGCCGTCGGCATCATAGCGGCGGCCCTGATCGTCGAATCCGTGGGTGATCTCATGGCCGATGACGGCACCGATCGCGCCGTAGTTGACGGCGTCATCCAGGGTGAAATCGAAGAATGGAGGTTGCAGAATACCCGCGGGAAAGACGATCTGATTGGCCGTGGGTTGGAAGTAGGCATTCACTGTCGGCGGCGTCATCCCCCACTCGGACTTGTCGACAGGTTGACCGAGTTTCGCCAGGTTGCGCTTCACTTCGAAGCGGGTCGAAGCACGAATATTGCCGAAGAAATCACCGCGCTGGATCTCGATCTTGGAGTAGTCCCGGAATTTGTCGGGATGACCGATACGAGCGTAAAACCGGTCGAACTTGGCCAGAGCCTTCTGTCGGGTGGCTTCGGTCATCCAGTCCAACTTCTGCAGACGTTCGCGCATGACCACCTTGATGTTGGTGATCATTTCATCCATGCGCGTCTTGGCTTCGGGCGGGTAGTATTGGGCCACGTAGAGCTGACCCAGGGCTTCGCCAATGCCGCCGTCCACCAGGCGGGCGGCGCGCTGCCAGCGCGGTTCCATGGCAGGGGTGCCGCGCAGCACCGTGCTGTAGAAACGGAAATTCTCTTGTTCGAACGGGGCGGCCAGGGCCGGGGCGGCGTCGTTAATGGTCTTGTACCGTAGATAGGTCTTCCAATCCGAGAGCGGTCGGGCGGCAAGTTGCTCCTGCAGGCCCTCAAAGAACTTGGGTTGACCGACGATGATCTCCCCGGCGGCCGGGCCAGTGATGCCCCGCTCGGTCAGATAGAGCGCCAGCGGAAAACTGGACACCTTCGCTCCGAGTTCGGTGGTGGCCATCTTGTTGTAGTTGGCCACGCGGTCGCGCAGTTCGACTGGAGTCTTGGCATTGGCCGCCAGCGACTTCTCGACTTCGAACACGGTGCGGGCCTCGGCGGCCGCAGCTTCGGGAGTGCTGCCAGCCAGCACGAGCATTTTGGCGACGTGCTCCAGGAACTCGGCGCGCTGCTTCTCAAACTGTTCGCTGAAGTAATAGTCTTTGCTCGGCAGGCTCAGGCCCCCTTGGCTGGCATAGAGAGCGTTGATTTCGCTCTTCTTCTGGTCGGCTGAGACGCCGACGCCGAACAGGGCGCCAATGCTCTGATTATGCAATTGGGCCAACGTGCGGGCGAGGTCGTTGGGCGACGCAATGGCGGCGATCTGCGTCAATTCCGGTTCGATAGGTTTGAATCCGGCGACAGCAATAGCCGATTCGTCGAGGGCTGAGGCGAAGAAGTCACCGACCTTTTGCTCCACGGATCCGGGCGCTTGGGTGCCGGCGGAGGTGGTTTCCAGAATGTTTTTCAGGGCCGCCCAATTGTACTGGGCGAGTTCGTCGAAACCGCCCCAACGCGACTTGTCCGACGGGATGGGGTTGTCCTGCAGCCAACGACCGAAGGCATAGCGCGAGAAGTCGGCCCGCGGGTCGGCTGTTGCATCCATGTTGGCCACACTGAAGCGGGGGGGCACGGGGCGGGTAGAATCGGCCGCGGATAGTGGACGCACGGTGGCGAGGCAAAGCGCCAGCACGAGAAGGCGGTCGTGTTTCAAGTTCCGGCGATGCCACGGCAATTTCCCAGCCCTGGCAATAGTCAGGTAGGACCTTTTCGCGTTCCGAACGCTTCCTGGGCTCGTTTTTATCCGCAGAGACGAGGGCCGGATGAGGGTCTCGAAATGGGGGTCGAACCGAAGGCCAAACTTCGCTAGGGTGATCCCGACGACCATGCAACTTCACGCGGCGGCCTGCCGGGGCGATCTTTCCGGTCTGGAATACTGTTTATCGCGGGGGAATCCGGTTGACCTTCGCGACGAACGAGACAACACGCCCCTGCTGGCGGCGCTTTCGGCGTTGCGGGTTTTTGAGCGGCTCCGGGGACCGCGACCCAGTGCGGAGACAATTCGGTTTTTACTCGGGGCCGGTGCCGATGTGAATTCAACGGGCGAATTAGGGTTGACGCCGGCGCACGCGGCCGTTCAAACGGGAAGGCCAGAACTTGCAAAAGTTTTGGCGGATCGAGGAGGCGACTTCGGGCACGTGACCGAGAGCGGTTCCACCACGATGGTCCCTGCCTGCTACCAGCCCGCGTCGAAAGCCAAGCAGGAGATTCTACAGTTCCTGTTCGAGCGGGGAGTGTCGCTGGATCGGGCTTCAAATTATGGGGAGTGTCCGCTAAGCGTAAGACCGTGAAACGGCCCTGCATTCCGCGGTTTCGAGAGATTCTCGGGAAGTCGCACAGTTGCTCCTCGCCAGCGGTGCCGACGTGAACGCGCCAGATGTCGATGGATGGACCCCGCTTTTCCGAGTCGAGTCACGCGAGATGATTCAACTACTGCTTTCGAATGGCGCGGATCCATCGATTCCGGACCAGGCAGAAATGCTTCCGGCCACCTGGATCAAGGATCCGCTTATTTTGGAACTTCTCCCGGGGACGACCCTGTAGGATTATGAGGGAGGCCTAAGGGCATTGGGAACGTGATGGGGTGACAGTTGTCGCCGTCGGCCCCGGCCAATTCCGGTTGACCGAGGTAGTCTCGCAGATTCCGCGATGGTCGTATCTGGCCGGGGCGCCTGCTTCGATGCGTTTTGCTTCATTTGTGACCTCGTGTCTTCGGGTGACACTCATCGAATTGAGAACGACTCACGCGAAGGCACGTAGCCACGAAAGTGAGACAGGAAACTGGATCTGGGTGCTCACATGGGGATCCCGGAGCACTAAATACAGCCCGTGCAGGAATCCGCCGCCCCAGCAATTCTCTAGTGGTAGGAAGAGACGTGAGGTGAGACCTTCTGGGATTCCCTAATCAGTGCCCCGAAAATCGAATCATGACTGGCGATTCACCGAGCGAACCTCCTACGGACGAGCCGGCTAGAGGCTTTCAAACCACTCACTGGAGCGTGGTCCGGGCCGCGGGACACTCGAACGAAGGCAATGTCGAAGCCGCTTTGGAGCGACTGTGTCGGCTTTATTGGTATCCACTCTATGCCTACGTCCGCCGGCAGGGTTACGACGTCCAGGATGCCCAGGATCTAACGCAGGAGTTCTTTGCGCAGTTGCTGTCCCGGAAAACGTTCCAACGCGCCGACCCAGAACGAGGCCGACTCAGGTCCTTTCTGTTAACATCCCTCCAAAATTTCCTGGCCAATGAGTGGGTTCGCGGCCAGGCCCAGAAGCGGGGGGGGCGGCCTGAATCTCATCCCACTGGACGAAGCCACGGCTGAGCAGATTTATCAGCAGGAGCCGTCCGCGCAACTGGCGCCAGAAACGCTTTATGACAAACGCTGGGCGGTGACCCTGGTTGACCAGGCCCTGCATCGCCTCGGCTCGGAATACGCTGCCGCAGGAAAGCGCACCCAGTTCGATCAGTTCAAGGGCCTGTTGCTGACCGAAGGCTCCGGGGAACTCTATCGCGAAACGGCCCGTCAGATCGGAATGACGGAAGGGGCCGTAAAGGTCGCGGTCCACCGCCTACGTCAGCGGTTCCGCGAAACCGTCCGGGCGGGGATAGCACAAACCGTGGTGAGTGCGGCCGAAGTTGAGGGGGAATTACACTGTTTGATGGCCGCAATGAGTGGCTGATCGGTTATTCCCACCGGTGGGCTTCGCAGTCTTTCCTTCCTCCAATCCGGCCCGAGATTTCTCGCTCGGGCCAAAGTCTGTAACCGAACTCAATTTATTCGGTAGTATGTCGAAGCCGGCTCAATTGCGGTGCTTCTAGAAATGGACCAGAACCTTCCCTGCCCAAGTTGTGGTGTCATTCAGATTGGCCAGCTCGGCCGGGGGCAGTGCGCGCACTGCCTCTTGAAATTGGTCGCAGAGCCACCGCCCTCGGAAGCTAGCGACCTCTCGTCCGAGTTGGAGCCGGATCTGACGGCCTCCGTCGACCGGTTGGGGAAACTGGTCCCGCCCCGGCTTTTTGGGGACTACGAGCTGCTCGAAATGATTGGCCGCGGCGGAATGGGCATTGTTTACAAGGCGCGGCAAAAATTTTTGAACCGGGTAGTCGCTCTCAAAATGGTGCTCAATTGGCGCGAGGCCACCCGGGATACGCTGACCCGCTTCACCATCGAGGCGGAGCCCGCGGCGATGCTCGATCATCCCCATATTGTTCCCACTTACCAGATTGGTGATTTGGACGGACAGCCCTTCTTCAGCATGAAGCTGGTGTCCGGTCAGAACCTTGCCAAAAAACGCTCGGAACTGGTGCTGCTCAAGCCCGAAGAAGACGTTTCTGCGAAAACGTCAAGACGCTCGTCCCGCGAGGCCCAGGTCACAATTGCCGCCCTCTTGGCCAAGGTGGCCCGCGCGGTTCATTTCGCGCATCAGCACGGCGTGATCCATCGCGACCTGAAACCCACCAACATCCTGATTGATCCGGAGGGCGAGCCGCATCTGACCGACTTTGGCGTCGCCAAGTTGCTGGATCAGGACCATGGGTTGACCCAGACCGACGATGTCCTGGGCAGGCCTCGGGCAAGAGCATCACCGCCGCCGTTGATATCTACAGTCTGGGAGCACTTCTTTATCAACTCCGCACGGGTCAGCCGCCGTTTCAGGGAAGGACTCCGCTGGAGACCCTGCACAAAGTCATGGAAGAAGAGCCGGTGTCCCCGGTGGTGCTCAACCGGAATGCCGACGTTGAATTGGCCGCCATTTGTCTTAAGTGCCTGGAAAAGGATCGCATGCACCGATACGAATCCGCGTTGGGCGTGGCGGAGGATCTGGAGCGCTGGATTCGCCGGGAACCCATCTTGGCCAAGCGCGCTAGTCCGGTCGCGCGCACCGTTCGCTGGGCCCGCCGAAACCCCCTGGGCGCCTCTCTGATCGCGACACTTTGTCTCGGCTTGATCAGTTCGCTTATTTTATTAGGTCTGCTCAATCGGGCCAATATCAAGACTAGGAGCGTCCTTAAGGAGGTGGAAATGGGGGGCCGGACGAATGCCCAGTTGATGTCCACCCTCGTCTCGTTGCTGCACGATAATTTGGAGGGACTCTGGCTGAGTTCTGATCGCCGTGTCCTGCAGATTCGCTCGGAACAATTGGCGGCCTTGTCCGGACTGCCCATCCACGAGGTTCCGCGAAACGTTCAAGCGGAACGTATCCGGTTCGGCCTATCGGCGAACGAAAGTCCGGTGTCGGATTCCCGTCGTTACGCCTTACTCCTGTCCTATCTGGAGAACCGTTTGAGCGAACGTCGTCAGCATCCCATACGCATCGATCTCCATATCTACAAATATAAGGAAGACCGAACGTAGGATCTGGTGACCGGTAACCTCGATCTCGCGCGAATGGGAACGGTCTACTATCTGCAGACGAAACAGCAGTATCCGGAGATAGAAGCATTAGTGGAGATGGAATCGTCCCAAAAGGCAGCGGTTTTCTTCACCCGGACCCACGCCGGCATTCGAACGCTCGGGGATCTGAGGGGGAAGCGCGTGGCCTTTGGCGACGCCACTTCGAGTGTCACCTTCTGGGGACAGGCCAAGCTGGCCGATGAGGGAATGACGGGGAGTGATTTGGCGGAATACACCTTTCTGAACAGTCGCTCGGAATTTATCGAAGAAGCCCATGAGTTGGGGGTCGCGGCTGCCCTGAAGCGGAAGCGCTGGCTCCATAGCACAGCCGACGTCATTGAGGGGGTCGTCAGCGGCCGTTTCGACGCCGGAGTCACGACGGAGAATGGGTACTCCAAACACCAGCATCGGGGATTGGTCCGAATTCCCGGTTCTGAATTCTTGCGCCGACCCAGCCCGTGGGTGGCACGGGGGAATTTACCCGCCGATCTCGCGCGGGATCTCGTCGCGGTCTTCACGGAAATTCGCAATATCGAGTTTCTGTTGCTCCTGCCGGATCGGCCGTCGGGATTCAGCCCGATCACCGAGGCAACGCACGCGCAGGAACGTGAAGCGATGGATCGGATCGAACGGCTTTTTCCCATTTCCTCACCGCCCCTTAACGAACCCTTCAAACCCACCCCTAAAAAGGTGCCAACTCAATGAACCTATTATGAACCACCGACCCCTCTGCTGGATTGGTCTCGCCTGTTGGCTCATGTTCTTCATTCCGGATTCCTTGCCCGGCGCCCCCCTCGCGATCACTGAGGTCATGTCCTCGGCGTCGACCAATCTCGGACCGACCCGCGTGGTGTCGCGCTCCGATTATTGGGAATTGACGAATTTCGGCACCAATACAATTGAACTTACCGAGTACCGATTCAGCGACAGTGCGGGAATTGAGGGAGCGGAGCGGGAGATCTTTCGCGACCGCCGAATTGGCCCCAGTGAATCGATCATCTTCTTTCAGTTGGCCGCCAACGTTTTCACGAATGCCGCGCAATTTCACGCCTGGTGGGGCCTGGGCAATCTTCCCGCAGACCGGCAAATTTATGGCTACAGTGGGTACGGTTTCAGCAGCGCTAGTGATGCGGTTCAACTCTGGAAGGTCACCGCCACCGAAACAAATCTGGTGGATCGAGTGGAGCTGCCCGCCGCCCGTCGCGGCGTTAGTTTCACCTAAGATCCTGAGACCGGATTTCTTGATTCGTTCAGCGTCTCGGGCGAGGCGGCGGCCTTCAAGGCCGTGGAAACGGATGACATCGGTTCCCCAGGATTCACCGCCGGGGCGGTTCCGCTCCGAATTACCCACCAACCGCAGGATCAGACCGTGGATGGCGGCACATCCGCGACGTTTCGCGTGCAGGCAGTCGGACTGCCCAAGCCTCGCTATCAGTGGCATTTCAATGGCGAGCCAATTCCGGACGCTGTCTCCAGCGTGCGGGTAATCCCCGCCGTGGCGTCCACCGATGCGGGTGCCTACAGCGTCGTGCTCGATAACGGGCTGGCCTCTCGGTTGAGCGCGCCGGCTGTTCTTCAGGTGAATACGACGCTGTCTCCGCCGAGCGTGAGTGTGCCTCCGGTAGACCTAATCGTGGCGCCCGGTCAAACTGCCTTTTTTGAGGTGCTCGTCCGCGGGTTCGAATTGCCTACCTTTCAGTGGCGGTTCGAGGAAACCGACCTCACCGACGCCACGAACCGGACGCTTACCGTCTTTCATGCCGACTTAGCCTCGTCGGGTACCTATTCGGTTCGCATCCAGAATTCCCTCGGTTCCACGAACGCCAGCGCGCGACTGATGGTGCGACCCAAGCCCAATTTGTTCGTCACAGAAATCATGGGCAGTCGTACTGTCGGAACGACCCTTTTTGGCCGGGCAGACTGGTGGGAATTGACCAGCTTCGACACGGAGGCAGTCAACCTGCGGGGATATCAATTCGACGATGGACCCGGTCTGGTGGCGGGGGCGGTGGTCATCACTAATGAGGTCATTATTCAGCCCGGTGAATCGGTACTCTTCATTCAGGACATGACTCCCGAATTTTTCATCCAGTGGTGGGGGGAGGAAAACCTGCCGGAAAACGTGCAGTTTGTGATGTACGCCGGGAATGGGTTCAGCGCCTTGGGCGATTCCGTGACGCTCTGGAATGCCACGCCGCTGGACCGGTCGGATTTCATTCACCAGGTGGAATACTTGCAGGATCTTAACCCAGATTTCACGCCGATCAGGGGTCCGAGCCGGACTTTTTGGTGCGAACGATTCGAGGAATTTGGCTGGCCGAGCGTGGTGGGGCAATGCGGTGCCGTTCGAGCCAATGCCTCAGATGACGTGGGCTCGCCCGGGTACATCACCGCTCACCCACCCCGGGTGGTTGCACCCCGGAGTTTGGGGGTTTCCCAGGACGAACAGGGTGTCCAGCACACCTGGCAAACCCAGATGGGGAGACGCTATGAATTGCAGCATCGGAGTGATCTAGGAGGGTTGGATTGGATGCCCATAAGCCAGGAGACAGCGACCGGTGTTTTGCTCACCACCCACGACCCCATCGCGACCGGAGTGGCTCAACGTTTCTACCGTTTAGTCGTTGTTTCCAATTCGCCATGAAGATCGCCCTGATTTGCCGTTCGCGTCCGCGAGTTACCCGATGGATTTGATTCCTCCCAGCGCTGCTTTCGGGCCTCCCGCTCTGACCGGAAACGTCGGATGGCCGGGTGGCGGTGACCCCGCTCGCGCTAAGCGATGTCGGCTTGGCTTCACGCTGATCGAGCTGCTCGTCGTCATCGCGATCATAGCCGTTTTAGCCGCCTTACTCCTGCCGGCGCTCGGTCGGGGGCGGGAAATGGCGCGAAAAACCTCCTGCCTGAATCGCCTCAAACAGTGGAACCTCGCCCTGACCCTGTACGCGCAAGACAACGATGACTTCATTCCTCGCGAAAGTTTCATTCCTCCGGGTGTGATCATTAATCTCTGGATCCAGGTGCAAAACCCACTGGCTCGCGATGTCTGGTACAACGCGCTGCCGTATGAGATCCACCAGCCCGGGGCAGGTTCTTATGCGCCCAAGGCCGTCCGGGGCGACTTTTATAATCAAGCCCTTTTGCTGCACTGTCCGAGCGCTCGGTTTCCTCAGAAGGCGGAGACGGAACCCATCGCCTATTTTTCCTACGCCATGAATTCACAGCTCATGAGCGGCCAAGAGACGACCCGCAAACTCGCCACCATTAAACGCCCCGCGGCCACCGTGACGTTCCTTGATAATCGGCTGCCCCCTGAGCCGAAGGTTGATCCGGCCCAACCGGATACCAACTTGGGCCAACCCAGTGCCTTCGCCAGTCGGTTCGTCACTCGCCATCGGAAGCGCGGAACCCTAGCCTTTGTCGATGGTCATGTGGATTGTTTGCCCGGTGGGGAAGTGGTCACCAATGGAACGGCCATTATTCCCGAAACGAGAATTGTCTGGAATGCTGATTGAGCGCCGTGAGCGGAGCTGCGGCTGAGGATCAAAAGACTCCTGACGTCTTCCGCTACAGGTAGCAGCCGAGGTAGCGAGGCTCTAACTCGATTCCCGGGGCGTGGGAGCGGGCTGGGCTGGGGACGGCGCCGTTCACCCTCCTTACTCGCGGCTTTCGCGGTGCCTGAAAAATGAAAGTACCCTTTGAACTTTTCCTTCGGCTCTAGAGGATTCCGCTGCTGGCCGAATACCCGTTTCCATGGACCGTCGGAATCGCACCCTCAATCAAAATCTGCCTCGCTCCCGATGAATACTCGCTCCACCGTTCCCCGCCGTAGTTTCCTCAAAACGTCACTCGCCTCCCTGGCGACTCTCAGCATTGTGCCCCGCCACGTCCTGGGCGGAGCGGGGTTCACGCCTCCCAGTGAAGTGCTGACTCGCGCGGTCATCGGCACCGGTGGGATGGGGATGGGTCATGTCACCTCGATTAACACGACCTGCAAGCTGCTCGCCGTTTGCGACGTGGATGCCAAGCATCTGGCTCAGGCCGTCAAGGCGGGCGGACCGGACTGCCAAGGCTACACGGATTTTCGCGAGGTGCTCGCTCGGAAGGACATTGATATCGTCCATATCCCGACGCCACCTCACTGGCATGCGATTATCGCGATTGAGGCCGCGAAAGCGGGCAAGGACATCTGGTGCGAAAAGCCGATGACCCGGACCATTGGGGAAGGGGAGGCGTTGGTGGCGGCAATTCAGAAGCACGAGCGCATTTTTCGCCTCAACACCTGGTTCCGCTTCCAGGATGGCCTCTACGGAATGGGAGTTCCGGCCAAACCGATCAAGAAGGCCGTTCAGAATGGACTGTTGGGTTGGCCGCTGAAGGTGACCCTGAGCGCTTCGACCGGGTTCGACTGGAAATTCGGCTGGGTGGGTCGCACCGATCTCACGCCCCAACCCATCCCGCCCGAACTCAACTATGACTTCTGGCTCGGGCCCGCTCCGTTCAAGCCGTATCACCCGCACCGAGTTCACGGCACCTTCCGCGGCTACTGGGACTATGACGGGGGTGGGTTGGGAGATATGGGGCAGCACTATCTCGATCCGGTGCAGTACATTCTCGGCAAAGATAAGGAGAGTCCCGTCGAGATCGAATCCGATGCACCCAAGCAAGACACGGACGCCGTCGGGACGTTTAGGATGATCCGACTCAAGTATGCGGACGGCTGTGAAATAATCCTTGATGGCGAAGATCGCGACAAATCGGCGGCCTTCATTCAGGGCCCCAACGGACGCATCCTGAAGGGAATGAAGTCCGATATTCCGGATTTTGAGAAAAAACTGGCGGCGTTGCCGGAACCGGAATCACAGGTGACTGATTTTGTGGCTGCGGTGAAGTCGCGGCAGAGGTTCGCCCTCAATGAGTCCAACGGACATCGCTCCTGCACGCTGATCAATCTCGCCAAAACGGCCCTGCAGACGGGCCGCGTCCTGCGGTTTGATTCGCTGACCCAGCGGTTCGTGAACGATCCGTTGGCCAACAGTTATATTCACCAACCCAGGCGCGGTCCGTGGACGTTATCCTGACCTAAAAAGCCAGGAGCGGAACTGCGGGGCGCGCACCTTGGGCGCTGCCGTTGTGAGCGCGCTCCAATTTAGTAGTCAAATCCGGTGCCGGGGCACGCGGAGGCGCGGAGGAGCGTGGCAAGGGGCAAAGGGCAAGGGGCAAGGGGCAAGGGGCAAGGGGTTGACCGCACTCGCCACAATTCTTCCAGGTACGTGTAAATTTTCTGGAAATTGTTGGCTTGGACCAACAGGTTCACGCTCGTTTTATGGGCTTTGTTAAGACCGTAGAGCGTGGCCCATGGAAAATCCTCCTTCAGATCAGCAATCAGCCTGGCGAAACTGGGGTGCTCTAATGTCGTGTCTGATGACCGCAAGCGTGACGGCCGAGGGGGTGCTCGAAACGGTGCCCGGTGTGGGACGTTCGAATCAGTCGGTATCGGTGGAATTTGGCCCGGCGGTGCAAGCCCCCGTTTTGCGATTTGATTTTGGGTTTTCCACCCTGGAAACGGTGGATCCAGGGGAAATTCCCGATGCCTTCACCGTCACGGTCCAAGACGCCATTCCTTTGGTAACTTTGGTTTTAGTTACCTTGGATGCGGGTGGCGCCGCCTGGGCACCCCTAACCCCCGGAACGACCCCGATCGGTCAGGAGAATCTGGTGTGGTCGTCGATTTCTTATCCGAATTTGGGCCCAAAGTTAACGCATCAGCAGGCCTACACTCTGGAGGTGAGCTTGCCCCCGAACGTCGTGGGTCGGCCCCTAACCGTTTACTTTGATTTGTTCAACAACGACAACGGAGTCCCTTCGCAGGGCTGGTATTCGAAGGTGGAAGCAGTGCCAGAACCAGGCTCCGCCCTGTTGTTGACTCTCGGGGGAGGGTTGGGGTGGTGGGCGCGACGACGGTCGGAAAAACGAAGCGCCAGGGAATCGGGACTCGCCCGTTTGAGTTGGCTTTGGCTGCTCGCGCTGCTGCTCCTGGGTGGACCGCTGCGCGCTTTAGCGCAGGATAAGTCCTTTCGACTCAACAATGCTGACCTGACGCTGACCCAGGTGTCGCCGGAGGTGGAGGTGAATTTCCGGTCCATGCGGTTCAACCGGGCGCTCCAGGTCTGGAACGTGGAAGTCACCGTGAAGAACAAGTCGGCGCGCCAGCTCACCGGGCCGCTGCTGCTGCTGCTGGACTCGTTCAGCGGCACGACCGGGGCCGTGGGACCCGACGGTCAGGACGAGGGCGAGCCGGCCAAGGCCTTCTTTGATCTGAGTGCGGCCGCCGGCGATGGTGCGCTGGCTCCGGGTGAAGTGACGGCGGCGCGGACGTTGACTCTAGGTCAAACTGGGAACGATCCGCCGGCGCTGGTAACCGAAGTGTATGCCGGCCGCCGGCCGGTGGTGGCGTCACTCGGCGTGACGCGTTCGCTGGATGAAGCGGGCCGACCCCTGCCGGGAGTGGCTTTGAGCGTCACGGGACCCGCCGGGACCAGCGAACAAACGAGTGATTCGCCGTCGGGAGTGGCGTCATTAGGGCAGGGGCCGGGTGAGCATCGGGTGAAATTCAGCGCGAACGGGTACCTGCCAGTGTGGCGTCGGCAGACGTTGGTGGCGGATCAGGCGACGATTTTACCCAACCCCCGACTCACGAAACGGACGGCTCTGGGGTTCGCCGTGAACCCGCTCGGCGGCATGAGTATCAGCAATGCCGCGGGTTCCATCCGGATCGATCTTGCGGCGGGTGCGGTGAACCAAAACTCGACCGTGACGCTAACGCCTTTGACGGGTCAAAATTTGCCCGCGTTTTTGCCGTCAGGGTGGAGTCCGTTGAACGCCTTTTGGCTGGAGTGCTCGAGTCCGCTGGCGGGAACTCTGGCGGCCGCGTTCAAACCGGCCGGTCCGATTAACGCTGCGGAGACGGCGGCCTTAGTGAAATGGGACGAATCCACGCTGCGATGGCTCGTGACGCAAACGCTCCTGGGCAAGGGCACGAACGCCTTGAATCTCATCCTCCCTGGGGTGGGCGCGTATGCCCTGGTAGTGGGTGACATAGGCCTGTTGGCCCCCCCGCTGGCCCAGCCCAACCAACCCTTGCCCGCCGGCCCGGCCGTGTCTCCGTTCGTTACTGGACTTTCCGTCACCGGCATTGTCACCCCTCCGGCGAGTCCGGCTAATGTGATCCCCGAGTTCGTCACGGGGACGGCTAATCTGGTGGTGCAGCACCTCGGCGCGCCCCTGCCCAGTGGGTATCTTTTGCGCGGTGAGGTGACCGAGACCTATGTGTTGGCCGACGGTTCGTTGCGGCTCACCCCGCAGTATGAACACTTCATCGTGGGATATCAGCGTCCGGGGGACAATGACCCCACGACCTTGCATGCAGCGTTCCCGATGCGTCCGTTGCTGCTCTTTGGTCCGGATCAACTGGACTCCGCCACGGTCCGGGTCGACGTGCTGCCCGAACAGCCCTTCGATGGTCAGGTGCTGGATGCTGGCGGCGGGCAGGTCGGCACCGAGGGGGTGCGAATTCTCGCCGGGAGCGGGCGACTCACGGCACCGAGCGCTTTTCGTCTGCGACGTTTGGACGCCACCGTGTTCACCCAACTCGTGGGGCCGAGCAATAGGGTGGTCGCCGCCTTTGATCTCACCGTGGATCGTTCCACGTTGACCGATACCTTGAGCGCGCAATTGAGTGGCGCGCCGACCAACGGGTTGTTCGTCATTGCCCGAGTCCTGAGTGAGACCGGATTCTACGGATTGCAACCCGTCGAACGTGTCCAAAGCGACGCTCAAGGAAACCTTAGCAGTCTCGAACCCGCGAGCGGTGACCGGTTGCCGGGTCTGCGCGGTTCCGGTCAATTCGTCCTGCTTCAGATCGGTGAACTGCAGGGATTAATTTCTGGTATTGCCCGGAATGGTCGGGGCGAACCGGAGCCGAACTTGCCGGTGCGTCTGCTCGGTTTGCCCTGGCTGACGCTTGCTGATTCGCAAAGCCGCTTTCAACTCATCAGTCCCGCCGGATCCTTCCAACTGAGTGTCACCGATCCCCGAACCGGCGACTCCGGAGTGGTTGAGCTCACCGTCACCGATCCCCGGACGCCGCTGACCCAGGACCTCAGCACGGCGCCGCGCGGGCCTCGCGTGGCGAGAATCTCGCCCGCCGATCAGGCGACTCGCGTGGCCCGGGTCCGCAGTGTTGTGGTCGAATTCAACGAGGCGATCCATCCGGCCACCGTGATCGATGCCATTCAGATTCTGAAGCCGGACGATCAGGTGGTTCCGGCCGCGCTCACGCTGAATCTGGCCAATCGGATTGCTACCCTCAGCCCAGCGACTGAACTGGCCGCCAACACGCTCTATCGGGTCCGTCTCCGGGCCACGATTGCTGACCCCACGGGATTGCCCCTCGAAGGTCCCAACGAGTTCACCTTTCGCACCGTGCCGTTGAGCACCCGCGATCCGGCCGCGCAATTGATCATCTATGAACCGGGCGCGACCAATGTGCCGGCGGCGGTTCTCGAGGGCATTCCAGCGTATGAACCGGGCGAGGACGCCTTCGCGATTGTCGTCCGCGGCACTCCCGGCGTCGCCGATCCCGAAGTGCCGGTTATCCTCGTCAATGAGAGCACCGGCGAGACCTCGACCGTGCTCAGTAAAGTCGACGGCAGCTTTACCAGCGTGATCAGCGGGACCGAGGACGACTTTGTCAGCGCCACCTTCGTCAACTTGAACGGCACTCGCATCTATGTCTCGGTCAGCCGGCAGGAATTCGACAACGGGTTTGTCGGTCTGTATCCGCAAGGCGGAATTCTCGAAGCCCAATCCGATGGCGGACCGGTCAAGGTGCTGATTGAACCCTCGGCGATTCAGTCGAAAACCAAGTTGCGCTTGAAGGTTCCGAGCGCAGCCGAACTTCAGGAAGTGTTGGGCAGCACTCAACCGGAGACGGCCCGTTCCCTGGCGCGGCCGATGATTCTGGAGACCGACGGTCAGGCGATGAGCGGGCCGATCAAGGTGAGCTTCACCGTGAACCTGTTGGCCGCGGGCTATCCGGAGACGGCTGATCCGTTCGAGGCGGCGGTCGCATTGGTGCGGGTGACGGATACCGAAGGAGACAAGGCCTTCGAAGTGTTGGATCAGTTGAAATTCACCCCGAGTGACACCCCCGCGCCGGCCCCGCTCGCTCGGGTGCGACCCCAGGGTTTGCCGGGTTTGAACAAGGATGGCGAACAGCTTTTTTACGGAACGGTGAATTCGGTCATCGGCCTCATTCCGCAGGCGGGGATTGCCAATACCGTATTTCGATACGTGCTGATGCCGCTTCTGGTGGGGGGAAAACCCATTGTCGTCAAAGGCAAGGTGCTCACCTCCCTGGATGTAGTGAAGGCTGAGAATCCGTTGGCGATCGATAATCCCCTGTTGGGTGGCTTTTCCTACGGTCAGTTGGGCAAAGCGTTCGGGGCGATTGACCAACTGAACACTGCACTGAGTCAGGCCGAACAACTCACCACCGAGCTCACCGATCTGTTGCTGGGCCGCGCTCTCGGAGGGGCCTTCGTCACGTTGCAGAATGTTGGCACGCCCTCCGTTCCCGGGCGTTTACGGCCAGGCATGGTGTATGCCACCTCGGGGCGGGATGGGAGTTTCCTCCTCGTCGCGCCGACCACGCCGTTGCTGCAATTGCTGCCCAATGATTTCTACCTGGTGATGGCCACGCACCCGCGTTACCAGGAGAAACTGAGCGAGACCTTGTTCGCCTTGACCGACCTCAGCATCGCGGGAGTGGCCTTCAAGAACTTCGTTTTTCGCGAGCCAATCCCGCTGCAATCGTCGCCGCAGATCAACGTCGCCCACAGCCCGCCATATCCCGCGGCCGGCGAGACCGTCGAACTTCAGGTCAATGCCTCGCAGGGTTTCCAGGGGGATCCCGAGATCAATGTCTACGTGGCCAAAGTATTTCCCACGAACCAGTCGGTCACTTCGGTTCAAATCACCGATGAGGTTAGCGTTCCCTTGGATGGAAACCGAACGCGCTGGACCGGGAAAGTGAAAGCACCGGCCGCGGTCCAGGGCGTCTTGCTGCAAGTTTCCGCCCGCTCTTCGGCTGGAGTCTTTCAACCGCGAATTCCCTACCCCATTAATTTCATCGGGGAACCGAACCGGGTGGAAGGTCCCATCCCGCCCTCCGATCCCAACGAGAAACGGGGACCATCGGTGGTGGCCACCTTCCCGGATGAAGACGGATTCGTGACCGACACCGGCGAGATTACGGTGGTCTTCAATGAGCCGATTGACCGGAGTGTGGAAACCAATGTGGCGGGAATTCTCCTGAGCGGTCCCGCGGCTGCGGCGGTACCGGCGGTGCGCTTGAGTTCCGATCAAACCACTCTGACCTTGCAGTATGGCGGACTTCTTCCGGATGAGAAGTACACGGTTACGCTGACGGGCGAATCGGTGGTGGACCTGACGGGAAATCCCCTGGACCAACGTCCCAGCACCGAAGCAGCTGATTCATTTTCCCTCAATCTTCGCACCACGCCGGTGGCCCGATTCAACTTGCCGGGAGTCGTCAATGGAACCGGTGCGGCTCTGCATGGAGCCCGACTCTACGTGATCGACAACGCCCCCACGCCGATGTTGCGGACGTATGATGTCTCGATTCCGGAGGCTCCGTCACTTTTGGGCAGTGTGCGCGTGGTGGGTGCCCCGCGTGATCTGGTGGTCATTCCGAACTACAGCTACAAGCTCAACCTTCACGACGAGCCGCGGACCAACGATCTCGTGGCGGTAGTGGGGGGTTACCTCGATACGATTATTGATGACCTCGACAGTGTCATTGTCAGCGGACAATACCTGCGAGTCTTTGAGATGGGTGATCCGGCGAATCCGGTGGAGATAGCCTCCCCCGTCGTGAGCTATCGGGCGGCTTCCGCGGTCACCAAAGTTCGCTGGCACGCCCCCAATCTCGTGTATCAGGAGTTTGGGGCCGACTTGCATCAGTTAGTTTTCGTCGACCTTCAGGAACACTTAATCGGCCGCCACGCGGTTGGGATTCAGGTCGATTCGTTTCCCCCGGGTGGCAAACCAGGCATCGACGCCAATGGCGACGGCGACTACGTGGATCCGGGTGACGTCATGCCCCTGCCGCAGCGCCGTCCGCCCGAATTCTACGGCAAGAAGCAGAGTTATGTGATCGCCGGTTCCACCCAGAAGGTCCTCGATTTCTCCGTCTCCGGGGGAACGATCGGGGTAACTCTAAGTGGCGGAGTCCTGCTATCCCAAAATGGAACGGCGACCTCCACCACCATTCGACCGCAGTATCGGACGCTTAGTTTTAACGGCTTCGAAGTCGATCCGGGGAATGGTTCGGTCAACTTCGACTTCCGGGATTATCCCGGCCGGGTGACGGTCATAGATGGTTTGTCCATCGAGGTCGCCGGTGAACTGAAGACGCCGGTGGTGGCGTTGGTCTCGCTGTCTCCTGATCACAACGGGAAACACAAGTTGCTCGCGCTCGACATCACGTTCCCGGAAACGCCTAAGCGGATTGGAGAAGTCACCTTGCCGGAAGAAATGGCGGGCGGAGGAGTTAAGTCCGTTCAATTGCTGAAGGACGGGCGGCTGGAGCTGACCACCGTGAGCCATGTGGTGTTGCTGGAGCCGCGTTATCTCGCGCGGGACACACCCCCGGAGGGTCAGTTGCATCCAGCAGTGGTCGGGTTCATTCCCCACGGCGGCGGACGGATGCGTAGCGTGGCGACGTCTGATTTCGGAGTGCGCGCGGTGGTCGAAGGCGGGCGCCATGAGGTCGTACAATCCGCGCCGACGCTGTCATTTATTCACTTTCCCACCGCTCCCTTGGTGGTCGATCCGCGCCTGATGTCGCGGGCGGAGACCAATCTGCTGGCCTTGATGGATCTGTCCCGGCCCGCCTTTGGGTTGGTGCCGGCCCGCGTTCGTCCCAACCACCTCGGGCAAATTTCCGATCTATTGCCAGCGAATCCCGCGGTTCACTTTCACGTACTGATGGAGGCGCCGGGTGGGGCGGGGCGCGAGGTGCGTCTGGGATTGGAGGCGCTTTCCTATGCGGGTTGGCCTCTGCCCAACAAGGGGGCGGGGTTCCCGCCGGTGCGCGCCGTCGAGGAAGTGACCCTCAACGCGATGGGCATTAAGCTGCGGGAGGAATGTGATGCCCCGGTGCGGTCCCTGGCGGCCTATCGGATGAGTGATGATCCTGCGAGTCTGTTCTACAACCAGTATCTCTCGCGACCGTTTGTGGTGGTCTATGAGTCCATGTCGTTGGCGGATCTGGAGTCGAGGAAGATCGAGGCAGACCGCGAGATTCTGTGGAGCGGCGCCACCATGCGCGCCTTCATCGAGCCGAATGAGTTGAGGAACGGGCCGATCAAGCGATTCGCCGCTCAGGTGGACACCGACCGGAACGTCATTCGACCTTTGGCTGCGGGCTCGGCTGCGACGCTGGATGTCTCCTATATTATGGGGCCCAATCCCCCACCGCCGAGCGGGGATGAAGCTCTGGATGGAACCTACGGTTCGATCAGCGCCCACAATGGGGAATTCCGGACGGAGGCTACCGACTTGACGCTGCCCAGCCCGCGGATGCCGATTGAAATCGAGCGGACGATTGGCGGACAGGATACGTATGATGGTCCGTTCGGTCTGGGTTGGGATTTCAATTATAACCAACGGCTCACCGAGTTGCAGCCCCAACTGTTCCCGGAGGGGTTCAAAATGCCGTTGATTGCCCGGGGCGAACTGGTGGATAGCGTCATTGGCAACAGTAAGGATCTACTCTTCCACACGGGGCAGGGACGCATCGTGCTCTTCCGTTGGGTCGACGAGGTCATGCCGCCGGAGTACGCGAAAGATCCCTTGGTCGCAGCGCTCAATTACGGCGAGGTGGTAGCGGATTACTACCTGCCGGAGGCCGGGGTCTTTGATCTGCTGGTGAAGTTCAAGGACGGAAAGTACGAGCGCCTCACGCCGGAAGGGACTCGGTTCAAGTATGCGGCCAATGGGCGCTTGGAAACCATTATTGATCGATTCCCGGCGAATCGGCACGAGTTGGAGTATGACCGCAAGGGCTGGCTGCGTCGCCTGGATGATCGATCGGTGACGGCTGAGCGATTTGTTGAGTTCGGATACTATCGTCGCGCCTCCGACCCGGAATTTGGAACGGGCCTGGATGAGCAGACCACCAATCCGTATTTGCTGGGGAAGATCTGCCGTTTGCGCGATTACGCGGGACGCGATTTGCTCTATTTTTATAATGATGAGGCGTTGTTGATTCGGCGTGAGGGAATTGAGGTAGCGGGCGAGAACGGGGGATTCGCTGGGCGGAATCAGACCCATTACCTCTACGAGAAGTGTCGCATTGTCGGGGTGGCCGTGGGGGTGAACAAGACGCCGCTCATGGCCGCAGCCACTGAACCCGGCACGCAAGGAGTGCCGGTGGCGAAGGCGGGTACAGGCACTGGGCTGAGCATTCAGGTTAATGTTCCGCTCAACAATGCTGCGGACAAACTCGAGAACCAAAAGACCACGACGCAGCAGGGGGACGGTCGGCAGACTGAGATCATCGTCGACAAGTTTGGGCAGCCCAAGACCACCACAATTTCCGGGGCGGGCACTGAGCCGGCGGAGCTGCAACAGGAGCACAATGACGATGGTTTAGTCACGATGATCAAGTATCCGGAGGGCCGAGTTCACCGGATGACCTACGACACGAGCAATCCGGTGTTCCGCTCGCGGGGAAATCTGGTCTCGCTTCGTGTCGAGGCGGGACCTCGCGGGGGTGAGGGTTATACCGAGACCTACAGTTTTGATCCGTTCTACAATTTGCCTTCCGGGGGGCATACCGATGCCAACGGCTTCACGATCACCTACGCCTTGTCGGCGGATCGACGCTTTGTTCGTTCGATCCAGCACGGGGAGGCGGGGAGCGAAGTTTTCGAGTACAACCTCCGGGGTCAGTTGGAGAGTCGGGTGGACTACGATGGATTGGAGACGGGCAATCGCTTCGACTCCGCCACCGGGTTTCTAGAACGTTCGACCAAGGGTCCGCACGCGACCACCTACGAGTATGGCGGTGTCGCGGGCGAATTGGGGCAAGCCACGAGCATTCAACCCCCGCGCGGGGCGGCCCTCGCGGTTAAGTTTAATCGCCACCTTCAGCAGGTAGAGGTCAAGCGCGAGGAGAGCCTCCAGCAATTGGCCTATGACGAGCAGGGTCGCGAGGTCTATCGCAGGGAGGTCGTGGGTGACGGCAAGCAGCGGGAGACTCGCTTGGATGTGGATGTGAAGGGCTTCATTTCCCGTCGGCGGGTGAGTGGGATCGAAGTGGCGGGCAGTGAGACCACGCTGGAATACAATTACACTCCCGATGCGCTCTCCCGAGTTAAGTCGATTGTGCATCCGGGCGGATCGATCCAGACCTTCGAATACAACGCCCTCGGACATCCCACCAAGATGGCCCTGGAGACCTACGTGGAGGAATACACGCCGGACCGCCATGGCAACGTGGTGGCGGTCAAGAAGGGCGGGGATGCTGTTTCAACTTCAGCATACGACGGCTTGGATCGACCCAAAGGCGTCACGATCTTGACCGGGACTCGAAATTATCTGGCAGAAAGCACCTATTTTCCAGCGGGTCAGCTGAAGACCCAGAAGGTGACCGATCCCGCCTTCGGAGTTTTGCAGGATCGGGTGGTGAGCAAGATTGACGCCTTGGGGCGGATTCTTGAATCCACGCTCAATGGGGACACCGTGAGTTTCTCGGAGACGACCGAGCACGGAGTCTTTCGGCGCACTACCGTCGGCCCACGTCAGACAGTGACGTCGAAGTGGAATTCCGCGGGCTATTCCTCGGAACAAGGCGACTCGATTCAGACCTCGTCCATTACCACGGATGGTAACGGAAACACGGAGCGGATTGTCCGCGCCGAAGACGGGGCGTCGTACGCTGATATTACGACCTACAACGAGCTCGATCACCCGAAGACGGTTTCGGACAATTTCGGTCTGCTGGCCGAATTTTCGCCCCGAGCCGATGGCCAGAACACGGAGGTCAAGAATGCCCGCAACAACGTCACCCGGATGGAGCACAGCGCACTCGGAGAGGTGCTGCGCCGACGGCGCGCCGACGGCATGGAATTTCGTTTTCGGCACGACGAGCAGCGGCAAGGAAGTTACTCAGGCGATCCTACGGCCGGCTTCGAGAGTAATTTTGATCAGCTGTTTCGGCTCACTCGTCGAACTCAACGGAATGGAGCGGAGATCACCACTGATTCATTCGATCCGCGTAACCAACCCAAGACGTTTACCTTTCCGGGCGGCAAGAAAACCATGGCTTACGACCTGCAGTCGCGAGTCACGAGTAGTTCGGTGGAGTTCGGTCCGACCGTTTACGAAACGAGCATTGACCATGACGCGCTCAACCGAGCACGCGTCGTCCATTATGAGCAAACGGGCAGCAACGCCAATCGAGCCGTCCACGAGTACGATAAGGCGGGGCCTCACTTAAGTAGTACGTTTGTGGAAGATGGGGTCGACCTGACGGTTCGCTATGCGTATCGAAATGATCTGACGCGGAACCGGGTGACCTATCCGTCGGGGTTCGTGGTTAACGAGGAGCGAGATGGAGCGGGCCGCCTGACGGGCATTTCAGGCACGATTGAAAGCATCGCGACGGTCACGGCTTGGCAGGGCAATCAGCAACCTCAGATCACTGATTTCGGCGGCGTGCTGCGAAGGGTCAACCGATACGATGCCCGGGGTCGCCTAACAGGTTCACGCTACTCACGGATTCAAGGCGGAGCACGCCAAGCAGAGCTGCGGTATCAATACGACGCCGCTAATAACCTGGAAATGCGCCAGTTCGTGCATCGGGCCGGCAAGACCGACAATTTCTCGTACGACAACGGGGAGCGCCTTTCCCGGGCTCAGGTGGGAGGCGTTCTACTGGAGGATGGCACTGACCTGGTGCGGCTGAGTTATCAGCGGTCCTACAACTATGAAGCGACGGGCTTAGATTACTTGTTGACCGCACCGACGACGGGCGCAGGAGCAATCGAGGCTCCGTTTGCGGCGAGTTGGTCAAATCATGATGCGTTCTTGCTTCCTGGTTCGGTGAATGGGGTCAGCCGCGGTGCCTCGGATTCGTTGGGGCGGGTGAAACAGGCTCAAGTGTGGACCCGACCAGCGACCGGAAATGCGCCGATTCCCGCGGTGGCCACGTTCCAACATAACGGACTCGGCCAATTGGTTCGGATCGAGCGGGAGGACGGCTCGGTAGTGGAGAATTTCTTCCAACCAGGTGGACTTCGGTATGCCCGAAAAATCTCGCAGGGCGGATCCGTGCTCGAATACCGGCATTTCGTTTACGACCAGGCCGGTCGATTACTGGAAGAATTTGATCGTACGGGAGCGAGCCCGGTGGTCATCGGTCGCTACTTCTACTTGGATTCGGATGCCCCGTGCGCGGCCGATCTTCCCGACGCGACGGGTGCCTTGCGCCGACATTACCTGATTCAGGACGACCAGTATTCGGTGGTGGCGGTGACGGACCGGTTTGGAGTCGTGGAGGAGCGGGTTTGGTATGATCCCTTCGGCCAACCCGTGATCGAACCGCGGGATGAGGTCGCGCCGGTGATCAAACGGGTTCTCGGCGGCGAGGGGGGTAAGCTATTGATCGAACTGTCCGAACCGGTGACGTCGATCGTGCCCGATCTCGGTCCGGCGGATGGGATCCGACGATTGACGCAGTCCTTCGCGGACTTGGTCTCTCAGCCCGCGGGGAGAACCGAGTTCCCGGAAGTTGTCCCCGGGTTCGCACCGTCCACAGTGATTATCTTCAACCCGGAGGAGCCGCTGACCGGTGCAGTCGAGGTAACCCTGCGTCCGGGCCAACTTACGGATGATTGGGATAATCATGTTTTAGCTCAGACGGTGACGGCGAACATCACGGGAGACTCCGGGAGCGTCTATTTCACAGCCAACGGCACTGTGGACACGGACGGCGGCACGGCGGCTCGCAGTACGGTCGGATCCCCCTTCCTCTTTCATGGTCAGTATTTCGACTACGCCACTGGCCTGCTATACCTGCGCGCGCGGTTTTTCGATCCGTTTTCGGGAATGTTCCTGGAACCCGATCCAATGGGGTACGAGGACAGTGTTAATTTGTATGCGGGGATCGGAAATAGCCCGGCCACTAAGCGCGATCCCTCTGGGCTTATCCAAAGTTGGAGTGATTTCAATAAGAAGGCATCTGTTGCCAAGGCCGCCGGTCCAAAGTGGTCGAAATCAGCGATCGAAAAAATTCGAAGATCCCAGTACTTGGCGACTGCTTTCTATGCACATGGGGGGCGACCGCGGAAGCGGAAACACGACGTTGATGTCGACAGCATCGCGCACCGCCAAAAACTGGAGAAGCAGTCGGAAGACTTGGTAACCGGAGCGAAATATGTGACTGCACAGGGGCAATTCCATAAACGGGTCATGCTCGGATTGGATACATCCCTTGAGGGGCATACGTTTCAAAGCCCGAAGACGCCGGTGCGCCAAGCGGCGGAAAAACATGAAGCCACCCATTTCATGACTGGAGGGAATGCCTATTTACCCAAGGTGGAGCATGCGGCTGCGGGGGTCTTAAAAGGTAAGACTGAGTTGATCGTGAATTTACATGGCTTTGCGGGAATGGACGTGGAGGAAAAAATGAACTCGTCCATTATTCGCGGATCCCGAATGCACTTGGACCCTTCCTACAGTGGGGATTGGAAGGACTACGACCAATTGCGGCTAAAACATGCTCCTGATTTCTACACAAATCCGAAAACTCACTTAATTCATAGGTACGGTGAAAGTAAGGCCTGGAGCGCCACGGACACGGAAATGTTCGAGCTCTATCGGTGGGGTGTTTTGGATCGGGTTCGGTTTGTTACCGGTGAGCATGGTGAAATCGACCTCGTAAACCCCTTTAAACGGTGACGCTCATGAATTCCCAAGGTGTACCCTCCGAGCTTGGAACCCCGGGCGAATACTTTAACGCGGGCATCCATGACCTCCACGCCTCAGTGGTCAGGTCTACCCGGCGAAAGACCTTCACCGAGGAGGTGGCACGTTTAGCCGTCTGCCTCTTATTCGCCTTCTGCCTAGGACTCGTGGTTCATGGAGCGACTCCGCTCACTACCCTCGAATACCACATCAACGGTACGGGCTTGCAGGTCACTCCGGCCGCGGTCTCCGTGCCTAAAGGCATCGCGGGGTCAGTCCGAGTGACGCTCACCGGGGGCGAGTCGACCCAGGCCTTGGCCGTTGGGGCCTATATCGAAGCCTTCTTGCGCGGTCCGGGATTTCCCGAACCGCGCCGCATCGTCAGCGCGGTGAATCAGCCAATGTTGTTCCCGCCGCTGAATCTGGTGGGTGATTATCAGCTCGACTCGATTCGGCTCGTTGATGCCGTGACGGGCGCGACTCGGATGGAGGGTTCGCCCGCCTCGGTGCCCGTGCGCGTGTTCGATGAGATCTTGGTATCGCGCGTCACGTCCCGGCCGCTCACGTATGAAGAAATTCAGGAGAAGGGGATCTTCATCGACGAATCCAATTTCCGAGTGGTGGAATTTGAGGCGGCTTTTGTGCTCGATGGAAAAACGATCCCCATCACGTTCCCCGTCGTTTCGCCCAAATTCACGCAGTCCGTCGAATTAATTCCCGCCGCGGAACTCGAAGAGAAACTGGCGCGGGCCGCGGCGTTGAATCAGCAGATTTCTGCCACCACCCAACTCCCCCCGGAGTTCGAAGTGTCGAATTTAAACATTCAGGTGCAGGGGATCAATTTTCAGGTTGTCGATCCCGGTGAGGATGAACCCCTGGGACTCCGCATCCCGCCCATTCCCGCGCTCATGGTTATTCCGGGAAACATTGGTTATCTGAATCAGTTTTTCAGCGTCCAGATCTTCACCGAAAACGCGGCCCCGCGGGGATCGGGTCTGAGCGTTTATGATATTCAGGCGACGCTTAAACTTCCGCCCGGACCGGATCGCGTTCCCGCGACCGAATACGCCACGCCCGGCGATGATCCGCTGCGCTTCGCGCGGATTGGCCCAGATAAAATCATTCAGCCGACCCAGCGAATCGTGCAGCCGGGTGCGGACGCTGAGGTAGGGACGCCGGACGACAACCCGCGGTTGCAACCCGGACAGGCCGGTCAAGCGGAATTCCTCGTGGAAGGGTTGCAGGAAGGTTTGCAAGTGATGGACCTGGACCTGGAAGCCACCATGGATGGATTGGCAGCCGGTCCAGTGAAGGTGAAAGGTAAAGCAGCCGGTTCCGTGTTGGTCAGGAACCCTCGCTTCTCGATGGCCTTTTCTCACCCACGCACCGTGCGAGTGGGGGAACCGTATGAAGCCAGTGTCACGCTGCTGAATACGGGGATTACCCCGGCGAACTTGGTGCAGATTTCGCTGAACAAGAATTCGATCAGTGGCGCGCGCCTAGAAAATGAGGATCAGCAGAAGGTCGAACTGGGAACCTTGATGCCCGGTCAGTCAGCGACGGCCACGTTCCGTCTGCGATCTTTGCGGAACGGGTCGGTGAGTTTCTCGAACCTGACCACCAGTGACGACAGTGTGGTCGGCCGGTTTCGACTCAGTATGGGAGTGGATGAACGAGGAGTGGCCCTGTCACCGGACAGCTTGGCCATGCCCGATCAAGTTAAGTCGCTGCCACCCGCCCTGATTTTCGCCGCGAACCGAGTTTTGGGCCAAGCCCTGAGCGTCGCGACTGCGGGTCAGATTCCTCCCGGGATAACGCGAGTAGGCAAAACGATCATCACGCGCCGGGTTTTGGATCTCGCCGAAGCGGGCCAACGTTTAAATTACGGTGATCCGGCGAAGCGCGTCTTTGCTGACCTCTTGCGAGACTGGCAGGGAGGGCGTGAAAGTAGTGTGGGATTTGATCAGATCATGCGCGAAACCGATGCCGGGCGGGAATGGCGCGAGGCCCTCTTCGCGGCGATGGAAGCGGCCGATAGTCTGACCGGTACGGAGCGGTTGGTAGATCGAGCGGCTGATTATGCCGGGCTCGGACAGGAATTCGTTTTGACCAGTGCCGATTCGGGCCAGCTCCGCCTTGATTTTGGGGACAACCAAGGGGGAGTGACCGCGGAGCGGAGCGCCCAACACAATTCCTTGGTGTATGCAGGTCAGAAGGGGTCGTGGGGAAACTTGCCGCGGAACACCAATGCCTCCGTACTCTGGACCTTCACCAATGGTCCTCCGACGGCGGATTTGGCCGTTTTGTTCGTCACCACTAATGGAACCGCGCAACAACTCCGGTGGACGGTAGCCAACCCACCGACGAACGCAGTTTATCGATTTGCTTTCAACGGCGCGAGCGAGTCACTACAGGTCGATCTGTTGGGAGATGGGAATGTGGATTCTACGATGGTCCCGGCGGTCACTCCCGTCTCGGAACTCCCGCCGGCGTTGCTCGCGGTGGAGCAGGATCTTTACGTGTTGGCGGGTCGCGGTAGCAACCCGTGCATCGGTCCTGACTATCGGAATTACGGCACGGTGGTCGCCGTGGTCTTTAGCAAGCCGATGACCCAAGCAACCGCGGGAATTCCCGAGGCGTACACCATTGAAGGCGATAACGGCGCCAATTCAGTCCAGGTCCAACCCGGTGGTCGAGTGGCGTATTTAAATCTGCGAAAGGGCATCAGTTCGATCCGACCGCGGTCGTTGACGATTTCGGGCGTGGCGGATGTGCGGGGTAATGTTCTGTCCGCGGCACCGAGGTCAATCCGGTCGGTAAAGCCGGGGACCGAAGTTCCCTTCACGGAAGGCGTGGCGATTCGGGGACGGGCGCTCAAGGGGGATGCTTCTCCCGCGGCCGGAATCCCGGTCACCCTAACGATGTACGACCAGGCCTGGGGCGTGGATGACTGTGAATCCTGGACCCGTCGGGTGAGTCAGGTCATCACCGACGCGGGGGGCAATTTCGACTTCGATTTTGTCATGGCCGGCATTCCCTATTCGATTTCGGCTACGGACACGAGTGGGTTGTCGGACGAGGCCTTGACCTTGATCGCGGGCAACACGGCCGACGGCGAAGTTGAACGGGAACGCATCCTGCAACTCGCGACCAGCGCTAGTACTAGGAACACCTTGCTCGGAATCTTCAGTGCCGGCTCGATCCCCGAAGCGATAGCTAAAGTGGAGGGATTGGACCGGGCCTTGGTGCGCGACATGGTCACGTTAGGATCCTCCCGGGAAGGTCAAATCGTGCCAATGGCGCTGCGATTTCGTGGTCGGGCCACGGTGGTGGGTCAGGTGGTGGCGGCCGATGGTTTAACTCCCGTTCCTCGACCGGCCGTAAATCTGTTTCCTGATTCCGGTTCGCGCGAACTTGGGCGCGGAATTATCGCGGACAATGAAGGTCGGTTCGCTTTCTACGGCGTTCCGCTCGGGGTCTATACGATTGAGGTGCAAACTTCGGATCGACGAACGCGCACTGTGGCCGGCTTGCTCGATACGCCGGGTCAGGTCGCGGCGATCACGATTGAACTGCCCTCGTCGGTGACGCCGTTGGGCAGTTTGCGCGGAACCGTGTTTGAGGCGGACAATCTGACTCCCCATTCCGGGGCGCGAATTTTCATTGGGCGATCGGACGGACAGACCGTCAACAACGTCGTCCGAATCATCGAGGCCGATGCTCAAGGAAACTGGCACGCCGATAATCTGCCGGCCCGTGAGTTCGACGTGGTGGCGATTTCCTTTGACGGCAAGCGGAAAGGGCTCCGGCTCAATTACACCATTCCCGCCAACCTGACTTCGGTGGCCAATTTGTCGCTGGAAGCCACCACTCAGTTGTACGGACGCGTCCAGTTTGAGGATGGGCGTCCGGCGCCCAACGCCTTGGTCGCGGGTGGTCTGTCTTTAGTGCGCACGGATGCCAATGGGTCGTTTGCGCTGGAAGGGGTTCCCGTGGGTAATCGCACGATCAGCGCTGGCGTTGAGCGGGATCCCAGTGCCGGAATTGATTTTCCTCGACTCGGTTCGGCCACGGCCAACGTGATCGCGGGCGCCAACAATTTTGTGGTCGTCAAACTGCGCTCCGCCGGCCGGGTTTTTGGCCGGGTCACGGATCTGAATGGCCTGGGCATCGGGGGCATCCGAGTGGCCATTCCGGCCGGTGACGGATTCTATTGGACCGACGCGGACGGGCAGGGGAACTACTCGTTCGAAAATCTGGGACTGGGCAATTACACAGTCAGCGCTCCGGCCAACGCCACGGCGCCGAAACTCGAGGTCAACAAACTGAACGACCAGATTCGTTCCGGAAACGAGGATGAAATTTTGGCGGCGTTCGAAGAGGCGATCCGGGTGTTCGTCGGGGCGGATGATCCATTGATAACCGGCGAACAACGCAACTTCCGTCCGGTAACCTGGGGCTTCACCACCACGCGTCTTCAATTCGACGGGCAATCGGTCCAGGCCAACATTCGCATGCTGCGCGAGGGCTCTCTCTCCGGTCGAATAGTGAATCATCAAGGCGTGCCGATTGGTGCGCGGGTGCGCTTGACCGGACTGGGGCCTTCACTGAGCGGCGAGCCTAAGATCACGATCCGAGGTGAACGCGATTCCGATCCGGCGACTGGCGAGTTTGTTTTTCCCGGCCAATTGCTGGTCGGGCCCTGGACTGTCCAAGCTGCTTCGCCCTTTTATCCCACGATTATCAATACCTCGGGATTCACGACGGAGATCGATCCGAATGTCATTGGCGTGGAACTTAAGTTTCCACCGATCCGGGATTTCAATGGGCGCCTGGTGGGACGCGTGGTCAATCCGGAGGGCACACCGGTAGGCGAGGGCGTGCGGGTGAAAATCAACTTCTCGAACGACTACGAGATCCAGACGGACACCAACGGATTCTTTGATACGCAGATCATGGTTCCGGCGCGGGGTTATCGGGCCGAGGCGATTGACGATAGCTCGGGGTTGCGGGGTGAATCCTACGTGAACGTCGCCGCGGGTTTGACCAATCAGGTGGAGATTCGCTTGCTGTCGAAGAATTCCTCCGTGGAAGTGACGGTCTTGCGGGGTAACGGGCTTCCGGCCGCCGGTGCCCAGGTGGACCTGGAACAGGGCACCTACCCCCGAGATGCACGTCTCACGCTCTTCGCGGATGCCGCCGGTCGGGTCACATTCACCACACTGTGGGAAGGTCGCTACGCGGTTTGCGCTCAGTATACTGAATCCTCTACCCGGGTCTCCGCTCGTGGTGGGGTCACCGCGGGTCCCGGTCAAACGGTACCCCTCACTCTGCGCGTAGGGGCAACGGGCTCGATCCGCGGACAATTCGTCCGTTTGGATCAGGTCACTCCCGTGGAAGGAGCGCAAGTCTCCGTAGGTAACTTGGGGTTCGCCTCCACCGACGTGACGGGACGGTTTCAGTTCGAGGGGGTCCCGCTGGGAACTCATCAACTGCTGACCTCTGATCCGGTGACCGGCGCCTTTGCGCGAGGATCGGCTAAAATTTCCTTTGCCGATGAAGTCGTCAACGTGGTGTTGATCGAAGGCGCGCGCGGCGAGATTAATGGGTACGTCCTAGATAGTTATGGACAAGAGTTCGCG
>Ga0105044_10000976_pt1 | contig 37039 bp, 30 predicted proteins | sample MAT01_FD_78092 | JGI IMG/M metagenome (GOLD analysis project Ga0105044, IMG submission 78092) | Freshwater microbial communities from Lake Fryxell liftoff mats and glacier meltwater in Antarctica - MAT-01 | ecosystem: Environmental > Aquatic > Freshwater > Ice > Liftoff microbial mat | place...
AGGAGACGAGATGGCAACGGCAACGCAGACACACGCATTCGAACTGGCCGCCACGGCCGGACGTGAACCCTACAAGGTGAAGGACCTGTCGCTCGCCGAGTTCGGCCGGCAGGAAATCCGCCTCGCCGAGCACGAGATGCCGGGCCTGATGACACTGCGCAAGCAGTATGGCTCGGCCAAGCCGCTGGCCGGCGCGCAGATCATGGGATCGCTGCACATGACGGTGCAGACGGCGGTGCTGATCGAGACGCTGACCGAACTGGGCGCGGATGTGCGCTGGGTGAGCTGCAACATCTTCTCGACGCAGGATCACGCGGCCGCGGCCGTGGTCGTCGGCCGGCCCGACACCGGTGGCACGGTCGCCGCGCCCAAGGGCACGCCCGTGTTTGCGTGGAAGGGCGAGACCCTGCCCGAATACTGGTGGTGCACGGTCGAAGCCCTGATGTGGCCCGATGGCTCGGGTCCGTCGCTCATCGTCGACGATGGCGGCGACGCCACGCTGTTCGTGCACAGGGCCAAGGAATACGAGGCCTCGGGCGTGATTCCCGCCTTCGATGCCGACCACGAGCCCGAAGAGTGGGGCGTCATCCTCGACACGCTGCGCAGTGAGCTGAAGGCCAAGCCGGGCGCGTGGACCAAGGTGGCCGACGGCATCAAGGGCGTGAGCGAAGAGACCACCACCGGCGTGCACCGCCTCTACGAGATGACCGCGGCCAACACGCTGCTGTTCCCGGCCATCAACGTGAACGACTCGGCCACCAAGAGCAAGTTCGACAACCTCTACGGCTGCCGCCACTCGCTCATCGACGGCCTCAACCGCGCCAGCGACGTGATGCTGTCGGCCAAGGTCGCGGTCGTGTTCGGCTACGGCGATGTGGGCAAGGGCTGCGCCCAGGCGCTCAAGGGGCAGGGCGCCCGCGTGATCGTCACCGAGATCGATCCGATCTGCGCGCTGCAGGCGGCGATGGAAGGCTACCAGGTGACCACGCTCGACGAGGTGATCGCCACCGCCGACATCTTCATCACGGCCACCGGGAACAAGAACATCCTCACGGTCGAACACATGATGCAGATGAAGGACAAGGCCATCATCGGCAACATCGGCCACTTCGACAACGAGATCGACATGGCCGGCTTGCCCAAGTCGGGTGCCACGCGCGTGCAGATCAAGCCGCAGTACGACGAATGGGTGTTCAAGGCCACGGCGACGCGGCCCGAACACTCGGTGCTCGTCCTGGCCGAAGGCCGCCTGCTGAATCTCGGCTGCGCCACCGGCCACCCGAGCTTCGTGATGAGCTCGTCGTTCACCAACCAGGTGGTGGCGCAGCTCGATCTGCACTTCAGCGCCACGGGCAAGCCCACGCTGTCGGGCACCAACTACGACGCCAAGCGCGTCTACATCCTGCCCAAGAAGCTCGACGAGATGGTGGCGCGGCTGCACCTCGACAAGCTCGGCGTGAAGCTCACGCGGCTTACGAAGGAACAGTCCGACTACATCGGCGTGTCGCCGGATGGGCCGTACAAGGCTGCCCACTACCGCTACTAGCGGCGGGCTCGGGCCCCGGGACTCGGGGCTCGGGAGCGACGGACAGCGACGCTGTCTCATCGTCACGCATCGGGCGCGGGGCCGTGGTCTCGCGCTCGTTTTTCATGTACGCCGCCAGCTCGACTCCGCGTGACGTCGTGCGTCAGTGTCGTGACGCAAAAGCACAGTCGCGTGCGCCCACTGTGCGGATACCGCACATCTGTGGGACATTTCCCACAATCTCGTACGCCCACGGGTTGGCATCTTTTCTGCTGTAAGCAGGACGAAAGCTGGAGCTTACAGAGATATGACCATGCACCGGGCGGACGAGATGAACAGAACCTACGGGTCGGTAATCAAGGTGAATCTGACGGCGATCGTGATGGCGATGGCCGTGGTGTGGCAGGTGGGCGTGACTGCCGCCTACGCACAGGCACCCACCGTGCAACTGAGCCGCGTGGTCGTGCCGGCGGGCTCGACCACGGTCGTCACCGTCACCGGTACGCCGGGTGAGAACTTCGCGGTGCTCGGCAGCTCGCGCGGTGCCGGACTGGCCTACGCCGGCGTGAACTTCGCCGTTGGCACCGATTTCGTGCTGCTCTCGGTCGGCACGCTCGACGGCTCGGGCAGCGCCGTCGTCGGCGTGACGCCGCCCTTCCTGGGCAGCGAGCTCGATCGTTACTACATCCAGGTCGCTACCTCGCCCTCGCCGCAGTTCGTGCCGTTGCAGGTGGCTCCGGGTCAGGTGCTGCTCAACGGTGATCTGGCGCCGCTGGCGTCACTCCTGGGCGCGGCTCCGCAGGGGCCCGTTGGACCTCAAGGGCCCCAGGGCACGGCCGGGGCCACGGGCGTGGCGGGCTCGGCCGGAACCACTGGGGCGACGGGTGCCGCCGGCCTTCAGGGCGCTGCTGGCGCCGCGGGTGCGGTTGGTGCTGCTGGCGCGCTTGGTCCGCAGGGGCCGCAAGGGCCCGAAGGTGCGATGGGAGCGGTGGGCCCGGCCGGCGCTGACGGCGCTCAGGGCCCCGCGGGTACGCAGGGCGCAGCGGGTGCCAACGGTGCCGACGGCGCTATGGGCACGCAAGGGCCGGCAGGTCCAGTGGGGCCCGCCGGCGCGCAGGGTCCGTTGGGAGCAACTGGCGCTGTGGGCGCAGTGGGACCGCAGGGGTCGGTCGGCACAAACGGCACCAACGGTGTTGATGGCGCGTCTGGCGCGCAGGGACCGGCTGGTGCGAACGGCGCCAACGGCACGAACGGTGTCGATGGCGCGCCCGGCGCCCAGGGCGCCGCCGGTGTGAATGGCGTGGACGGCGCGGCGGGTTCGCAGGGACCCGCAGGAGCGGCCGGGCCTGCCGGTGCTCAGGGCTCCTCGGGTGTCGCCGGCCCCGCAGGTCCGACGGGTCCGCAAGGATTGGTCGGTCCGTCGGGTGCAGTAGGCGCGACGGGTGCGACGGGTGCGCAGGGTGCGGCGGGCGCCACCGGCGCGCAAGGCCCGATCGGATTCACCGGCGCAACTGGCGCGCAGGGTCCCGTTGGTCCTGGGGCCGACGGTTGGGTCAACACCACGGCGGCCGGCCAGAGCTTCACCACCACCGAGGTGACGCTGGCCACGTTGAACCTCCCGACTGGCACCTACCTGTTGTCGGCGAAGGCCTCAATCCAGCGCACGGCCGGCAGTCAGGGCACGGTGTGCACGCTCTACAACGGCGCCACGGTGCTCGACCAGCTCACCAACCAAACGTCGACCATCGGCGAACTCGCGGTGTTGGAGGGGTCGGTCACTCTGGCGACCGCCGGCACGATCACGATGAGGTGCAACGGGCAGACAAGCGTCACCGCCACGGCGAGCCGCCGCACGCTGCGCGCCTACAAGCTGAACACGCTGACCGTTCAGTAGACCGGTTCTACTTACCTCGGGGACGCTCGGTCGGCCGCAAGCCGCCGGGCGTCCCCGAGTCATGTACGGGCGTGGGGCCGGTCCCGTCAGGGCACGACAAGCGCGATCTCGCGTGTCACCGGTCCCATGCCGAGGGCATTCACTGCGGCGACCCGCACGTAGTAGGTCGCCGAGGCGATCCCGCTCGCGATGGCCGATGGCGCGCTCACGGGCACGCGCGCGGCGATCGTGCCGGGCGCGTCGCCCGCAAACACCACGTAGCCAGTCGGCGCCGGACCAGGCGGTGGATTCCAGAACAGGCGCACCGCGCCGCCTGGCCCGCCAGCGGCGACCAGACCTGTGGGTGTGCCCGGCAAGCCAGTGCCGACGACGACCGCGACCTCGGCGGAGGGTGGGCTGGCGCCGTGGGAGTTCACCGCCGTGACGCGAAGGTAGTAGACGCCCGGGCTCACGCCGGGAACCGTGAGCCACGGCACATTGACGGTGAGCGCACCGTGATCCGCGAGTCCTGGCACACTGCCCGCCTGCAGTTGGAACGCGCTGGCCGGCGCGCCGGCCGCCGACAGCCAGCGCAGCCGCACGGTGCCGTCGGTGACTTGCGCGGTCAAGCCCCCGGGCGACGATGGTGGGCCCACCGTGTCGGTCACCGGCGGATAGGGCACGTGAAGTGCCGTGTTGTCGCTGGACTGCAGCGGCAGTGATTCGGTGCGGTCCACGCAGGCCGGCGACAAGGTGGGCGCCATCACCGCCAACCCGGCTGCCGCATGACCCAGCCCGATGGCGTGGCCGAGTTCGTGGGTGAGCAGTTCCTCATAGCAGCCGGTGCTCATGCCGGCGAACTTCGCCCGCAGGTTGTCCATCACCACCATTCCCCTGGTGATCTTCGCGAAAGGGATGCCGTTCACCTCGCGCACGTCCGCGCTCGAATAGTAGGCGCCACCGATGGCGAGCACGGGACTGGTGTCGCTGATCTCGCCGCAGGGATCGTCGTAGCTGACCGAGATGCGGCCATCGGCCGGTTCGTGATTGCCGAAGCAGCGTGGGCTGCGGCCCACGCCCGCGACCAGTTGCAACGGGCCGGCCGCCGACCAGGCCGCTGCGGCGCGCAAGAACTGCGTCAGCCCTCCCATGGGGAAGAGCGGGTGACCGCCAAACGCCGAGTCCACGGCGACCGGGCCGCTCCAGTCGGCCTCGTGCCAGCGAGCGGCGACCGCGTCCGGAGCCGGCTCGAGGTCGAGCGGCCGTGCGGCCTCGGTGAGCGCGTCAGGCAGCAGGGTCGCCGCCGCCGGAAGGCGCACGGCCGATCCGGCCAGGGCCGCCAGCGTCTCGAGCGCCACTGGGTCCACCACCTCGGGTGCTGAGCGGTCGTGACGCAGGCGCAGGGCCGCGCTGTGGCCGGCCACCGGGCGCACGGTCCACTTGCCCCGTTCGAGCCCCGTGATGGAAAGCGTGAGGTCGCGCGGTCGGACGTCGAGAAACGCAATCACCTCTTCGCCCGGCGTGAAGTGGGCCTGGCCCCCGACCAGGAGCGCCTCGCCGTCCGCCACGCCGCCGAGCAACTTGAGGGCGAGGTGGGCTGGCGGCGCGGCAAAGCCCCAGGCGCGCGTCACGTCGAGCAGCACGTGCGTGTAGATGGCGCCGAGCGACGGATCGCGCTGGCCGGCCACGCGCACGACGACGCCGCGCACGGCGGCGGCACTGGCGCGGGCGAGCGCCGCATCGGTTGCAGGCAGTGTCAACGCGTGCACCGGATCGCGGCCGCGCGCCAGCACAAGCGCCGCCAGGATGGCGGCGGCGAGCACGGTCGCGCGCAGGGGACGGCTGCGCCGGGCTCGGACATGGGGGGCGCGAGGGCCGGTCACGGGCCATCAATCGGCGGATTGGCGCAGGTCTTCAGCCGCGGCCGCGGTGCGCCGGAGGACCGGATGGGCCGGGGCATTCAAGTTCCGGCGCGCCGGGCCGATTGTGCGGGCTGGAGGCCCACGTCACGTCGCGCGCCCGGGGCGTGCGCCGGAGACGGGCTCACGACCGCCGATGCCTGATCCACACGTCGCGCCCACCGCCGCTGGTGCGGTCCGGCCGCTCCGCTTCGCCGACGGCGCCCTGCGCCAGGTCCGGTCACCACAGGCGCCGTGGTCACCCGGGCTGCGTGACCTCGTCGTGCGGTCGTCGCCGATGCAGGCGGTGTGGGCCGCAGTGACCCGGCTCGCGCCGCACGCGCGCGCCACACTCGTCTCTGGCGAGACGGGCACCGGCAAGTCCACCGTGGCGCGCGCACTGCATCGGCTCGGCCCGCAACGCGGCGGCGCCTTCGTCACCGTGACCGGCGCGGACGCCTGGGCCCTGCCTGGCTCGGCGGCGACGGTCTTCGTGCCCGGCGTTGGCGACCTGAGTCTCGACGCTCAGGCCGCGCTCGCGCGCGGGCTCGGCGAGGCCGCGCAGGCACCAGCGGGCGAGGGGCTGCACGTGATCGCCGCCACCGACGGCGATCTACAGGGGGCCATCGCCGCGGGTCGCTTTCGCGCGGACCTCTACTACCGGCTGGCGGTGTTCGAACTGCATCTGCCGCCGCTGCGCGAGCGGGTCGACGACATTCCGGATCTGGCCGCGGCATTCCTGCGCGAGACGTGCGCCCGGCTGGGTCTGCCGCACAAACAGTTCACGGCCGGCGCCACGCGCCTCCTCCAAGACCTGCCGTGGCCGGGGAATCTCCGCGAGCTGCGCAACGTGGTGGAGCGGGCGAGCGTGTTGTGGGACGGCGACGTGCTGGCTGAGCCCGCCGTGCGCGCGGCACTCACGCTCGGTGCGCCGGCGGGCGCGCCGAGCGCACGGCCCGCGGCGCCGTCCGCCCGGCTCGACGACGCGCAACTTCAGCACGTGCGAGCCGTGCTGACGGCCGCCGGTGGCAACAAAACAACAGCGGCGGCGCACTTGGGAGTGAGCCGCCGCGCGTTGTACCGAGTGCTTGATCGACTGGAGCGAGCGGCTATAGGCCGGTCTTGAAACGGAACGAGCCGTCTTCGAGGCGTTCGCGGTAGGGAGTGTGGCAGGTGCCGCACGAGCCGCCGATCGCGGCTGCGGCGGTTTTCGCCGCGTCCCACTGACCGCCCTTGGCAGACTTCTCCACGGTGAGCACGTTGGCGCGCGCATCCGCCGCCCACTTGACGGCGTCGAGCTTGCCGCGCTTCTTCATGAAGGTCTCGACCTCGGCGAAGGCGGCGGCCAGCGTGGCCACGTTCTTCGTCGCCAGTTCGGCGTTCGAGGCGTCGGCGCCCTTGCGCATCTCGCCCGAGGCGGCGGGCACGCCCTTCATGGCCTTGGAGAGTGCTTCTTCCTCCGGCGTCATCGCCGGCGCGATGAAGCGCGCGAGGTCGAGCATCTTGTCGTTGACGACCGACGTAGCGAGCACGACCGGCTTGCCCGCGTACTTCGCGGCCACGTCGGCCGGCAGGTCCTGCGCGTGCGCTTTCGACTTGGCGGCGACATCGGCCGGGGAGTACTTCATCAGCAGGCCGATCACCGTCACGTAGGTATTGGGCGTGACCGCATCACTCATGCGGTGCGCGAGCACGAGCACGTCGGGCGCGCTCTTGGTCTTGTCCTGATCGACGGTGAACGCCATCTTGCCGAGGCTGGCGTCGACGATCCCTGTCATGGCGACATACTCGCCCACCCACTGGTCGGGCTTCGCGGCCACGGAACTGGCGGCGACCGGAACGATGGCGCGGGCTGGCGGCGGCAGCGTCGGCACGGCGGGCGCGGCCGGAGCGGCAGGAGTCTGAGCGGTGGCGGCGCCGGGGCGGGGCGCACCGGCGGCGGGGGCTTGTTGAGCGCCGACGATGGTCAGCGAGGCGACGACGGCCGTGGTGGCGATCAGCGCGAGACCGCGTCGGCGCGACGCGGCAGTGTGAGCGTTCTTCATCAGGCGACTCCTTCCAGTCGCGCTCATGATAACCCGGCCCCTGCGCCGCTGGCGAGGCATGGCTCGGGTGATAATCGGTTGTACACGGATGTCGCCAAACGTGACTGGATTCGTGCTCCTGTGGGCGTTGCTGCCGTGGACCCAGCCCTCCCCGGCTATCTGCGACGCCACCACGCAGGCGCTGCTCGCCGCCGCCGCCGCCGACGAGGCCCTGACCGGCGAATTCGCCGCGGTCGCCGCGCAACTGCGCGGCTCATACGCCGCGCACGACACGTGCCGCGAACTGGTCGTGGCGGCCTGGGCGTGGGACGGCTGGCAGGCGGCGGTGGTGGCGGCGTCGCGCGGCGGCAGCGACCAATCGCTGACCGACGTGCGGACGGCACTTGCGTCGCTCGGTCCCCCCGGCCCGACCGCATCGCACGGGGCGTATGCCACAGCCGTGCTGCGCGCGGCGGCCGCGGCCGCGCAGGACGAGCGTGACGAGATGCGCGTGTGGCTCGAGCATGCGCGTGACCTCGCCACCCGGATGGCCCTGACCGGCGACCGCGCGCGCTGGCCGCTCCCGATCGATCTGGTGGACGGCGAGCTGTGGTTGCGCGTCGATGACTTCGAGCTGGCCGAGGCGAGCTACACGCGCGCGCTTGCCGTGCGAGACAGCGCCGCGGGCTGGCGAGGCCTGGCGCGCGCGCGCGCTCGCCGCGGCAATCGCGACGGCGCCTGCGCCGCCTACCGCAAGGCCCGCGACTCGGCCGGGCCGGCACAGGCCACGGGCGTCGTGGCCACCGAGGCGGGCGGCTATCTGCGCGCCTGCGAACCCTGATGCCCGTCTATCATCCGCACGTGCTCGACGCGCTGGCCGCCCACGGCCTCATGCCCACGCCCGACACGCCGCCCGGGCTGCTGCGCGAGGCCGTGAACGACCTCTACCGCCACGAGATTCGCCGCCTGCGCGATCGTTGCCGGGCGGGCGAGTTTCCCGTCACGGCGCTGGCCGCGCGCGTGGTCGAGCTGCGCCGCCGCTACCCGTTGCTGTCGACGCCGCTGCGCCTCTGGACGATCGACTGACGGTGGCCGGCTCCGGCCCGGAATCATCCGGCCGCTAGTGCTACTCTCTCTCGCATGGCTCGCATGCAACGGCTCACGCAACCGATGGTGCGCGACGAACGTGGCGGCCGGCTCCGGCCCGCCACCTGGCACGAAGCGCTCACGCGCGCAGCACAGGGCTTCCGATCGATCGTCGACGGGCACGGCCCTCAGGCGTTCGGGTTGTTCAGCTGCTCGAAGAGCACCAACGAGATGAACTACGCAGCGCAGAAGTTTGCCCGCGCGGTCATCGGCTCGAACAACATCGACAGTTGCAATCGCACGTGACACGCCCCCAGCGTCGCCGGTCTGGCGGCGGTCTTCGGGATGGGCGGCGGGACCAGTTCGTATCGCGAGATCGAAGAGACGGACTGCATTCTGCTGTGGGGGTCGAACGCGCGTGAGACGCACCCGATCTTCTTCCACCACCTCCTGAAAGGCGTGAAGCGGGGGGCGCGTCTGTTCACGATTGACCCGCGGCGCACGTCGTCGGCGCAGTGGGCCGACGTGTGGGCGGGGCTGGACGTAGGCACGGACATCGCGCTGGCCCACAGCATGGCCCACGAGATCATCGTGTCGGGCCTGGCGCATCGCGAGTTCATCGCCCATGCCACCACTGGCTTCGACGACTACAAGGCGTCGGTGCTGCCCTGGACGCTCGCCCGTGGCGAGAGTGCCACCGGCGTGCCGGCCGACGTCATCCGCGAGATGGCGCATGCCTTCGCCACGGCGCCGCGCGCGATGATCTGCTGGACGCTCGGCATCACCGAACATCACAACGCCGTGGACAACGTGCTGGCGCTCATCAACCTGGCGCTGCTGTGCGGCCACGTCGGCCGGTGGGGCTCGGGCATCAATCCGCTGCGCGGCCAGAACAACGTGCAGGGCGGCGGCGACATGGGCGCGCTGCCCGATCGCCTGCCGGGCTTCCAGCACGTCGAGAACGACGAGGTGCGCGCGACCTTCGACCGGGTCTGGGGCGTGCGGGTGCCGCCGCAGAAGGGCCTGCACCTCACCGGAATGTTCGACGCCATGGAACACGGCACGCTGAAGGCGCTCTACGTGATTGGCGAGAACCCGGCGCAGTCGGAGGCCGATCAGCACCGCAGCGTGGGCCTGCTGCGCTCGCTCGACGTGCTCGTGGTGCAGGACGTGATGTACACGGCCACGGTGGACCTCGCCGACGTGGCCCTGCCCGCCGCGGCTGGTGCCTTCGAATCGGACGGCACCTTCACCTCGAGCGAGCGGCGCGTGCAGCGCGTGCGCCGCGCGAAGGCGCCGCCCGGCGAGTGCCGCGACGACCTCGCGATCATCTTCGACATGGCCCGGCACATGGGCGTCGAGTGGGGCGCACCCGACGCCGAGCGGGTGTGGAATGAACTGCGCTCGGTGTCGCCCGTGCATGCCGGCATGAGCTACGCGCGGCTCGCGGCCGAAGGCGGGTTGCAGTGGCCGTGCTACGACGAGGCTCATCCAGGCGAAGCGTTCTTGCACGGGCGGCTCTGGGAGCGGCCCGTGGGTGGTCCGCGCGCGCCCTTCTCGGTCGTGGCCCACGAGCTGCCGGTCGAAGCGCTCGACGACGAGTATCCGCTGCGGCTCACGACTGGGCGCCGGCTGGCCGAGTACAACACCGGCGTGCAGACGGCCGGCTACGCGTCGCCGGTGCGGCGCGGCGAGACCATCGACGTGTCGCCGGAAGATGCGGCGCGGCTGGGCCTGCAGGAGGGACAAGCCGTGCGCGTACGATCGCGACGTGGGGCGGTCGTGGCGCCGGTGCACATCGACCACGCGTTGCGGCCCGGACTCACGTTCATGACGCTGCATTTCCCGGACGAAGTGGCGACCAACCACCTCACAATCGACGCTTCGGATCCGAAATCGGGCACGGCCGAGTTCAAGGCCGCCGCGATTTGCCTCGAAGCCGTGGAAGGATAGACACGTGGATATTCACGTCGTCGGCCCGGAGGCCACCGCCGAGGAACGCGACCCGGTGGATCGGCTGCTCGGATCGCCGGACAGCGGCTGGGACGGCGGGGTGCGCGACGCGCTCCGCGATGGCCGCGCCTCGCGCGGCGGGCGCCCGGCCGCGGTCGCGCTGCGGCACCTGCTGCTGCCCGCGTTCCATGCAGTGCAGGACCGCGTAGGGTGGGTGAGCCGGGGCGCGCTGAACTACATCTGCCAGCGCCTGGTCGTGCCGCCCGCCGAAGCGTGGGGCGTGCTGACGTTCTATCACCTGTTCGCCACCGAGCCGCGCGCTCGCACCGTGGCCCACGTGTGCGACGACATCGCCTGCCGCACGCAGGGCGGCGAGGCGCTCTGCCGCGCACTCGAGGCGGCCATCGGTCCACCCGGCGGACTGTCGGCGCTGGCCGGTGGCGCGTGGCAGCGCAGCCCGTGCCTCGGGCAATGCGACCGCGCGCCAGTCGTGATGGTGGTGGCGGCGGGCGATCCGCTCGTGCGTACGGTGGTGGCGCCGGTGTCACAGGCGGCCGAGATCGTGGCGGCGATGGCTGCGCCGGCGGCGCGCGGGATGCGCGAGTCGCTTGCGGAGCTGCGCGACGGGGTGCCGCAGGCCGGTCAGCCCGGGCTCAAGCTGCTGCGGCGAGTCGGTGTGGTGGATCCGACCAGCCTCGCTGCGTATCGCGCATCCGGCGGCTACCAGGCGCTGGCGCGCGCGATCGCGCTTGGGCCCGCCGGCGTCATCGCCGAGGTGACCACCGCCGCGCTGCTGGGTCGCGGAGGCGCGGCGTTTCCCACCGGCACGAAGTGGGCGGCCGTGGCGGCGGAGCCGGCGCTGCCGCACTACGTCGTGTGCAACGCCGACGAGTCGGAGCCGGGCACCTTCAAGGACCGCGTGCTCATGACCGGCGACCCGTTCGCCATCGTCGAGGCGGTGACCATCTGCGGCATCGCCACCGGCAGCGAGCGCGGCTTCCTCTACGTGCGCGGCGAGTATCCAGACGCGGAGCAGCGCGTGGCACAGGCCGTGACGCAGGCGCGCGCCGCCGGGCTGCTCGGGGCGAACGTGGCGGGCTCTGGCCATCGCTTCGACCTCGAGGTGCGGCGCGGCGCTGGCGCGTACATCTGCGGGGAAGAGACCGCGCTCTTCAACTCGCTCGAAGGCAAACGGGGCGAACCGCGCTCGAAGCCTCCGTTTCCCAGCCACGTCGGCGTGTTCGGTCAGCCCACGGTCGTGAACAACGTGGAGACGCTGGCCAACGTGCTCGACATCCTGGTCGAGGGCGGCGCGGCCTGGGCGCGGACCGGCACGGCGACGTCGACCGGCACACGGCTCTTCTGCGTGTCGGGTCAGGTCACGACGCCCGGACTCTACGAGCTGCCGTTCGGCTGCACGCTGGGCGAACTGCTGACGCTGGCTGGCGGGGTGGCGGGCGCGCGGCCGTTGCAGGCCATCCTGCTGGGCGGCGCAGCCGGGATGTTCGTGGGGCCCGAATCACTGGATCTCAGGTTGACGTTCGAGGATGTGCGAGCGGCATCGCTCACGCTCGGCTCCGGCGTGGTGATGGTCTTCGACGACACCGCCGATCTGCCCGATGTGCTCGGCCGCATCGCGGCGTTCTTCGAAGACGAGAGCTGCGGGCAGTGCGTGCCTTGCCGGGTCGGCACCGTGCGCCAACGGGAACTGCTCGACCAGGTGCGGGCGGGCTCCGGCACGATGACGCCCGAACGGCTGCATCTGTTGTCAGAACTTGGCCAGGCGATGCGCGACGCGTCGATCTGCGGCCTGGGCCAGACCGCCTCGTCGGCGATTGAATCAGCGGTGCAGCGCCTGCAGGTGTTCAGAACGGAGGCGCGGTCGTGAGCGATCAGGCGAACGCCATCTGGTTCCGCCTGCCGCCGCGGGCCGCTGCATTGCCGGTGGAGCCGCCGCGGATCGCCCGCGCGGCCGTGACGGTGTCGGTGGACGGGCAGCCGGTGACCGTAGCCGAGGGCAGCACGCTGCTCGACGCCTGCCGGGCGGCAGGCAAGGACGTGCCCACGCTCTGCTATCTCGACACCCTTACGCCCGTGAGCGTGTGCCGCGTCTGTGTGGTGGAAGTGGCAGGCGCGCGCGTGCTGGCGCCGGCCTGTTCGCGTCAGGCCGAGCCGGGCATGGTGGTGCACACCAACTCGGCGCGCGTGCGCACCTCACGCAAGGTCGTGCTGGAGCTGCTGGCGTCGTCGGTGGATCTCTCGACCGCCGATGCACTGCGCCCCCTGCTGAGGGAATACGGCGCGGAGCCCTCGCGCTTCGGACCGGGCGCCGCGACGGTGACGCAGCCCGTCAAGATCGACAACGACTTGTACGTGCGCGACTACGCCAAGTGCGTGCTGTGCTACAAATGCGTCGAGGCCTGCGGCACCGACGCCCAGAACACCTTTGCCATCGCCGTCGCGGGTCGCGGCTTCCACGCCCACATCGCAACCGAGTTCGATGTGCCCTTGCCCGAGTCGGCCTGCGTCTACTGCGGCAATTGCATCGCCGTGTGTCCGACCGGCGCACTCATGGCGACGCCGGAGTTCCATCTGCGGGCGGCTGGGCAGTGGGCACCCGAGCGCCAGCAGGTGACCGACACCATCTGTCCGTACTGCGGCGTGGGGTGCACGCTCACCGTGCATGTGCAGGACGAGCGCATCGTAAAGGTGACCTCGCCGTTCGAGAACGCCACGACGCAGGGGAACTTGTGCGTCAAGGGACGCTTCGGGTTCGAATATGCGAACGAGGCGGGGCTCGGGAAACGGGACTAGCAGGGGCTGAAGCCTTCGGCGGCGGTATCCTCGCGCCACTCGAACCGTGGAGGCCCCGTGACTCAGCCCGCGCCATTGCCCATCTCCCGTCGAACCTTTCTGGCTGCTGACGTGTCCTGTGTGAGTGGACACATATTTACGTGTAAGCGTAGTGTGTGGACATGAAGAAGATCACCCTGGCCCTCGATGAAGACGCGGTCGAGGCCGGCCGCGCCTACGCGCAACGCCACCAGACCACTCTGAACGCGCTGGTGCGAGAGTTGCTCGTGAAGACGGTGAGTGCCCACCGTGACGCGGCCGTGCGCGAGATGTTTCGGCTGATGGACGCACATCCCGGACGCGCGGCCCGCAAGCGCTGGACGCGCGAGGATCTGTATGCCTGAGCGAGGACCTGAACCCTGGCCAGGTGATCCTGGGCGTCAAGGTTCAGAATCCGTTCGCCTAGTCCCGAGCCCCGGCGAGAGTCACTTGCCGCCGGCGCCGCCGTCCGACGCGCGGCCATCCACGCCGCCCTCGAGCACGCCGTCGGCGCCCATGACGATCACCTCCGCCACGCCCTGACCGCCGCCCTCGGTGATGGTGTGGCCCATGGCCTTCAGCTTCGCGATCGTGTCGGCCGAGAAGCCGTAGCGTTCCATGCTGAGGCTATCGGGCAGCCACTGGTGGTGCATGCGGCCGGCGTCCACGGCTTCCTGCGCGTTCATGCCGAAGTCGACGACGTTCAGGATGGTCATCAGCACGGTGTTGATGATGGTGCGGCCGCCGGGCGAGCCGGTGACCATGAACAACTTGCCGTCCTTGGCCAGAATGGTCGGCGACATGCTCGACAGCGGCCGCTTGCCCGGCATGGCCAGGTTCGGCTTGGTGCCGATGTTGCCGCGTCCGTCGGTCATCTCGGGCGCGGAGTTGAAGTCGCCCAGCTCGTTGTTGAGCAGGAAGCCGGCGCCGGGCACGACGATGCGCGAGCCGTAGCCGTACTCGAGCGTGTAGGTCATCGACACGGCGTTGCGCTTGGCGTCGACCACCGAGAGATGTGTCGTCTCCTGCGATTCGGTCGGCCACGTGAAGGTGGTCGGCGACGAGACCGACGCTTTGTTCGGGTTGATGGTCTTGCGCACCTGCGTGGCGTAGTCCTTCGAGAGGAGCTGCGTCACCGGGATGCCGGCCACGAAATCAGGGTCGGCGATGTGCTGCGCGCGATCGGCGAACGCCCGGCGCATCGACTCGGTGATGAGGTGCAGGTTCTGCGCGGCGCCGTAGCCGTTGGCCTTGAGGTCGTAGCCCTCGAGCACGTTCAGCATCTCGATCACGGCGATGCCGCCCGAGCTGGGCGGGGGCATGCCGATCACCTCATAGCCGCGGTAGGTGCCCTTCACCGGCACGCGCTCCTTGGCCTGGTAGTTCTTCAGGTCGTCGCGGGTGATGAGGCCGCCGTTGGCCTTCATCTCCTTCTCGATGAGTTCAGCGGTTTCGCCCTCGTAGAAGCCGGCCGGGCCGCGATCGGCGATGCGCTGCAAGGTGCGGGCGAGATCGGCCTGCTTCAGCGTCTCACCAGCCTTGTAGGGCTCGCCGTTCTTCGAGAACTGCGCCACCGATGCGGGGTACTTCTTGAAGTCGTTCGGCTCCACGAGCATCCGCGCCAGCGAGCGCGCCAGGCCGTCGCTCACCTCGAAGCCGTCGCGGGCCAGCGCCACGGCCGGGAGGACCAGATCCTTCCAGGGCTTGCTGCCCAGTTTCTGCCACGCCAAGTGCAGGCCGGCTACCGTGCCGGGCACGCCAACGGAGCGGTGCGTGTTGTGATGGATGTCGAAGTCGTACTTGCCGTCTTTCATCCACATCGTGGGGCTCGACCCGGCCGGCGCCATCTCGCGGAAGTCGAAGGTGGTGGCGGCGCCGTCGGCCGCGCGGAACACGATGAACCCGCCGCCGCCGATGTTGCCGGCCGTGGGGTGGGTGACCGCGAGCGCAAAGGCCGTGGCGATGGCGCCATCGACGGCGTTGCCGCCGCTCTTGATGACCTGCCAGCCGACTTCGGAGGCGATGTCGCTCTGCGACACCACCATGCCGCCAGCCGCGCGGTAGGGAGCGTTGCCCGCGCTCAGCGTGAGCGTGAGGGTCGTGACGAGCAGCGCGACGACGGGCGCGAACGAACGGCGATTACGCATGCAGATGCCTCCCAGGCATCGGTCGAATGTAGGGGACCCGCCCGGCACAGTCAAGGAGTCAATCCATCGGCCCGCGGCCTTCACTCCGTCGCAGATTCGCGGCAAGACGTCTCGGATCGCACTCCAGGCGACGTGTTGCCCTGGGAGTGGCTGCTTGCCCGGCCGGGGCCGGAGGTGTCTGCCGCAGCGCGCGAGACCCTGCGCGCTCACGGGTTCCGGTTCGATCGGGACGACGCGGCCGCCGACCTGCTGGTGACCCGGCGCGTCGCATACGACGCACGCTGGCCCGACGCCGTGGCCCTGGGACTCAGGGTTATTCACACACCGGCGGCCATCAACCCTCTACGTGCATGTGGCGCCAGGCTTCGAGCCTGCGCGATTCGCTGTGGGCGAGGTACTCGAGACCACGACGGTCTTCGTGCCGCTGAGCGCCCGCAAGGTGCCCGGCACATCGACGATGTTTGGCTACGTGGCCATGGCGACGTTCTTCGCCGCGGGCATTGCCGACCGCCTTGACGTGGCACTCGAGCCCATCCCCACCGATGCTGCCGAGCGTGCCCGCTTCGTCCGTCCGCTCGCTTCGACGCGCTCGTCGTCGAGGGGTGTGCCGTGCGCCGCACCATCATGATCGAAATGTCGTTCACGATGGGCCGCTGACCGGGCTTATGGCCGCGTCTTCCGCCGCGCGAAGATCAGCGTGACCATCAGGAGCAGCGCCTCATCCACGAACGGGATGAAATCCGGAATCAGCAGATCGAGTCCGAACAGCGTCGCCGCCACGAGGAACAGTCGCGGCGTCGCCAGCGTGGCGAGAAACTTCGCGACGAAATCTGGCACGTGCGTCCCCAGTCCCCAGTCCCTAGTCCCTGCTCTTGATCGGCGTGTCGTCCCGGTTGCCCCACTCTTCCCACGCGCCGTAGTAGTTACGCAGCTTCGTGAGGTCGTGGCCGAGCAGGGCCAGCGTGAAGAGGTCGTGGCTCGCCCGCATGCCGATCTGGCAGTAGACGGTGACGTGGTCGGCCGGGCCCACGCCCTTGCCGCGCCACAGCGCTGCGATCTCGGCGGGCGACTTGAAGGTGCGCAGTGTCGGTTCTAGCGTATCTTCCCAGTAGACCGGAATCGACGACTCGATGTAGCCGCCGCGCTTGATGCCGCGCAGGTCCTTGCCGTCGATCTCGCCTTGCGTGCGGCCGTCGATGAGCCTCACGTTCTTGTTGTTGATGGCGGCCTTGACGTCGTCAGCCGTGGCCACGCCGACCGTGCCGGCCTTCACCGTGAATGCCGCAACCGCGGGTGACGGCACCTCGGTGTTTGCGGCCAGATGGTTGGCCGTCCACGTCGTCCAGCCGCCGTTCAACAAGGCGACGTTGGCGTGCCCGTAGTGGTTCAGAATCCACCACAGACGCGCGGCGTAGATCCCGCCGCGGTCGTCATAGGCGATGACGCGCGTGGTGTTCGAGATGCCGAGGCGGCCCATGAGCGTGGCAAAGTCCCGTGGCGTCGGCAGGAACGTCGGCGGCGCCACAGGGTTGCGGATATCGTTGTTGTCGAGCCACACGGCACCGGGAATGTGTCCGTCGCTGTAGCCGCGTGGACGCAGGTCGACGATGCGCAGGTCGCGCGCGGCGAGATTCGCGGCCAGCCACGTGACCTCGACCAGCAGCTCCGGCCGCGCGAAGGTGGTAGGCGCGGCAGTGGTGGGCGCGGTCTGAGCGGCAGCGGGCACGGCGAGACCCACCAGGAGCAGCACGGCGAACAGGCGAGCGGTAGGCATGCGGCTATTGTAGCGAGGCCGGCGGCCCGCAGCGCAGCGCTAGAGGTGGCGCACGATCGTGCGATCCTCGCCCCAGCCGGCCACCGTCGGCACCGGCGCGGGCAGGATCTGGCGCAGATAGGCCGCGGCGCCCTTCGCCTGCTGCCACTGCGCCGGGTAGCCGAGCGACACCTCTTCGAAGCGCACGCCGTCGCGCCAGCGCGTGCTGCGCATGTGCAGGTGGCCCGACACCACGACCTCGAACGGAAAGCGCGTGTGCCAGGCGGCCGTGCGCGTCGTGCCGCACCAGATCGTGAAGCGCGGAATGCGCGGCAGCACCGCCAGGTCCGCCCGCAGCGGGAAGTGCCCCACGCACACGATCGGCCGCCCAGGCGGAATGGCGGCGAGCCGGGCCTCGGTGTAGTCCACGCGCGCCGCGCACCAGTCCTGGCGCGACGGGTAGGGCGGCGGCGCCAGCAGCACTTCGTCTGCGCACTGCACCTGGTCGGCTGCGGCCCAGGCCACGGCATCCGCCGACGACATCCCGGCGGGCGCGAACGAGTAGTCGTAGAGGGTGAAGCACGGCGCGATCACGGCGCGGGGCTCGCCGGGCCAGGCCACGAACGGATCGTCCGGCGTCAGCACGCCGGCGCGGCGGCACTGGTCCACGAGCCGCTCGTAGTGGGCCACCCCGCGCTTCGTGTCGGGCCAGTGGCGCGGCGTCCACAAGTCGTGATTGCCCGGTACCCAGATCACCCTGGCAAAGCGCGCCGTCACCACGTCGAGCACCAGTTGCAGGTGCGCGGCGGTGTCGCCGGTGTCGCCGCCGAGAATCAGCCAGTCGCCGGGGTAGGCCGGCAGGGCCTCCACCGCATGGCGGTTGGCCTCGAAGCCCACGTGCAGGTCGCTGATGGCCCAGAGCGTCACGGCAGATCGAAGTGGGACAGCGCCGATCAGGGGAGCAGCGTGCCGAGCGGCACGTCGTCTAGGGCGATCGCCAGGTCGTGACCCTCGCGTTCGATGGCCAGCGACAGGCGGTGGCGCGGCGTGGGCCAGGCCTGCCAGAACTGCCAGCGGCTCGGCAGGTCGTCGAAGCCGGGCACGAAGGCAATGGCCGGTGCCAGCGGCGGCTGCACGGTGAACGCGAAGGCGCCGAGCGGCAGGGCCAGGCCCATGCCGCGCGCCTTGATGTAGGCCTCCTTGAGCGTCCAGTATTCGAAGAACGCCACCGCTTGCTCCTCGGCCGGCAGACGTCGCAAGTCGCGCACCTCGGCCGGGGCGAAGTGACGATCGGCCACGGCCAGGTCGACGACCCGACTCACGCGTTCGACGTCGACGCCCACCCGGTGGCCGCGCGTGACTGCGAGCGCCACGAGGCCGTGCGTGTGCGACAGATTGAACTGCAGCGGCGGCCTACCGGCCTGCACCGGGTCGACGAAGGGACACTGATGCTGATTGGTGACGAAGTGCCAGTCGGCCGGCGCGGTCGGTCCATAGCGCGACAACGAGCGGCGCACCAGGGCACGCGTGATGGCAAACGTGCGGCGGTCCACGTCGCGCACCAGCCGCAGGCAGCGCGCGCGCTCGCCCTCGGTCATGAGGTACCAGAGCCGCTCGACGGTGTCGGGTGGCGCATCGTCGGTGCGCACCACCCGAAGGTCGACGCTGGCGGCGGGATGAGGCACGGTGCCTTGATTATCTCCGAGGGGCGCGGGCCTCGCGCGCTGGCGAGCCTACGCGGCCTGCTGTCGCACGTGCCACAGGTAGGCACCGACACCCAGCACGGTCACCAGGGCCATCACCGCCACGGCGCCGATCGCGCCATAGCGTTCGACGCCCGCCACCGCCTGATCGCGGTAGCGCAACGCCAGCAACGTCTCTATCACGTGGCGCGTGCCGCGCCCCAAGGTGATGGCGGCAACCACGCGCCACGGCGAGAACGCGGTGGCGCCAGCGAGCAACACGAACACCTTGAGCGGCATCGGCGGCGGCACGAACGCGGGCACGGCAATCGCGAGAAAGGCGCTCTGCCGATACCAGGCCACGGCGGCACTCGTGCGGGGTCCCGACATGCGGCGCTCGAGGAACGCCTCGCCGCCGCGTTTCGCCAGCAGGTAGAGCGGCAGGGAGCCGATGACGGCGCCGGCCGTGGCGACGGCGGCGTAGTACCACCACAGCGCCGGGTGCTGGATGGTGAGGTACATGATCAGGGCGTCGGTGGCGTTGGGCAGGGCCAGGGCCACCGAATCGAGGACCGCCAAGAGAAAGACGCCAGTCGCGCCGGCACCGTCGGCCCACGCCCGCAGGGCCTCAATCGTTCCTCCGAACATGTGCGGCGATTGTAGCGTCGGTTCCCTTGGCGCGGTCCGGCGGATGGGCCTTTCCGGCAACCGCGCCCGCTGACATAATGCGCGCCATGTCACGTGACCTGATTCGGGAAGTGGCGGCGGAATTCCTTGGCACCTTCGTGCTCATCGCCTTCGGCGTGGGGGTCGTGGCGCAGGTCGTGCTCAGTCACAGCGCCAATGGCGGGTATCTCTCGATCAACCTCGGCTGGGGCCTGGGGGTGATGTTCGGCGTGCTCGTGGCCGGCGGCGTGTCGGGTGCGCACCTCAATCCGGCGGTCACGGTGGCGCTCGCCGTGCACCGCGGCCTGCCCTGGCGCAAGGTGGCCCCGTATGCCCTCGCGCAGGTGGCCGGCGCGTTTGCTGCGGCAGCCCTGGTCTTCCTCACCTATCGCGAGGCGTTCGCCGCCTTCGACGGCGGCCTGCGTCAGATCGCCGGCGACCAGGGCACCGCCGGGATCTTCGCCACCTATCCGCAGGCGTTCCTGTCGCTCAGCGGCGGACTCGTCGATCAGATCGTGGGCACGGCGCTGCTCGTGATCGGCGTGTTCGCGATTGGCGACGGGAAGAACATGGCGCCGCCGGGCTGGACCGGCCCGGTGTTTGTGGCCGCCCTGGTCGTGGCCATCGGCGTGGCGTTTGGCTTCAATGCCGGCTACGCGATCAACCCGGCGCGCGATTTCGGCCCTCGCCTCTTCACCGCGCTGGCCGGCTGGGGCAGCGGCGTGTTCGCGGCCAACGGCGGCTGGTGGTGGGTGCCGATTGCCGGTCCGATCATCGGCGCGGTACTCGGCGGCTTCGTCTACGACCTGTGCATCACGCGCCTGCGAGGCGCCGGGAGCGCGCGATGAGCCGCTACGTGCTGGCCCTCGATCAGGGCACGACCTCGAGCCGCGCCATCGTCTTCGATCGCGGCGGCCGGGCCGTGGCCACCGCACAGCAGGAGTTCCCGCAGATCTTCCCGCAGCCCGGGCACGTCGAGCACGACCCCGAGGCCATCTGGACGTCGCAGCTGCACACGGCCCGCGAAGCGCTGGCGCGGGCGGGCGCGACGGCGGCCGACATCGCTGCCATCGGCGTGACCAACCAGCGCGAGACGACCGTGCTCTGGGACCAGGCGACGGGCGCGCCGGTCGCAAACGCCATCGTGTGGCAGAGCCGCATCACGGCGGGCTTGTGCGATCGGCTCAAGGCGGCCGGCCATGAGCCGATGGTGCGCGGCAAGACCGGCCTGGTGCTCGATGCCTACTTCTCGGCGTCGAAGATCAAGCACCTGCTCGACACGACCGACGGCCTGCGCGCCCGGGCCGCGCGGGGCGAGGTGCTGTTTGGCACGATCGACACGTTCCTGATCTGGCGGCTCACGGGCGGCGCGGTGCACGTCACCGACGAGAGCAATGCCAGCCGCACGCTGCTCTACAACATCCACCAGCGCGGCTGGGACGATGAGCTGCTCGCGCTCTTCGACGTGCCCCGCGCCATGCTGCCCGACGTGCGCGGCAGCAGCGAGGTCTACGGCCACACCAAGGCGGATCTGTTTGGCGCGCCCATTCCGATTGCCGGGGCGGCCGGCGACCAGCAGGCAGCGCTCTTCGGCCAGGCCTGCTTCGAGCCGGGCACGGCCAAGAACACCTACGGCACCGGCTGCTTCATGCTGCTCAACACCGGCGAGCATCCGGTGGCGTCGAGCAAGGGCCTGCTCACCACGATTGCGTGGCGTTTCGACGGCCGCACCACCTATGCGCTCGAGGGGTCGGTGTTCATCGCTGGCGCCGCGGTGCAATGGCTGCGCGACGGGCTGCGGGCCATCACGACGTCAGCAGACATCGAGCCGCTGATGCAGGCCGTGCCTGATTCGGGCGGCGTGTATCTGGTGCCGGCCTTCGTCGGCCTCGGCGCGCCCTACTGGGATCCGTATGCGCGGGGCGCCATTCTCGGGCTGACCCGCGACTCACGCGTGGAGCACATCGCGCGGGCGGCGGTCGAGGCCATGGCCTACCAGACCCGCGACGTGCTCGAGGTGATGCAGGAGGAGGCCGGGCTGCAGTTGCCGCATCTGAAGGTGGACGGCGGCGCGGCCAGAAACGCCATGCTGCTGCAGTTCCAGGCCGATCAGCTCGGCGTGCCGGTGCGGCGGCCGGTGGTGGCCGAAACCACGGCGCTCGGCGCGGCGTATCTGGCCGGACTCGCCGTGGGCTACTGGCAGGGCCTCGACGACGTGCGCCGCAACTGGGCGCTCGATCGCGAGTTCTCGCCGGCCATGGGCGCCGAGGCGCGCGAGCGCGGCTACAAAGGCTGGCGCAAGGCGGTGACGCGGTCGCTGGCCTGGGCCGACGACGCGTAGCGCCTACCGGCGAGCCTGCGCCGCCCGCGCGGCCAGCGCGCTCATCACCACCGCGGCCGCCGTGGCCACGTTCAGGGAATCCATCGCCCCGTGCATCGGGATGCGCACGTGCAGGTCGGCCTGGGCGAGGGCCTCGGGCGTAAGGCCCGGTCCTTCGGCGCCCACGAGCACCGCCGCGCGCAGCGGCAACACGGCCTCGTAGATCGACCGGGCGTGCGCCGACGGCGTGCAGGCAATCACCGGCAGGCCCGCGGCGCGGATGCGCGTGAGCGCGTCGGGCCAGAGGCCGGCGTGCACCCACGGCAGCATCACGGTCGCGGCCATCGAGGTGCGGATGGCCTTGCGATAGAGGGGGTCACCGCAGTGCGGGCCGAGCACGACGGCCGCGGCCCCGAGCGCGGCGGCGTTGCGAAAGAGGCCGCCCACGTTGTCGGGATTGTTGACACCCTCGAGCACGAGCAGATGCGCGGGGGTGGTGAGGTCGAGCGCGTCGACGGTGGCCGGGGCGGGCCGCTCGGCGAGGGCCAGGCAGCCGCGGTGGATGTTGAACCCCACCAGCGTGTTCATGTCGGCCTGCGGCACCACGAACACCGGCGTCTCCGCCGGCACCTCACGCGTGACCGCCGCCATGGCCTCGGCGGCGGCGGGGGAGAGCAGCACCGAGCACACGCGGTGCTGGCGCTGCGCGATCAGGCGTTCGACCACGAGCCGGCCCTCGGCCACGAACAGGCCGCGCCGGACGAGCGCGTCGTGGTCGGCGATGTGACGGTAGTCGTCGAGCCGCGGGTCGTCGAGGCCGGGCAGGAGCATCACGCGGGCCGGCCCCGGTCAGCGCACGATCGCAAACGCCGCGGTGGTGGCGGCCGCGCCACCACCGCTCGTGGCGGTGAAGCGCAGCACGTACTCGCCGAGCGCGAGCGACCGGAGGGGCAGGTCGATCTGGTGATGGCCCGCGGTGAAGGCCGCGGGCAACGCCGCGAGCACCTTGCCTTCGCGGGTCAGCACCTCGGCCGTGACCGCGGACGCCGCGCCGCCAGGCACGTCGGCCACGGCCGCCCGCACGATCACCAGGTCGGTCGTGCGGAACGCGCGGTCAGGGCTCGGCGTGCCCGGGCCGCCGCGCCTCAGCGCCTGGTAGGCCGCCGTGGTGCGAGCCTGCACGAACACGGGGGTGGCCACGGCCAGTGTCGCGCCACTCAGGTCGGGCACCGTCAGCGGCGACTCCCACCGGTCCACGACCCCGCCGTCTGGAGCCGCCACGCTGAAGCGCACGAGCAGCGCCCCGGGTGCCACGTCGAGATACACGACGCCAGTGCCGGTCGGCCCGAGGGCCTCTTCCGCCGTGCCGATCGCGACGCCCGCCTCGGTGCGCGCGTCGAGGCGCAAGCGCTCGGGCCGGTCCTTGAACCCGGGCACCGGCCGCCAGGTGGCGGTGAGACGCACGCCGCCGTTCGGTCCAGGCGCAAAGCCCGTGGACACGTGGGCCACGCGGTCGTCCTGCCGCGATTGCAGCGCGGTCAGCGCGCCACTTACCGCCGGTTCGAGGTCCGGCAAAGCCACCGGCGTCATCTCTTCGGCGGTCGGCGACCAGTAGCCCTTGCGGGCCACCGTCTTCGCGCCGCGCCGCTTCACCCGCACGGCGAGCTTGTGGAACTTGCCGTCGTTCAGTTCACGCGCGGGCGCGTAGCCGATCAGGTAGTGGTGACTGGCATCGCGAATCACGCGCGTCAGGCCCCTCGACAGGTCGTTCGTGTTCACGATCGCCTGCCCGCCCGTGTCGCTGGACAGCCGGAAGAGCGTGTTGTGCACGAACACGCCCTGACCCAAGCCGCGCGGATCGAGCGTATGGATGATGACGTTGCCGCGGTTGGCTTCGCGCAGCAGGGCCTGGAAGTCCGGCTCGAGCGAGATGTCGAATTGCAGGGGGATGCCGTGTGACACGACCAGCAGCGTCTTGCGGCCCTCGCGCAGACCCGACAGGTGCATCACGAGCGCCTGCAGCGCCGAGATGACCACCTGCGAGCGAACGCGCATGACGTTACGCGTCATGTTCTGCGATTCCTCGAGCGCGCTGCGGCCGATGAAGTTGTCGATGCGGCCCTCGTAGCTGCGCAGCTGGCGGGCCAGCGTGTCGCGATCGCGCGTCCACTTGAGCGCGCTGAGTGGGGTGATCGGGTTCATCACCGTCACGAGGTCGAGGGGCCCCATCATCGGCCCGAGAAAATCGCTGAGGGCCTTGCGCAGGGGCAGCATCTCTTGCGGATAGCGGCCCAGGTGGTAGTCGTCCATGAACACCGCGAAGACCCGCACGTCGTCGCGGCCGGCTTCAGCAATGGCGTGGTCCTGCGACCGGATGGCGAGCGCTTCGCCGTTGCCGCGCGGCGCGCCGTCGATGCGCACGAGCGTGGCTTGCGCCACGGTCTGTAGCACGCCGTCTTCGGTGAGTTCGAAATCCTCGGGCGTGAGATCGGCAATCGGTTCATCGTCGCCGCCGGTCACCGACATATCCACCAGCACCAGCTTCACGCCAGACCTGAAGGTCGGTGACTGCCCGTCGGTCGGCGCCGGCGTCTGCTGGGGAGCGGACGTCGGCACGGGTAGCGGTGCCTGCTGCCGGGCGCCCACGATCCCGCCGCACGCGAGAGCGGCCAGGCACGCGGCAGCGACGGAGCGCGCGGAACGATCAGGCATCAGCTGTCACCACTCCGTGCGTTGCACGACCGGCATTTGCAGGGCCCGCTCGCGGTCGAGGTCGAGCGAGCCGACGTGCAGCGCCAGCGGCGACTGCACCCACTTGAAAATCGACTGCGTGAAGAGGGCGGCGAACCGCTCCGCGCAGGCGGCCAGCCGGGCCGGGTCTTCGCCCGGGCAGATGCTCACGAGCGCCCGCGCCATCTCGTCGGGCGACATCTTCTCGCTGGCATAGAGGTGCAGGCACGCGTCGAGAATCGGGAAGGGCATCAGCTCGTGCTCGGCCACCTGCTGGTCGGCCAGCTCGGGGCCGGGCGCGGTGGCGAGGCAGGTTGCGATGCCGGCGAAGCCGAAGCGCGCGTGCAAGCGGCGCAACAGCGCCTCGACCACGGTCTTGGGTACGTTCGCAATGACCGAGAGGGAGCCCTCGAGGTCGCCGCCGATGGTGGTGTAGCCCACGGCCTTTTCGCTCATGTCGCCGGTTTGCAGGAAGAGCGCGCCCGACGTGTTGGCCCAGTTCCACATCCGCTGGCCGCGCAGGCGCGCTTGTACATTCTGACGCGTCAAGGCCCCGGGTGGTTGCCCGCCCAGCATGGCGCGGGTCGCCTCGACTTCACGGTCGTAGGCGTCGTCGAGCGGCACGGTGTGCAGGGCTACCCCGAGGGCGGCCGCCAGCTCGTGCGCCGCCGTGCGCGTCGCCCCTTGCGAATGCCGCGTTGGCATGTAGAAGGTGGTGATGAGATCGCCAGGCGCGGATGCCTGCGGCCCCAGGATGCGGGCCGAGGCGCGCCACGCCACAAGCAGCGTGAGCATCGAGTCGCGCCCGCCCGACAGCGCCAGCCCGAGCGAACGAAACGCGCCGGTCTTCGTGTAGTAGCTGGCCACGCCGGCGGCGAGCGCTTCGAACAGGTCGTCGAGGGCCGCATCGCGCGCGTCGACCGGTGGCGGCGACGGCGCGGGCAGGAAGAAGCTGCCACCCGGCGGCGGGGGATAGACGAGCTGGCTGCGGTCGGCGGTGGCGCCGGTGGCGCGAATCGTGGCCACCGGGCGATCGCGCCGCACGAAGTGCTCGCAGTCGGCGCGCCAGGTGGTGTGCTCGAGCCGCAGGCGACGCGTGCGATCGAGATCGACCACGGCCGTGGCGGTGGCCTCGACGAAACGCGGCGCCTCGTGCACGAGCCGGCCGTTCTGGAAGACGAAGCCGCCGCCGTCGTAGATCAGGCCATCCTGCGCGCCCACGGCGTTGGCATAGACGAGCACGGTCTGGTTGTCGGCGGCGCGCGTGGCCAGCATCTCGCGGCGCGTCTCCACGATGCCCATCCGGTATGGGGAGGCCGACACGTTCACGATGAGTTCGGCGCCCGAGAAGCAGCGCCGCCGCATCGGCCCGTCGGGCGCCCAGGCGTCCTCGCACACCTCCACGCCGACGGTGCCGAAGTCGAAGGCGAAGACGAAGTCGCCGAGCGGCACGCCGTCGGCATCGAGCGACAGGCCAGGTCCGCCGCGCGAGAAGGTGCGGCCTTCGTAGAACACGTTGTAGGTGGGCAGCTTCTCTTTGGGCACGTAGGCCAGCACCTGCCCTCCGTGCACGACTGCCGCCGCGTTGAAGAGCAGCGACTGCACCGGCACGGCCAGGCCGAGCACGAACACCGTGGGCAGGTCGGCCGTGCCGGCCGCGAAGGCCTGCAGGCCGCGGCGCTGCGCGTCGAGGAAGCCTCGCCACTGCACCAGGTCTTCGGGCGGATAGCCGCCGATCACCTGTTCGGGGAAGGCGCCCAAGGTCACCCCGGCGTCAGCCATGCCGCGGGCCGACGCCACGAGGGCGGCGGTGTTGCTGCGCACCGCGCCAACCGTGGGACTGAGACTGGCCACGGCCAGCTTGACGAGTCGCATGTGACAGCTTACCGCGGGACTGAACCGCGGTAAGCTCCAGTCGCGTCCAATCGTCGTGGCCGACTTACTCAAGCCCTTCGCCGCTGGACTCGTCGCCTTCCTGGCGCTCGACCTGGTCTGGATTGGCCTCATCGCCAACCAGTTCTACAAGCGCGAGCTCGCCGCCATTGCGCGAATGGACGGCGACAACTTCGCGATTCGGCTCGGTCCGGCGCTGGTGCTCTACCCGCTCATCATCCTGGGGCTGCAGGTCTTCGCCCTGCCGCGCGCCACGCCCGGGGTGCTCTGGACGAGCACCGCCTGGGGCGGCCTGTTCGGCCTCATCGGCTACGGCATCTACGACCTGACCAACTACGCCACGCTGACCAACTATACGCTGCGCCTGACGGCGGTCGACATGGCCTGGGGTTGCGTGCTGTCGGCCGCCACCGCCACCGTGATGGCGTGGGTGTCGGGCGCGCGCTAGCGCGGCGCTAGCGGGCGTGTTCGCCCGGGCGGCGCCTGACGCTGAGCGCGCGTTCGCCCAGCCACCGCCAGGGCGACGGCCGCGCGGCCTTCAGGCCAAAGCGGTCGATGGCGTGCCGCGCGATGTGCCGCGTAGCCTCTGGAATCGAATCGGTCACGAGCATCAGATCGAGATCGTGCGGCGAGATGGTGGCCGCGGCCACCATGGTGCGCAGCATCTCGACAAATGGCTGCCAGTAGGCAGAGCCGATGAGCACGACCGGGAACTGCTTGATCTTGCCGGTCTGGATGAGCGTGAGCGCCTCGGTGAGCTCATCGAGCGTGCCCAACCCGCCGGGCAGCGCGACGAAGGCATACGAGTACTTGAAGAGCAGCACCTTGCGCACGAAGAAGTAGCGGCAGGTGACCGAGCGGTCGAGATAGGGATTCGGGTCCTGCTCGAACGGCAGCTCGATGTTGCAGCCCACCGAGGCGCCGCCCACGTCGCGCGCGCCGCGGTTGGCCGCCTCCATCACGCCCGGGCCGCCGCCGGTCATCACGGTGAACCCGAGCCGCGACACCGCCGTTCCCATTTCGCGCGCCTGCACGTAGGCGGGGTGGCCTTCCGTGAACCGGGCCGAGCCGAAGATGGTCACGCACGGGCCGACGAAATGGAGTGCCCGGTAGCCGCGTAAGAAGTCGCGACCCGCGCGCAGAATGGTGCCGACTTCGCTCAGGCGTGAGCGCGGGCCCGCCAGCATCACGATGTCGGCGCCGTTGGGCTGCGCGAGATCTGTTTCGACTGGATCCGGCGTGGAAGGCTCTGGGGAAGTCATGCTGGCCACGATCCTAACGCGCCCGGTTGCCGCCCGTCGCCATACAATTGCGGCTATGGCTTCCGCGGCTCCCGCGCACGGCGTGGTGCTCTTCGACGGCACCTGTGCGTTCTGCGAGCGCTCGGTCAGCTTCATCGCCACACGCGACCGCGCCGGATACTTCAAGTTCGGCGCCTCGCAGAATCCCGCCGGTCAGGCCGTGCTGGCCAGTTTCGGCGAGACGCGCGAGTCGACGCGCAGCATCATCCTGATCGAAGACGGGCAGCTCTATCGCAAGTCCACGGCGGTGCTGCGCATCGCGCGTCGTCTGCCGCTGCCGTGGTCGCTCGCGGCGGTGTTCCTGGCGGTGCCCCGGCCGCTGCGCGACGCGGCCTACGGGGTGGTGGCCGCGGTGCGGCATCGCCTCGCCGGCCGGTCGAATGCCTGTGAGATCCCGCCGCCGGAGATACGCGAGCGGCTCATCTAGGCGGGGCCCGGGCGGGTTCCGAGCCCCGAGCCCCGCTCGAACGAGAACAGGTGCGTGTACTTCACGACCACGCCGCGCCCTGCCGTGACGGTCTCGTCGATGAACTGCTGCTCGGGTGTGCCAGTTCACGAGCGTGGTGACGAACGACGTCCGCGGCAGGTTGAGATCGATGTCGGTCACCGGCAGGCCGAGGTCGACGAACAGCCGGTGGTTCGGCCGGTAGAGCACGCTCGCCTGGATGTTGCTGTGCCGGCCGCTCCAGAACTCGCCGTGCGTGATCCGGGGCGCAGCTTGAATGGCACGCGGATCTCTTCGGTGCGCGGCTCGAAGGCGTACTCGAGGCGGGATCCGCGGGCGGACGGAACCGGGTGGTCTGGCGTTGGTTGCGTGGGACGTCGCCGAAGTAGCAGATGCCGGAGTTCTCGAGGAAGAACTCTTCGCTGGCCGGCTGGCCCTCGATCGGCCCAGACTGCACGAAGCCGGTGGCGGGCACGGCCGTGCGCCAGATCGGCTCGTCGAGCACGCCTTTCGAGCACGATCGGTCCGTCGGCGCAGGCCGCGGCCAGGGCGCGCCGTCCGTCGGGTGAAGTGACTGGCAGTGACTGGGCGTCACTCGCGGAGGGCATGATCAACACGAGCAGCACGAATGCTCCGCGCAGGCGCACGCGCTGCGTCATCGGGCGGTCGTGTATCGCGGGTGCGACGTGCCAGCTGCCGTGGTCGTTGACAAGAAGCGCGCGGGTCGGGTTCACTCAACGGACACGCGGTGTGTGCGGAGGTGTGAGACATGCGATTAGTGACGAGACTGGTAGTGATGGTGGCCGCCCTGATGGCGGCGCCGACGGCGCTGTGGGCGCAGGCCACGGGCCAGATCAACGGCATCGTGACCGACGCCTCTGGCGCGGTCCTGCCCGGTGTGACTGTGGACGCCACGAGCACCGCCACGAACGCCGTGCGCACGGCGGTGACCGGCGCCGACGGCCTCTACATACTGCCGCTGCTGCAGCCCGGCCTCTACGACGTCAAGGCCTCACTCTCGGGCTTTCGCGTGGCGCTGCAAGAGGGCGTGCGCGTGACCGTCACCGAAACGGCGCGCGTGGCATTCCAGCTGGAGGTCGGGCAGGTCAGCGAGACGGTCACGGTGGTGGCGCAGGCCAACCTGGTCGAGACTGCCAACGCCACCCGCGGCATCGTCATCGACCAGCAGAAGGTGGTCGACCTGCCGCTCAACGGCCGTAACTTCACGCAACTCGGCACGCTCATCCCCGGCGTCGTCGCGCCGCCGACCGGCCTGGGCGGCCAGAACGGTGATGCGACGCCCGGCGGGTTCGGCAACGCCACCGGTGGCTTCAACGTCAACGGCATGCGCAATCAGTCGAACAACTTCCTGCTGGACGGCGCCACCAACAACGACACGTTCAACACCGGCTTCGTGCTGCGGCCGCCGCCCGACGCGATTGAGGAGTTCAAGATCCTCACGCACGCCTTCGGCGCCGAGTTCGGTCGCAACGCCGGCGCGGTCGTGAACGTGGTGACCAAATCGGGCAGCAACACCTTCGCGGGCGCCGCCTGGAACTTCAACCGCGACGATGCGCTGCAGGCGCGCAACTTCTTCGCCCCCGGCGACCAGCCCAAGCCCGTGCTGAAGCAGAACCAGTTCGGCGGCGCGCTCGGCGGTCCGGTCGTGAAGAACAAGCTCTTCGGCTTCGGCTACTACGAGGGCTATCGCAACAGGTCGGGCACTACGACCAACGTCTTTGTGTTGTCCGACGCGCAGCGCGCCGGCAATTTCGGGGCGACGACCATCCGCGATCCGCTGACCGGCCAGCCCTTCCCGAACAACACCATTCCGGCCAGCCGCATCAGCACGGTGTCGGCGAGGCTGCTCAGCGACTTCGTGCCGCTGCCGAACTCGGCTGGCAACCGCTACATCATCTCGCCGACGCTCGAGGACGTGCGCGACATGGTCGGGGGCCGCCTCGACTACCAGCTGAGCGAGAAGCAGTCGATGCTGTTCCGCTACATGCGCAGTCAGACCGATCGCACCACGCCGCGCGTCATCGCCGCCGTGGACCAGCAGGCGGTGGCGACGCTGCAGGACGGCCTGGTCTCGCACAACTACGTCCTGCGCTCGAACCTCATCACGCAGACGCGCGCCTCCATCAATCGCATCGACGCCAATCCGGCGGTCACGAGCGGCCTCAACCCGCGCGACTTCGGCATCAACTTCGCGAACACCAATCCGCTGGCCGCCGGGCTGCCATCGATTGCGGTCCAGGGGTTCTTCGGCGGCGGTGTGAACGCGCTCGGCGATCCGCAGCAGCCATTCGTCACCCGCGTGAACCACGTGTGGCAGGTGGCCAACGACGTCACCTGGATTGCCGGGCGTCATTCGCTGAAGTTCGGCACCGATGTGCGCCGCGAGGCGATGAACATCGCCTTCATCAACCGGCCGAACGGTGATCTCACCTTCAACGGTGGCATCACCGGCAACGCCGCGGCCGACTTTCTGCTCGGCCTGCCGGCGCAGGCGCGCGCCACCACCAAGCAGGCCACGCAGGACGGCGCCGGCTGGCTCTTCGCCGGTTACGTGCAGGACGACTTCCGCATCACCCAGAACCTGACCGTGAATCTCGGGGTGCGCTACGAGCTGCCGCTGCCGTTCATCGACAAGAACGACGCCATCAGCGGCTTCCGCACGACGCAGCAGTCCTCGGTCTACCCGGCGGCGCCGCGAGGCCTGGTCTACGCCGGCGACACCGGCGTGCCGCGCGGCATCGTGCCTACCGACACGAACAACATCGCGCCGCGCCTGTCGCTGGCATGGGACCCGTTTGGCGACGGCAAGACCAGTGTGCGTTCGGCGTTCGGCGTCTTCTACGACGCGCTGGCCGGCCAGGGGGACTTCTTCCAAAGCGGCGTGCTGTCGCCGCCGTTCACGCCGCTGGTCGAGCTGAACACCCCGACGCCCATCACGATCGCCGATCCGCTGGCCGCCGTGGCCGGCCCGCCCAACCCGTTCCCGGCGGCGCTCACGATCATCGGCTGGGGCGACGACTTCAAGTCGCCGAAGGCGTATCACTTCAACCTCGGCGTCCAGCGCCAGGTGACGAGCCGCCTGGGGGCCGAAGTGGCCTACGTCGGGTCGCGCGGCTTCAACATGCCGATGTTCCTCGAGGTCAACCCGGGCGTCTACACGGCTGGCCAGACCACGCGCGGCGCGCGTCTCATGCCGGCCTACGCGCTCGTGCGGCCGACGTTCTCGGCGGCGCAGTCGTGGTACGACTCGCTGCAGACGAGCCTGCGACTGCTGCCCACGCGCGGCCTCAACCTGCTGGCGTCGTACACGCTGGGCAAGTCCACGGACCACGTGTCGGGCCTCAACATCGGCGGTGAGTCGCGACCTGTGCTGCCGGTCGTGCAGGGCGACGAGGCGAGCATCGAGCGGGCCCTGGCGGCAGAAAAGGGCCCGGCGCTCTTCGACGCGCGGCATCGCTTCGTGCTGAGCTTCGGCTACGAGCTGCCACGGCTCGAGGGTCGGGCGACGGCGTTGCGCGCCGTGGCGGGCGGCTGGCAGTTGAACGGCATCTACCAGGCGCAATCGGGCTTCCCGCTGTCGGTCAACCAGGGCAACGTGCTCGACATCCGCTACCAGACCTCGCGCCCCGACGTCACCTGTGACCCGAACGACGGGCCGAAGACCACGGCCCAGTACTTCAACACCAGTTGCTTCACCACGTTGCCGCTGGCCGAGACGGGCACCCGGTTCGGCAACGCCGGACGGAATACCGTGCGCGGGCCGGGGTTCCAGCGCACCGACCTGTCGATCTTCAAGAACTTCGACTTCGCCGGCCGGCACCGCGTGCAGGCCCGGATCGAGGCGTTCAACGTGTGGAACCAGGCGCGCTTTCTGCAGCCCAACGGCACGATCGGCACCTTGCCGTTCGGCCAGATCACCGCGGCTGAAGATGGTCGCATCATCCAGTTGGCGTTGAAGTACTCGTTCTAGGGCCTTACGTGGATGAACCCGAGCCCCGAGGCCCGAGCCCCGAGCCTTGCCTGGTGACGCGCCGCCAGGCGGTGCAGGCGCTGTCGTTGGGCACCGCGATCGCGGTGTCCCAGCGGGCCTTCGGGCAGGCCCCGGCGGTGTTGATGGGCGCGGGCGCGCGGCCGGTCGTGACCGACGGCGTGGCGTCCACGCTCGTCGGCGAGGATGCCGCGGTGGTGTGGGCACGCGCGGATCGCTCGGCGCGCTTGGTGGTCGAGTACGCCACCAGCGACTCGTTTGCGGGCGCGCGGCGCGTGGTGGGGTCGGCTGCGCTCGAGAGTTCGGACTTCACGGCGCGCGTGCATCTTGCGGACCTGCCACGGGGGCAGCGGCTGTTCTACCGCGTGCTCTTCCAGGATCTGGCGGACGTGCGCCGCTGGAGCGAGCCGTCGGTCGGGCAGCTCACGACCGCGCCCGCGCCCGGCACGCGCAACGTGTCGCTGGTGTTTTCGGCCGACACGGTGGGGCAGGGGTGGGGCCTCGACCCCGCCCACGACGGCCTGCGCACCTACGCGAGCATGCTCGGCACCGAACCGGATCTCTTCGTGAATCTCGGCGATGCGATCTATGCCGACGCGCCGATCGTCGCCGAGGTCAAGCTCGACGACGGCACGGTGTGGCGCAACCTGACGAGCGCCGCCAAGAGCAAAGTGGCCGAGACGCTCGACGAGTACCGCGGCGCCTATCGCTACAACCTGCAAGATGCGCACATGCGGCGCTTCAACGCCGCGGTGCCGCAGCTCACCGTGTGGGACGACCACGAGGTGCGCGACAACTGGTTTCCCGCGCGCCGCCAGGACGACGACGCGCGCTACAGGGTGAAGTCGGTGGCGCTGCTGGCGGCGCGCGCGCGGCAGGCGTGCATCGAGTACACGCCGCTGCCGATCGACGGCACCGACCCTGAGCGGCTGTATCGATCGGTGCGCTACGGTCCGGTCGAGGTGTTCCTGCTCGATCACCGCAGCTACCGCGGCTCGAACAGCGAGAACGTGCAGGCGGTGGCGTCCGACGCGTCGGCCCTGCTCGGCGCGGCCCAGGTGGCGTGGCTGAAGCGCGCGCTGGTGGCCAGCACGGCACGCTGGAAGATCATGGCGAGCAGCCTGCCGATTGGCCTCGTCGTGCGCGACTTCCCGTCGCACTTCGAGGCTGTGGCCAACGGTGAGTCCGGCGCGCCGCTCGGGCGAGAGCTCGAGATCGCCGACCTGCTGCGCTTCATGCGCGACGAGCAGATCGACAACGTCGTGTGGACGACGGGCGACGTGCACTACGCCGCGGCGCATCACTACGATCCGGCGCGGGCGCGCTTCACCGAGTTCGACCCGTTCTGGGAATTCGTGGCCGGGCCGCTGCACGCCGGCACCTTCGGTCCAAATGCACTGGATGCCACGTTTGGTCCCGAGGTGCGGTTCCTGGGCATTCCGGCGGGCCTGAAGCCCAACCGCCCGCCGAGCGAGGGCTTCCAGTTCTTCGGCCGCCTGGAAGTCGATGCGAAGACCGACGCGCTGCGTGCGAGCTTGCACAACCGCGACGGCCGTGAGCTCTACACGGTCACCTTGCCACCCAGCCGCCGCCGGTGACGCCGCGCGTCACGACTCTGGTGAACTACGGGGCCTATCAGGCCGGGTGGTTCGCGGCGGTGCTGGGGGCGGCGACCGGTCACGGCGACGCCGGCGCCGCGGTGGCCGCGGCGCTGATCGCACTGCATGTGTGGCTGGCCCGCGAACGGGGCCGCGAGCTGGGCCTGCTGGCGCTCGCGACGTTGGTCGGCCTGGCGGTGGAAGCCTGGCAGCTGCAAGCCGGCACGTATCGCCTGCTGTCGGGCGCCGTCCCGGCGACCCTGCCGCCAGCGTGGCTGGTGGCGCTCTGGGCGCAGTTTGCCACCACCTTCCGCTACAGCGGTCGCGCCGTGCTGGCGCGTCCCGCCACCGCGATGCTCTTCGGCGCCCTGGGCGGACCGCTGGCGTTCCTGGCGGGGGAGCGTCTCGGCGCCGTGGCGCTCACGACGCCGCTCTGGCCCGGGCTCGTGCGCCTCGCCATCGGCTGGAGCGCGGCGCTCACGTTGTTCTCGTGGGTCGCGCGTCACGTGCCAGAGGCCGCGGCGCCGCTCTACCGGCTCCCGTGGCGGGCACCATCGGCCGAACGAGGCTGAGCGCGCAGCCGGTCAGGCCAGCGGCCTGCCGCGCAGCAGCGCCGCCACTTCGTCGACGAGCCGGGTGCGCGTGACCGGCTTGTGCAGCAGCGTGGCGTTGGGGCCGGTGGCGGCATCCGCCTCGAGCTGCTCGGCGTAGCCCGACACATAGAGCACCTTGATGTCCGGCCGACGCGCGCGCAGGGCGCTGGCCAGCGCCGGCCCGCTCACATTCGGCATGACCACGTCGGTGATGACGAGATCGATTTCGCTGGCGCGCGCGTCGAAGGTCTCGAGCGCGTCGCGGCCATCGACCGCTTCGATCACGGTGTGGCCGGCCTTGTCGAGGAAGCGCGAGAAGAGATTTCGCACCTCGGGGTCGTCTTCGACCAGCAGGATCGTGGCCGCCGGTGCGGGTGGCGGCACGTGCACGAGCGTGTCGTGCCGTTGGCGCCGCGGCCCCACGGGCGCGTCCACTGCCGGCAGGAGCACATGCACCGCGGTGCCCGCCCCCGGCGCCGTGTCGATCCAGGTGTAGCCGTCGCTCTGCTTCACGATGCCGTAGACCATCGAGAGCCCGAGGCCGCTGCCCTTGGTGCTGTCCTTGGTGGTGAAGAACGGCTCGAAGGCCTGGCCCGCGGTGTCTTCGTCCATGCCGCAGCCGGTGTCGCGCACCGAGAGCAGCACCCAGGCGCCCTGGGGCACCCGCACCGGGAGCGACGGATGGGCCCACGGCTCCGGCAGATCGAAGTTGGCCGTGGTGATCTCGAGCGTGCCGCCGGTGGCCATGGCATCGCGCGCGTTGATGGCGAGGTTCAGGAGCACCTGTTCGATCTGGCCGGGGTCGACCATCACCGGCCGCAGGTCGGGCAGAAGCGTGCTCACGAGCTGCACGTCTTCGCTGATCACGCGCGTGAGCATGTGCTCGAGGGCCAGCACGGTCACGTTGAGATCGAGCACCTCGGGCATCAGCAGTTGACGCCGGCCGAACGCGATCAACTGGCGGGTGAGTGAGGCGGCCCGGCCCGTGGCCGACTGGATGCCGCCGAGCAGCCGCCGCCGGGCGGACGCGTCGATCCCCTTGCCGCCGAGCGCGTCGGCGTGACCGCTGATCACCTGCAGCAGGTTGTTGAAGTCGTGAGCGACGCCGCCGGCCAGGCGGCCGAGCGCGCCGATCTTCTGCGAGCGGCGCAGTTGCTCGGTCAGGTCCTTGTTGTCCTGCAGCGCCTGCTCGAGACGGCGCCGGTCGCTGGCGTCGCGAATCGTCGCCACCACGCGGCCAAGGCCGCCGACCGGCACCATGGTGACGTCGACGGGGAACTCCGTGCCGTCGGCGCGCCGGCCCGTGGCCTCGCGCCGGGGCGTGGGACTGGGCGGCGCGAGCGGGCCGATGGCGGCGCCGTCGGACGGGGGCGCGGAGATCCAGGCGTCGAGCCGCGTGCCGTGCAGCACCTCGGCGGGAGCGCCGAGCAGCCGCTCGAGCGCGGGATTCACCTGGCTGATGTGGCCGTCGCGGTCAATCACGGCGACGCCTTCGCCGATGGCCTCGAGCGGCACATTGGCCGCCATGTCGGCCGCCGCCATGCGGCGCGGACGCGCGGCGCGCAGTGCCGGCGCGGCGCCCGCCTCACCGGCCTGAGGTTCCACCAGCCAGGCCCGCTCGAAGGGGGTCATGCGCAGGGGTCCTGACGGCGAGTGGCGCACGGACGGACCTGCAGGGACGGCGCCGGCGTCCGCAGGCTCGCGGCTGTCGGGGGACGTGGGGCCGACGAGGGGTGGACCGGTGCCACCGCGAGTCCGGTGCGCCATCTGCCTGCTCCGCCTTGATTGTTCACCCCGCCCCCTGGTCGGGACATCGGCACAGGGGCGGCAAACTTGAATGGGATATTAGCCCTGGAACATGCGTTCCGTCGAGCGCACTTGTTCATCGACGTCGGCCACGAGGTCGTCCACCTCGCTGAGCAGCGTGACGCGCTGCGTCAGCGGCAGCGGCAGCACGAGGCTCTCGATCGGCACGGGCGTCTCCATCTCCTGCTCGGAGGGCGGCGTCACCCAGAAGCCCATCCACTCGGCGAGCCGGCAGGCGACGCTGACGCGCGCGAGCATGTCGGTTGGTCCCACGGCGCCTGGATTGTGGTGATGGAGCGCGATGTCCTGGAACACCTGCGGCAACAGCAGCTGTTGCGTGAACCAGTGGCCGGCTTCGCAGTGGTCCATGCCGAGCAGGTCACGTTCCAGGGCCAGCAGCTGCTGGCCGCGCACGTCAGCGGCGTCGAGCAACGCCGGGTATTGCACGGGATGCGCGACGATGAGCGCCAGCCGGCCGATGTCGTGGAGCAGGCCGGCCGAGTAGGCGTCGGCGGCGTTGCCGCCGAGCCGCAGCGCGATCTGCTCGGCGGTGGCCGCGCAGGCCAGATTGTGACGCCAGCAGCGCTGCACCGCGGGCAGGCGCAATGCCTGTCCCAGATAGCGACGCAGGCCGATCGTGGCCGCCAGCGCGCGGATCCGGCCGATGCCGAGCAAGGTCGTGGCGTGCTGCAGACTCGTGACCTCGCCCCGCACGCCGTAGTAGGCGGTGTTGGCGGCCCGCAGCACCTCGGCGGCAATGGTGGCGTCGGCCGCAATCGTGGCAGCCACTTCGCCGAGCGACACCTGCTCCTTGCCCAGCAGACCGAGCAGGTTCACCGCCACGGTCGGGATCGGCGGCAGTTCGCAGTTACGCCGCAACAGCCGGCTCTTCGCGGCCGGCGGCG